>Ga0315537_1003612_pt1 | contig 11455 bp, 11 predicted proteins | sample SalMarSW160270MG_FD_203091 | JGI IMG/M metagenome (GOLD analysis project Ga0315537, IMG submission 203091) | Salt marsh sediment microbial communities from the Plum Island Ecosystem LTER, Massachusetts, United States - Salt Marsh Sediment SW1602-70 ... | reverse complement strand
TTAGCAAATGATTCTTTTCTTTATCAGGTTCTTTGTCCAAAAACTTTAAGGCAAACGTGTATGCAAGCAAAGTCAGTAAAAACGCGAGCATGCCGATAGCCTCGTGGTCAGAGAAACCGGCCATTGTTCTGTATAAATAAGTTGGAATTATTGCTAAAAATATGGAGCTGACTAAAGCAGTAATTTTAGATTTTGTTAAAATAAAAATTAAAAAGAAAAAGATAATCAGACCAAGTGCAAAGAAGATTACAGGAGAAATAACATCAATGAATTGAAGTGTTGCATCTGTATCAAATATTTTCCAAACTTTCCAGACAAAAACAACTGCCTGCGGTAAAATTTCATGCGTGAACCCGACTTGCGCTGAAGGATATCTCATTAAATCATGCTCCGGCAACCCCCCCTGTTCAACCATTGTTTCGGCAATCCTTAAAAAATAAAAGGGGTCCAACGCAAGAGGAAGATATTCTCCAGTAGTTGAATCTTTAAGCAAAGGAAGATTTTGGAGTCTAATCCACGAGCTCCCAATCAAAAGAAATAAAAATAAAATTATGATTATTAAATTAATAATTTTCTTTTGTTTTAAAAAATTAATTGTTTTAATCAATTCTTTTTTTACATCAAAGTTTCCAATCGGTGATTCATCCATTTCAAAATTCAAGGCAATCTTATTTTAAAAACTTTAGTTTACCAAATCAACAGTCCAAAAAGTATGAATATAATTTGTATTATGAATATAAAATAAACAACATCTTTTTCATAAACTTTAGTTTTTAATTTTTTCAAAATAAAAAGAGATAAGTGGGTTAATCCGTAAATTTTTTCGTAAGGCATTTCCAAACTCCCGTCTGGATTTGGTTTGGCAAATGATTGTTTTGTTAAGCCTCCCCTAATTTTCAGAATCATTTCAATTATGTAGGGAATAAAAACAAAAACAGCAACTTTTTCAAAATTTCCCAATATAGCCATGATTGCGATTAGTGCTCCTATAGACCATGTAAGAGAATCTCCCGGGAAAACCTTTGCAGGAAATTTATTGTAAAAATAAAAACCAAGTAATGCAGCAACCATTATCAAACCAATTAAAGCGAGCCATGGGGAATTATTTTTATAGGCTACAAAAGATAAAAACGTGAGAATTAAAATTCCCTGCCCGGCTTCTAATCCATTAAAACCTGCAAGAAAATTATAAGTAATGGCAGCGCCTGCAATTCCAAGAGGGATTAATATTAGGGGGTATATAATCCCAAAGTTCACTATTCCGAAAAAAGGAAAATTCATCGAGGAATTTCCGGCATTAATTACAACCAGGGGAATTGAGGCAATAAACGCAAGAACTATCCTCCATTTTCTAGATAACCCCCCGCCTTTCCAGCCAAACAAATCATCAATAATTCCAATAAGTGCAAGTATTAAAATAACACTTAAAATAGAGAAAATTTCAAGATTTACTGAGGCCTCTCTTGAAAAAAATGTTCTTGTAGCAATATAATATAAAACCCCAATTGTAAAGGCCATTACAACCACAACCCCTCCGGAAGAAGCGACCTTTTTCGGATTTTTGTACTTGTTCATATCTTCCCACAAAAACCCCAATTGTCTCGCTTTTCTAATCCAGTACGGGAGAATCAACACAGTTACTGAAAAACTTATTAAAAGTGATATTAATAATATTATTTCCATGTAAAACCGAGAAAATAACCCTATATAAAGATTTATTCACTAAAATTATTTAAACAAAACAGGGGTAATATAAACTTCAATTAATGCCGCAATGATTAAAATAACTATTGCTATGAAAAGAAGAATTGTTGTATTTTCCACTACTCTCAGGAATTTCCGGTCTCTTATTTTATTTTTAATTACCCCAACCCCAAAAATGCCCCCCGCAAGTGCAGTGATAAAATAAGCCGAGATTTCTGGAAATCCGTGAAGCATATATTTTGCAATTCCCTTTGGAATTTCACTTATCTGATACCTTGTGAATATTCCGATTGCTGCTGCAATAACGCTCGCGTTCCATGCAAGAATAAATATAGCGCCTGCCCCGAAAATTAAAGAAAAAATCAAAGTAAAAATCATAACATAAACATTATTTTCTATAATTGAAAAAAACCTCATTTCTCTTGTTGCTGCTCCAATGGAGTCCGCTCCCTGGTTGAAAGTGTATTTTGTAATGCAGTCTTCAAGGCTCCCTGGATTGTTTATCATGCAGTATGTTTCTATTTGCGCATTAAATAAATTTGAATCCTGAAGAACAATATACCAAAAAGAAAATGCAATAATGAATCCTAAAAAAAGCCACATAAATGCATAAATTGCATCTTTGTGCGCTTTCCAGACTCCGAAAAAACCTTCTGTGTATTCATCTTGTTTTTCTTCTTTTTTTATTGTGTAGTAAATAAAGGGCAGGGAAAACATAACGCAGAAAGTTACGACAATCATTCCGGAATATTCACATAAAACAATGTCACTGGAAAAAAGCCAGTGGACGAGCAAAAGCGAGAGCGAGCCGTAAAGGATTCCGATAAAAAGCATTTTCCACGGTCCCTTTTCAACTCTTTTTGGATTAATTAATGATTCTAACATATTTGGGTAAAACAAAAGTCACTTTTAAATATTTGTGGTTTTGAGACGTTCGCTTTGTTCACTTATTGATATGCTCTGCGTTAGACTTTGCCACGACGCTTCGCTGAAATTTATTATCACTATAATTCCTTGTGATTTTTATTAAAGATTTTTTATAACTGAGTGCATAGCACGAAGCAAATTTTATATAACCCAAATTCCTCTTTTCTTCATGGTTTCAAAAGAGGCACGGTTTAACAAAATCGTCAAGGAGATTAAGAATGTAAAAATTCAGGGGGCTACAAATATTGCTAAAAAAGCTCTCCATGCTTACCTTCTTGTTCCGACAAAACAATCTAAAAATAAACTCTTGAATTCCCGCCCAACAGAACCAATGATGGAAAATGTTTTGGACTTGGCTGAAAAAGAAATTCCTAAAAACCAAATACTCTCGCATTTTAAAGAGGCACAGGATAAAATAAATAAAAAAGTTTTTAGATTAATAAAAAAAGAAGATGTGATTTTCACGCACTGCCATTCCACGAATGTCGTTAATGCCCTGATTTATGCAAAGAAAAAAGGAAAAAAATTTGAGGTTTATAACACAGAGACCCGTCCGTTGTTTCAGGGAAGAAAAACAGCTCATGAATTGAGAAAGGCCGGAATAAAAGTGACGATGTTTGTTGATTCTGCTCTCGGAGTCGCACTGTCAAAAGAACAGGGAACAAAAAAAGCAGATAAAGTTTTTTTAGGTGCTGACGCAATAACAAAAGAAGGAGTGGTAAATAAAATCGGTTCAGAAGTGATTGCAAACATAGCGAGGGATAATAAAATTCCTGTTTATGTTATTGCTGATTCCTGGAAATTCACAAAATCAAAAATTCCTCTTGAACACAGGGAACTGAATGAAGTCTGGGACACAGCACCTAAGAACATAAAAGTGAAAAATCCTGCTTTTGAGTTCGTGGAAAGGAAATATATCACGAAGATTATTAGTGATTGAGATAAATTTAAATAACAATTTGTTCTTATAAGATTATGAGTAGTTTTTTTAATGTTATTGGAAAGAAGCAGACATATCTGAATATGTTTTATTTGTTAATAGCTTTTCCATTGGGAATTTTTTATTTTGTGTTTTTAATAACAGGAGTTTCTTTGGGGCTCGGGCTTGCCATAACTTTGTTTGGAATTCCTCTTTTAATTTTAATGACTTTTTTATGGTATTGGATTGCTGTTTTTGAAGGGGAGATGAGTTCTTTCCTTTTAGACATTAAGATTGTGCCTGAGAAAAGCAGGGCATTTAAGCAAAAAACTTTTTTAAAGAAAGTCACGACGCATTTTAGTGAGCCAATTACATGGAAGGGTTTTGCATATTTGTTAATTAAATTTCCTCTGGGTATTTTGTCTTTTGCTCTTTTAGTTACTTTAATTTCAGTTTCTTTAAGTTTGGTTTTTGCTCCATCGCTTTATTATCTGACACATAATATTGTAAATCTTAATTTCATTGTTATTAATGGGGTTGGATTAACTGCGCAGGCCTGGCATGCCTGGATATTGTTTGTCTTGGGAGTTTTTTTGTTGTTTGTATCATTGCATATCCTTAATGCTTTGGCTTATGTTTCAGGATTAATTGCTAAGGTTTTGCTTGGCTCTGAGGGGAAGAAGTAGGGGTGAGTGGGGATTATCTTTTCTTTAATTCTTCTTTTCCTTTAGGAGTCCATAATTTGTCTTTTTAAAAATTATTATACTCTACTTCTCCTTCAACTTCAAAAAATGTAGAAAAAAAAGAAAAAAAAGAAAATTAAGGAAATTCCAATTACTTCCACTAAACCCTAGAAATCCCAAAAATCCTAAAAAACCCAAAAATCCAAGTGTCCATGTTTTATTTTTCACCACTTTTTTCATATTTGCTTAAAGAATAATTAGTTTTTAATCTTTCCCTTCCTTTTCCCGTGCTTCATTCATAACTTCCTGCAGTTCCTCGCTAACTTTTTCCAAACTTTCTTCTAGTTCTCCTTTAACTTCTTTCAACTTTCCAATCTGCTCTTCAATCAGTTTCTTTGTTTCAGGAATTGTTTTTTTCACAAACTTTTTTTCTCCAATATCAACAGTTAGGTCTTCTGAAAGAAGTTTTGTTTTAATAAATATTCCCCTTCCAATTGGAGCAAGAATCTCTTTTCCAACTGAGCCAACCAACTCACCAAGTCCGAGATTAAGAGAATTCATTTCAACTATTCCCTGCTCAACTGCCTGAAGCTGCTGTTGTAATTGCTGAATCTGCTGTTCAAACATGCTCAATTTAAACATGATTTCCTGCTGTTCTTTTTCCATGTTTTAGGAAAGATAAAATAGGTTTTTAAGATTTTAGATTGCTCCTCGCTTACACTCGTCGAGATAAAGTAGTTAATAAAAAACTTTGTAATTATATTTCTAACTAACTTGGATTTGCTATTAACAGAATTATCTAGTGAAGCGTCGTGTCCGAAAGCCGACGCTGAGCCATTAATAAGTGAGCGAGTTTACAAGCGAACGTAATTATCACACAACCTTAAACACTTTTCTTAGAATCATGCTAAATACCATAGAGCCAATTAAATAAAACCAAAACCAGCTCAAAAATCCAAAAAATTTAGGATTGCCTATGGCTGTAAAAAAATCCATGAACCATCTAAAAAATAAAATAAGAGGCACACCAGAATAAATAACCGGCCTCATACCGAGTTTCATCATGGGTCCCATAAACTTCAGGGATTGCAAACTCAATTCATTATATTCTTTAGAGCCCCGTTCTAATTTTTTCAGTTCTGCTTGAAGTTCTTTCTGTTCTTTTTTTAATCCCCTAAGTGTCTCCTGGTCTGTCGCATATTTTTGCAACAAAGTCATAAACACAGATATTACTAAAACAATAAGAGTCATCCCGTAAGTGATATTCAAATTGAGCAATGCTCCTGCACTCGGGTCTAAAATCAAATGAGCGGTATTTTTTATTGCAGGAATTTTATCCCAAAAAAAAGCAATAACTAATGAAGCGAGCATCACGATTAAAATCGGTTTGAAACTCCCCTCTTTTCCCTTATCATCCATTTCATATAAAATTAAAGTTGGTTTTTAAAGATTGGGATTTTATCGTAAATTGTCTCGCAACAAGTTGCTCGAGATTAGTATGATTTTAATTAATTTAAAAAAGTTATCTGTTAATTCTTTCTCGACGGAAAATTATGGCAAAGTCTGATTTGAAGTTATCAATAAACGAACGAAGTGAGCTATCCACCCATGAATTTTTTCATTGCAGGATTCATATCAACTTCATGTTGCTGTGCAATATTCTGATAGAACTGGAACATAATCATAATTACAAGCAGGATGGCTGTTCCTGATACCAAAGCCCCGAGCAAATCAGTTGTTGCTGCAAGCAATCCTATCGCCCCCCCGCCCATAATTGTGAGAGGCATAATGTACCTGTCAAGAATGCTTTCCAAAATTCTTTCATCCTGTCTGAATCCAGCAACCTGCAAACCAGATGATGCAATTTTATGAGCCTGTGCCTTTGCATCCATGCCAGATGTTTTAACCCAAAAAACAGAAAAGATTATACAAAAGAACATAAAGAATAACATATGCGTTAGTCCCTGAAGTAAAAATTTCATCAAAAAACCTCCCCTGATAAATAAATCCAAGATGTTTGTTGAGCCCATCCAAAATACCAAGCCAGAAACAGCACGCCCTCCTACAAAATGTCCTAAAAATCCAAACCACGAGGCAAATTTCGCTAATCCAACGCACCCTCCTTCTATTAAACACGGGGCAGCAGCATTTTCAATAATTCCTCCAAAGAGCTGAATGTTAGCTATCAAGGCAGCAGTCAAAATAACAGGAATAACAGAAGCATAGAAAAATGACAAAGGCCATTTAATGCCATACCCCCGAATTCTTCCAAGCGACAAGGGAATCTCGACTTTCAAAGATTGTGCCCAGACAACCATTAAAAATATTACTGCAGTAACTAAAATCGCAGCAAGTGCAGAAATTCCCTCTATTTTCGCTCCGCTGGCAAAAGATTGAATTAAAACCAAAACTTTTCCTGAACAGGCAGTGTTCCCCCAATCAAGAAGACAATTTTTTCCCTGCTGATTTATGAACTGAAAAGCAGCTGTAATTAATCTCCATGAAACCCCCGCACCAATAAACAAGCTGACACCAGAGCCAAATCCCCATTTTTCGCAAAGTTCATTCATATAAAAAATAGCCAGTCCTCCCAGGATTAGTTGAAAGATTAATAACGGGGCAAATCCAGGAGATGCCTGAAGTCCCTGCATTAAAACATAAACCAGTGCTTCAAAAACTATAAAAAAGAAAGTCAATAATTTTTGAATTCCGCTGAAAAATTTCTTTCCTTCTACAGTCGCAGTATCAATATTTAAAATTCCTGCACCAGTCAGCAACTGAAGAATAATAGAAGCCATTACAATTGGGCCAATACCCAGTGAAATAATGCTCCCAAAATCTGTTCCAAGAATTATAGCGAGATATTCAAATCTTTCTAATGCATTAGCTGACAAACCAAAAAGAGAAATATTAGCAAGAACAAAAAACGCGACCAAAACTATCAGAGTCCACTTTAACTTTGTGTTAAAACCAAGTTTTTTTTCAGAAGGTTTTCTTACTTCTGGTATGAGTTTGAAAATTTTATGTAAATCCATGATTACTGTTAAGAAAGAATATTTTTAAAGCTTGTTGATTAAATTTAATTGAAATTATTTTTCTTTCTCAATAAATAAATTAATAAAATGACTAATGCGATAAGAATAACCAGGAAAACCTTCCAATGATCTACTAATTTTTCAGTTAAATTTTTTGTTTCAGGAATTTTCTCTTTTTCTTTCTCTCCTTTAGTTTCATTTTTTGTTTCATTTATCCCTATCACCCCGGGAGGTTTTTGTTTTGAGTATTCGCTTACATCTTTGCTTACAACTTCACTCAGATTCTTGTCATAGACTATTATTTCTTTTGCATTTTCATAATAAGGAATAAAAATTTCAAATGAAATTTTATCTAATTCCAATTCCCCCCCTTTATCTGTTTCTCCTGTTTCTGAATTAATTCCGTCCCATAATATTTTATTAGGAATCCCAAAGAAAGTTAAATTTAATAGCTCATTGTTATACCCTATAATTTCTGCAGTATAGCTTCCAAAATCGTTTTCAATTTTATTTTTAGAGAATTCTATATCCAAAGAGGAAACGTTTATGTCTCCTTTATTGTAATCTAAATTTAATTTATAGTAGGTATAATAATTCGTCTGTGCTACTATAAAACTTATAATACATATTAATGTTAAGTAAATTATTATCTTTTTCATATTACCCCTGCTGCTGAAAGAATGGCATTATATTCTTCATCTGATATAAACCCATATTTATTCTTAAGATCTAACTTTTGACTGTACCTTATATCATATCCTCCTATCTTTTCTGTATGGGGATTTATTAAATTAACAAAAAAGGAAGGGGAATTATCCTTTTCATTAAATGTTGCTACATCTTCCATTAAATCTTTACCCCCATAAGGACGGACCAACCCTTCTTTAGGTCCTTCATATTCTGGATTTTCTTTATACTCCCAAATATTTTCTTCGTTTATTATGCTCACTTTTCCAATATAAACATCTCCTGCTATTTGTTTCCATTCCTTATCAAATTGAGAAATCCCATATTCACTCATTTTTTCAAGAAATTGAGAATTAATTTTTTTATATTCCTTACGAGCTATTTCTAATTTTTTATCACCTAGATAAATAGGAGGATCATTTTGTATCTTGTGATATTTTTCTCTGGCATTATTAAGCTCCTCTTTAAGAAGGTTTATTTCTTTTTCCATACTTTTTTGTATTTCTTCTTCCCACTTTTCTCTAATTTCATAATGAAGTTCATGTGTTAATTCATGTCTAAAAATTTCATAAGAAAAAATATCACTTCTAAATGTAGCACTTTTATCCAATCCTGCAAAAGCAACAGCATTCTCTTTACTTAAAACTCCTCTTTTAAAAATATCATCATTAATTTTTATTGTATCAAAAGATTCTTTTAATTCAGGGGTAAGAGTCTCATACCAATCTCTAAATTTTAACAAAACCATATCTTGGCTCCCTTCTGAGATGTCATAAAATTTTATATTTTTTCCCGTGAGTATTTTAATATCTTCTGGTTCTATATAATTATACTTTATTCTTGCAGAAAATTTTGTGTTTATTCCATCTTGAGAACTAACGAATTCTTCTTCATTTTCAGGAACTCCCATTGCAATTCTATTGGCATTATCAATGAATATTTTTTCATTTTTCCCTTCTCTAACAATCTCAATTGGAGATGTTGTAAACTTCTCTTTATTTCCTTCTCCAACATATATGCTTCTTTCATCAATATAAATAAATTTAGAATCTTCAATGATTTCAGCTTTTCCTGTTATAGTAACTTTTGGGATTAGTTCTACTTGATCCCTATTTGTTATTTCTATTTTAGTTAATTCATTATTCTTGCTGGGAGGAATCCATATCTCTGCTTTATCTCCCCCATCTATTTTAATATAAGGATTATCTTCTTTAAAGAGGATATTCACTTTTTCAAAAGAGTTTTGAGAAATTAAATTTTCCTTTCCAAAAGAAACAAAAGAGTCTTCATGATTCTCTCCATCAAAAAATATATTGAGATTTTTTCCATCTCTTAAATAAGCATTTTCTATTTCAACATTATTAATTGTGACTTTATCTTCAATATTTAGGAAAGCTGTTCCATACTTATCAAAACTTAAAGTCCCGCTGTTCATAATATGGCCTGTGGGTAGTTTAATATTTTCTCCTGTGATTTTTCCAGAACCTGTAATCTCTTTTATCTCTGTTTTTTCAGGAAGTTTAAGTTCATTTTCTGTAGTATAGTAAATTCTTGAGTTTGGAGGCACGTCAAAATTACTTCCTCCTAGAGTGTAAGTCCCCCCTCTTTCATTTGTTGTAAAATCTGCTTTTAAAACATTCCCCTGTTCATCAAGTTCTAAATATGTTGGATGTTCCGCTTCTGATTGAGATTTTATATTTTCAAAACAATTTTCTTTTATACACGCTTTAGAGTTCTTTTCTGTAAATGTAAAAATAATCCCCCCTTTTTTCTTACTAATTTCAATTCCTCTTACAGAAACATCTTTTTCATTCAAATTTTTTCCAACAAAACTTCCGATATTAACTTCTTTTTCATTATTGAATTGGATTGTCCCCTCTGTGATTTCTCCTTCTTTATCTATTAAGAGTTCTTTCTTAATCTCTGCATCCATGTCTACAAATTCTTGAACTTGATTATAAACAGCAACTACTTTGGCAGCTTCTGGACTTACTTTTGCTAATTCCTGCATAGCTTCTCCATAAACTTGTCCAACAATTTTTCCTTGTGCACAAACAACTGGATTAGACAGGCATATAATTGTATTTATCGCTTCAGCAGCTTCTGGATTTGTCATGCTTAATCCTTTCATGCCGATGCTTGCAATAATCCCTGATTCCGCAAAACCAATGCTTGCTTGTATATTCCCTAATAGTAAAACAAATATAAAACTAAAAAGCAGTATTTTTTTCATTCTTCTTTTATTCCATATTTATTAGCAAAAATAAATTCAAAATTGATGTCATTTAGTTTGGAATTTTCATCTCTGAAAATAAATATAACTGTTTCATTATCATAATCTATCATATTTACATACAAATCTTTTTCAAGAGCAATATCCAACATACAATCAAAACATATCCCTGTATGATTTAACTGCTCTTGGATTATTTCATAAATTGAATCATAAATTATTCCAAATCTTACAGGGATTTTTATATTATTAAAATCTTCAATAATAACGCTATCATTTTCTTTAGTTATACTTAATGGATATTTCACATCTAAAATAATCTCATTTTCTTCTATTTTTGTTTTAGTTTCTATTTCTCCTTGAGTTATTTCAAGTTCAGGGAAATCTACAAAATTTCTTGTGCAGAAAAATAATCTTTCATTTATATAATAAGAGATTTCATTTTCTATTTGATTTTTAGTAGGCATATAATTTTTTCCATTAGAATAATAAATAGGAATTCCAGTATCAGTAGAAAAATCAGGAGCAAAAAAGTATCCTCCCTTTCTTCCGAGGTCATAAATAATTTCTCCACCCACATTTTCTATGCAGTTCTCAACAAAAATTTTAACGCTATCAGTTTCTGGAATGAAAATTTTTCTTTTTAGAGTGTCTTTGAATATAAAGAAACTTACAATTAATGCGATAACGATAATAATAATTATTATGAATATTGTTACTTGCCCTTTTTTCTTCATGAAATAAATTAGATTTTGCAATTAATAAATGTTAATATACTTTCACTTCCTATTTTTTCACAGGAAAAATAATTTCTCCCCCTGATTTTTTCACTTTTTCAATTGCGGATTTAGAGGCTTCTTTAGCTTTTATTATTAATTTATTCTTGACTTTTCCTTCTCCAAGAATTTTATAATCTTTTAAATCTATTTCAAACTTATCTCCTGATTTTTTTCCATATTTCTCCAGATTCTCCTGAACCTGCTGAAGATTTATTCTTTCCCTTTTATCTCTTTCTGTTTTTTTACTTGTTATTCCTTGCTTGCCAAAATATTTGCTTCCATAAAGCTTGGTTATAAGTGTTTTTTTCTGGTCAGCTCTTTTACCACTACCAGACATGCCTTTTCCACCTTTATGTCCAGAGCCTTTTCTTTTTTTTCTAGCTCCGCCTCCGTGAGTTCCCATGCCTCTTCCGTGCATCCTCGATGATTTTCTGCGTTTTTTTGTTTTCATTTTATAAATCAAAACCTGCTTTTTCCATTCTTTCTAA
>Ga0315537_1003609_pt1 | contig 11459 bp, 9 predicted proteins | sample SalMarSW160270MG_FD_203091 | JGI IMG/M metagenome (GOLD analysis project Ga0315537, IMG submission 203091) | Salt marsh sediment microbial communities from the Plum Island Ecosystem LTER, Massachusetts, United States - Salt Marsh Sediment SW1602-70 ... | reverse complement strand
CCATACACGGCTCGGCACCCAAGTACACCGGTATGGGCACGATAAATCCGCTGGCCTCGATCGAGGCTATGAAGATGCTGCTCGAACACATCGGGCTGACCGAAGAGTCCGCCAGGCTCACAGAAGCAATCAAAACGGTTCTTGCCGAGGGTACAGTAAAAACTCGGGACATGGGAGGAACGGTGGGCACCGCCGAAGTGGGCGACGAAATAGTGAATATATTGAGCTGAATTAGGAGGAGAGCTGATATGGTAAAGGTTGGGGTCGTCGGTTACGGCGTTATCGGCCAGCGGTTAGCCGATGGTGTTGCCCTGCAGGAGGATATGGAATTGGTCGGAATCGCGGATGTCGCCCCGACCCTGGCTTTGAGGGCCTTCAAGGCCAGGGGCATGCCCTATGATCTGTATTGTGCAATTCCGGGAAATGAGAAGCTTCTGGAAGCAGCAGATTTTCCGGTGAGCGGAAATTTAGATGACCTGATAGACAAAGTGGATATCGTTCTAGATGCCACCTCCGCAGGCGTAGGAGCCAAGAACAAGCAGAAATATCTGGAAAAAAAGAAGAAAGCCGTATTTCAAGGCGGCGAGAAGAACGACGTCGTGGATGTGTTCTTTCACGGATATGCGAACTACGAAAAAGGGATCGGAAAAGACTTTCTGAAATTGACTTCGTGCAATACAACCGGGCTCATCAGGGCAGTGGACTGTCTGGATCGGGCGGTGGGAATGGAAAAGGTTGCCATCACCATTATCCGGAGGGTCGCCGACCCGGGGGATACGCACCGGGGGCTTACGAACGTGCTGCAAATCGATCCGGTACCCAGCCACCAGGCCCTCGATTTGATGACCATCATGCCGCACGTGCCGTGCACCGGGGTATTGGTTCATACGCCGGTCACCCATGGGCATATCATCAGCATCGTTGCCACACCGAAAAAGAGCATTTCCGTGCACTCGGCAATCGAGCTCTTTTCGAGCCACCCCAGGATGATGGTGGTAAAAATCTCGGACGGCTTCAACTCCAATGCCGCTTTCTTCAGATTCGCCCGCGACAAGGGAAACCTGCGGGGCGATATGTATGAAATCGGTATCTGGGAGGAAACGGTTGCTCTGTCGGGAAAAGACATTATCTACTCGATCAATATCCCGCAGGAGGCCGTCGTGATTCCCGAGACCATGGATGCAGTCAGGGCTGCGATGAGCATGCAGACCGATCGATTGCAGGCCGTAGGATTGACCAACCGCTACCTCGGACTGAAGTAGCAGGCGTGGGGACCGTCATGCACCCGCTGCATATTCGAACGTTGGACGAGGGGGACTTCCAGGGCAAACGCGTGCTTCTCAGAGTGGATATCAACTCCCCGGTAGATCGCCGCACCAGGAGGATCACCAACGATACGCGCATTCGAAAAAGCATCGCCACAATTCGAGAGCTTTCGGACAAAGGGGCGAAACTCGTGATCATGGCGCACCAGGGAGACACCACGGACTACGCCTCTTTAATCAGCCTGCGGGAGCACGCTGAAGCGCTGTCGGAGGCCCTCGGCACGAAGGTAGGCTTCATAGAAGACCTGGCTGGTCCGGCGGCCGTGGCCCGCATCGAGTCTCTGAACGCCGGGGAGATCCTCCTCCTGGACAATCTGCGCTACTTCACTGAAGAGGTATCCACCTTCGAGGACAGCTGCCGGCTTTCTCCCGACCAGATGAAGGAGGTGTATCTGGTCAGACGGCTGGCTGGGCTGTTCGACTGCTACGTGAACGACGCCTTCTCCGCCGCCCACCGCAGCGCCCCTTCCATGGTGGCTTTCCAGGAGTTGCTGCCCTCCTACGGCGGCAGGCTGCTTATCGAGGAGCTCACCGCCCTGCAGGCGATCACGGACAACGCCCAACGACCCTGCGTTTACCTGCTGGGAGGAAGTCGTGCCGGTGATGCCTTCGGCATGATCGAAAGAGTGCTCAGCGAAAACAGAGCCGACCGCATTCTGACCGGCGGGCTCGTGGGCCAGATCTTCCTCATGGCCGGCGGTACCCGCCTGGGAGATCGTTCAGAGCAGCTGATCAGCGAAAAGGGATACGACAGGTATGTCGAGAGAGCCGAGGGTTACCTCTCCCAGTACGAGTCGAAGATACTGCGTCCCGTCGATGTGGCTTTCGCCACGGAAGGAAAGCGGACGGAGTGTCCGATCCGGGAACTGCCCGTGGAGGAGCTTCTGTTCGATGTCGGCTCCCGGACAATTTCTCTTTACTCGAGCACGATCTCTCAGGCCCGGACGGTATTCATGAACGGACCGCTCGGTGTTTACGAAGAGGAAATTTCCAGCAAAGGAACTTGTGCGATATGCAAAGCGATAGAAAATGCGCAGGGATTCACGGTTATCGGCGGCGGCGATACGGTGACCTGCTTTACCCGGTATACGGATTTGACCAAGATCAGTTACACCTCTACCGCCGGCGGCGCGTTGATCCGCTACCTGTCGGGTACGGAGCTGCCGCTGCTGAGCGCCCTGGAAAGAGCTTACAACAGATTTCAATACAGGAGGTAACACAAGATGAAGCTGTTTATCGACACGGCCAAAACCGACGAGATCAAGGAAGCCTGGAGCTGGGGCATCATCGACGGCGTCACCACCAATCCCACTCACGTCGCAGCTTCCGGCAAGAAATTCTTCGACGTGATCGAGGAAATCTGTGGTATCGTAGACGGACCGATCAGCGCCGAAGCTGTAAGTTTAACTGCGGAGGAAATCATCAAAGAGGCGCAGACGCTGAGCAAGATCCATGAGAATATCGTGGTGAAGGTTCCGGTAATTCGAGAGGGGATCAAGGCCGTCAAGATCCTTTCAGAACGAGGAATCAAAACAAATATGACGCTGAACTTCAATGCCACCCAGGCGATGATGGCCGCCAAGGTCGGGGCAACCTATATCAGTCCCTTTGTCGGGCGTTTGGACAACATCAACCACGACGGCATGGAGCTTGTCCGCCAGATCAAAACAATCTACGGCCACTATGGATACACTACCCAGATCATCGTGGCCGCGGTACGGCACCCGGGACACGTTCTGCAAGCTGCTTTGGTCGGCGCGGACGTCTGTACGATGCGCTTCGACATACTCGAGAAGCTCTTCGATCATCCGCTGACCGATATCGGGCTGGAGCAATTCCTCAAGGATTGGGAGAAGGTGCCCATCTAAACTCAAATGCTGCGAGTCAAATGCTGTAGGCGGAGAAACCTCCGTCTATGGGCAGCACCACCCCGGTGACGAAGGCTGACGCATCGGAGAGCAGCCAGATCACCGCTCCGATCAGGTCCTGCGGATCCCCGTAGCGGCCGAGCGGGGTGTGCTCCATCACCTGTCTGGCCCTGGGCGTGAGCTCCCCGGTTTTCTGGTCTATGTGAAGAAAGCGCAGCTGCTCGGTCATGAAAAAGCCGGGGGCCAGGGCGTTGACCCGCACCCCGGTGTGGGACAGATGCACGGAGAGCCAGCGGGTGAAGTTGGCCACCGCCGCCTTTGCGGCCGAGTAGGCGCCGACTTTGGTCAGGGGAGTAATGGCACTCATCGAGGCCATGTTGAGAATCGAACCCGCGCCCTTTTCGATCATGCCCCGGCAGAAAACCTTTGTGGGCAGAAAGGTCCCCAGGAAATTGAGGTCGAAGGTGCTGCGGAACCCCTCCAGCTGCAGGTCGAGAAAGCTCGTAACCTCTGGATTATCCAGCTGCTCCGATTCGAGAAACTCGGCGGATGTGCTTCCTTTTGGATTATTTCCGCCGGCTCCATTGATCAGGATGTCCGCAGCGCCCCAGGCGGCGGCCACCCTGCTGCTCACCTCGGCCAGCTCCCCCTCCTCCAGGACGTTGCAGGCAAACGCTTTGGCCTCTCCCCCGGCCTTCTCGATCGCGGCAACCCGAGCCTGGGCGTTCTCCGGATTGATATCCAGGACCGCGACCTTCACACCGCGGGCTGCCAGAGCTTCGGCCATGCAGCCGCACAGCTCCCCCCCTCCTCCGGTGATCACCGCTACCCTGCCCTGCAGGGAAAAGATATCGCGGGCTGTTCTACTCATATCCACCTCCCCGTTACAGATACTTCGATCTTCAGTTACATTGATCTACAGTTACATTGAAAGGATAAATCATGCGGGGGTCAAGAAAGCCGTCAAGAAAGCCATCTATTGACGGAATACTGCCATCTGCGGCTAAATAGGAACTCACGGAAATACTATATTCGATATTTTCTCACTTGTTCCATGCAACGATTCGCAATGTTGATATCGGAAGCTCCCGACACATAGTAGAATATGCCACCTGGAAGTGTATGTTGCTTTAGCTTCTCTTCAAATGTCTCATAGTCAACCATGATGCTTAAAGGTATTTCCCCGGATCGCTCCCTGAGCTCTGCTATCATTTCTATCGCGGGGGTATGATCCTTCTCATTCACTAATAGTAGAGCCTTTAAGCCTCTCAGCGTACACGCGGTTTCCAGCAAATACCAACCATTTGCATGAAGATGAAGAACAGCACCGTCGTAGTTGCGAATTAAACGTTCAGCTGGTTCTCTACCCCATTTTTCGAAATCTGCTACCGATGTCATATGGAAAGGATCGAGGCTTTCACATATGATTTTGCCCGGAATCCACGGCACTACCCAACTACACGTTCCACCTTCCAGTGTACCGACAATATCAAAAAAGGTGTCGTGTATTGTTATGTTTAGTTCATAGGCAAACTCAATAGCCTTCCGCACCATGTTAGGTTTTTCATACATACTGATATAGGTTTCTGTAGCTCCAATCAATTCATACACAAAATTCAGAGAATCAATGACTATGATATGACTTATCCCGTGTTTGCCTCTCGCACTATCAGTCATTATTCGTAGTTGCTTTTTGTATCTCTTGAACCAAGTGTGATTTGCACTGAAGTGAAGTCCGTCGAACTCTGACCAGTCCTTAAGTATCGGCGGGACCATAGAAGAAATCCAACCGGAACCTACATAGCCATCCTGCGTCATACTCAAGAAACGAACCTGGCCACCTAGAAGACCCCCGTATAATCCTTGATCAAACTCGCTAGGATAAGCTGCGGGAATGCTGTCATCTTCAAGAAGCGTTCGTTCCTCAAGCAACTCTTTCCAGAACTTCATCCGCTTTTCTGGATCGGGGTACTCAGTGATGAAATCTCCTTTGTACTCTTTCTGGAAATCTTTCATCGCCTTAGACGGTAGCATAAAAGCAGCGAATATCTGGTCTTGAGCTTTTCTATTTGTCAGAGTTCTCAGTCTCTCCAACACGTCCTCAGCATTTTTTTTGTATTTTATGCTTTCCAAACTTTGTATCCTTTAAATATTAAAAGAGCTCACACCTTCGGATACGATATCACCACAGGGTATAACCCCCGTCTATCGGAATTACGGTTCCTGTCAAGTAGTTTGCTGCCGTGGTTGATATCGAAAAAACAAAATCGCACAATTCTTCAAGATTTCCCAAATGTCTTTGAGGAATGAGCTCAGTTACTTTTTTAAAGAGACCAGGCTCCGTCTTGAAGAAATCCCTGTTAGGTTTTGTATCATAATAACCAGGTGCAATAGCGTTGACTGAAATATTGTAGGGAGCCCACTCGATTGCCAGCACCTTCGTCAGCATATTGATAGCTGCTTTTGAGACCTCGTACGAGCCTCCGTGAAAATACTTGTTTACAATCGTACCGGACATAGAACTGATGTTGATTATTCTTCCCCTTTTCTGCTTTATCATAATTTTCGCAGCTTCCCGGCAACATAGAAATGTTCCGTTTATGTTCGTATCAATCACAGATTTCCATTCTTCTAAAGACGTTTCCTGAGGGGATTTATTAATACGCATTGCGCCGGCATTGTTGATAAGGATATCCAATCTATCTGTCCATTTTACCGTTTGTTCTATCAAATTTTTTATATCCTCTTCTTTGCTGATATCGGCAGGAACATAAGTTATCCGCTCGTTTTGGGTAGATATCTTTTCAACAGCTTTTTTCAGTATATCTTCTCGGCGTCCACAGATTACCACGGACGCACCTTCCCGGTGGAAACGTTTAGCAAGAGAAAATCCGATTCCTGTTCCTCCACCAGTTATGAGTACAGTCATATTTTTTTCATTATCCATTTTTACCCTCGCAATATGAAACTATTTCTCTGCCAATGCGCTACGGTAGATTTCAATCGCATTGACTTCTGTAACTACTTTCGGATTTGTTACACAGTTAGAGTTTCTGCCCAATGCATCTTTTGCCAATAGAGGAAGATCTTTCAACTGGATATCGTAGGATCTCAGAACTGGAATGCTCAACTCTTTTCGCAATTTCAAGACCGCCTCAACGGATTGCTCGGGATTTTTGTTTTTTCCATCAAGCGCCTGGGCGATATCACTGAATTTGTTTGGACAAGAACTGAGGTTGAAGTTCATGACATGGGGTAGGATGATCGCATTAGCGATTCCATGCGGTATATTGAAACGTCCACCTAGAGGCAAAGATAAACCATGCACAGCTCCCAATCCGGAATTGGGAAAACCGATGCCGGCAATTAAACTCGCCATCATGATGTTTGTCCGTGCCTCTTTATTATTGCCGTCGGTATATGCCTTCACGAGATTCTTGCCTATTAGTTCGATTGCTTTCAGGTGGAGCGCGTCAGTAAGGGGACTGGCAAGGGTAGCCGTATAGCCCTCAATCGCATGGGTCAAGGCGTCCATGCCTGTTGCACCAGTTAATGCAGCTGGCAGGGATACTGTAAGAAGTGGATCGACCAACGACAAACGTGGTGCCATCATCGGATCGACTACATCAAACTTTCGATGTGTCGTCGGATCTGTGATTACTGCCCCCATAGTCGCTTCACTTCCTGTACCAGATGTTGTTGGAATAGCTATCAGGGGAGGACCGTTTCTTACAAACGGTTTCAAGCCTAGTTCGTATTCAACGATACTGCCGTCATGAGCCGACAGTATGCCCATGGCTTTGGCAGCGTCCATAGAACTACCTCCGCCAAGCGCTACAACGGCATCGATATTCTCTTTCTTTATCAGGTCCCGTCCTTCATGGACATTTTCAACGGTGGGGTTTTCTTTTACGTCGGAATAGGTAACAACTGTCAGGTCTTCATTTCTTATGCGATTTTCAATCCGGCCTGCCACGCCAATATTCTTGAGCCCCGCATCTGTTACCAAAAGTATCTTGGAGCTTCCCAAATCTTTCAACCACTTCCCTACGTCGTTGGAGCATCCCGCGCCAAACAGGAGCTTGGTTGGCACAAAGAACTTGTACTGCGCGCTTTTCATAGCTACTCCTTAAAATCAGATTAAGTTCAAATAATATCTGTATCGAGAGAATCTTTTTGGACCCTCATCGTTTGCTCAAAGTCCCAGTTCTTTGATTTTCGCGTCTGTCGGAATACCGAATTCATCCCATTTTCTTATCTCGTAGTACTCGCCGAGCATTTGATGTAACGGAGGAAGAGCCTCGGTTCCACCACCTCTTTTGTGTGTGAGCAGTCTCAAGGGAAGATCGTCATCCTTTCGCGATACACCGAGTCGCGTGTTGTACAGTCTCTTCAAATTGAATATTCTTTCGCCTGTCTGAAAGAACTCCTCGTATCCGATATTCCACCCTGTTACGCAGTTCATCAGACTGACAAGTTGATTCACATTAATCCCCGCAAAGAGAAGAAATTTGCAGCAAGTGAGAGAATCAAACATACTCATCAGATTTTGCATTCGTATGACGCTCTCAGCCTTTCCCGCTGTAGCAAATCTGTCCGTCATTTGGGGAACACCGAGATCCGGTATATGGAGTCCTTCGTCGAAATCACTCGTAAATGCCTGTAGGTGACATGCACCTCGATTCGATGTCGCGAGCTGGAGAGCAGAGCTCATTTTTGCTCTCGGATCGTGAGCCGGTGGTTCTAATCCCTTTACGTGGATCGCGAATTCCGAGGCAATGCCCCCTATTTTTTCCGCCGTTTTTCTAACACCATTTGCCAGTTCATTGCCCCAACCTTTGCGCAACGCTATTTGGTGGATCATTGCAATCACAGCATTGCCGTCTCCCCAGTTTAATTCAATGCCGCCAAGATCTTCTTTCGTGATCAATTCCCGTTCATGCGCTTCCATGGAAAAACCGATGACTCCACCGGTGGAAATCGTGTCCATACCATAGCGATTGCAAAGCTCATTTGCCTTTGCTATTGCTGTAAGGTCATCTATCAAACAATTCGACCCTATCATACCAACGGTTTCGTATTCCGGACCTCCGACTTCCTGTTCGTCATAGTCACCACCTGCGGCTTGCACAACTCTGCCGCAACGGAGGGCACAACGGCCGCAGGCATAGTTGTTTACCAGGATCGTATCGGCCATCTTTTGACCTGAGATCTTTTTTGCGCCCTCAGGCCAGCTCCCCTGAAACCAGTTCTTAATCGGTAGATTTCCGATTTGCTCGCAATACTCGACTCCACCGGTGGTCCCGAATTTTCTTATCGTTTTGGACAGATCCGCATTCATAAGAGGAGCGATCTCTTTTTGTAATGCGGCGATACCTTTTTGATCCATAACCTCAACTGTTTTGGTCCCCTTCACGATCACCGCTTTCAGGTATTTGGAACCCATAACAGCTCCCAGACCGCATCTACCGATCGCTCTTCCGTGCACGCCGCCAGTCATGATGGAAGCAAAAAGGACAAGGTTTTCACCGGCGGGACCAATTACGGCCGCCTGGCTTTTCGTCCCGTATCGCTCCTTGAAAAACCGATCTGCCGAAAAAGTATCCATTCCCCAAATTTGAGACGCATCTTCGAGGCGTACACTATCACCATCGATATAGATATAGGTGGGTGATTTTGCTTTTCCTGATACTATCAAGGCATCGTATCCACATCTCTTGAAGCACTCCCCCCAGTAGCCACCACAGTTCGCTTCTCCATAGATACCGGTAAGCGGGGATCTCGAGACGACTTCGAAACGATTGGAATTGAATATCTTTGTACCTGTCAGTGGACCAACAGCGAATATGAGCAGATTCTCAGAACCAAGCGGATCGGTTGTCTTTGAGGTACTATCGAAGAGGATCTTTGCTCCTAATCCTGAACCTCCGATGTAGGTTCGGTAAAACCCCTCATCAAAGTGCTCTACGGTTGCTTTTTTTTCCGATAGATTTACGTACAAAACATTGGAAAAAAAACCTTTTGCCATCATTCTCCCTCTACGTGTTGTTCAAGAACTCTATCGGAGTATATGTTTAGCTACCTTCTTGAATGCATTGATGATATCTTCGATATCATCATCCGTTAAACAAGATGGAATTTTGAAGAGACCGGATCTCGAAGCCAAATCGTCGCACATGGGCAGAGTACCCCGTCGGTAAGTGTATTCCAGGGCGAATTTATTGGCAGGCAGGCTCCAGGGCCAACCATTTTCATGTAGGCTTTTTTTATTGATGAGACTTTTATTATTGAAATACCAATGCAATCCCCATTCGTCCATCGTGATACAGGGTTTTGCATAACCCTTGCCTTTCATCCCCTCTGCTTTCAAAGCCTCGGTAAACTGCCGGCAGGTATTGCTGTCTTTATAGATGGTAATCAAAAAAGCTCCTGTATCCCCGCTGGGATCCGGTACTTGTCGTAGCACAATGCCGGGTATTTTTTCAATTTCCTCCCGTATTCTTCGCTTCGCTGCGCTCATAGCACTGTTGATCTGATTGAGCTTTTCAATCTGGGCAAGAGCGAGCGCACCTGTAAGCTCACTCATCCGTGCTCCACAACCCCACAGGTGATACTGCTCTTCACAACTCGTATCCATCAGAATGCCGGTGTTGTTTCTGGCGTATCCGAGATCATGAATTCCGAAACATCGATTGAACAGGTGCTTATCGTTACAGATAATCATTCCCCCTTCACCCGCCGTGATACTCTTATTTATCTGAAAGCTAAAAATGCCAATGTTACCGAATGTTCCCACAGGCTTACCGTGAAATGTTGATCCATTGCACTGCGCACAATCTTCAAGGACGTGTAATTTTTTCTCTCGAGCAATTTCCATTACCAAATCGATATTTCCGGGAACACCGCTCATATGGATGAGTATAACTGCCTTCGAGTGCGGTGTTATCTTCTTCTGCAAGTCTTCTGATGACATCGTGAAAGTTTCATCTATATCTACTAGTCGAGGAATCGCTCCAAGTCGTACAACACCGTTTAAACAGCTGGGCCACAGGTAACCGGGGATCAGTACTTCATCTCCCGGTCCCACCCCTAATGCTGCCAAAGATATATAGATGGCTTCTGTACCACTGCTGACTCCGAGCGCATACTCGACTCCATAGATCTCACGAAACTTGGCTTCCAAACGGTCACACATGTGTTGTACATCGGGCCCATAGAACCTGAATGGAGATCGCGCCTTTACCACACGGGTAACATATTCTATTTCTTTGGATCCAAAATAATGGATTCCAGGTGATTCCTCCGGAAGTGGACGTGAACGAATTGGTTTTCCCCCCTCTATTGCCAGTTTTGCATCGACTTTCTTTCTATCAATGGATCTGCTCATAACGTGTTGATCTCCTTCTGTAACTTTGTACCCCTGTCAATAGTCGTGATACCGGCATTTACGCCTCTCCGTACTGATTCCACACTGCCGCATCGGGTATAGTCTGTGAACCGTAGTGGTAGAGACACGCAATGTATCTACAACGAAGTACTGTTTTCCAATATCTCTTTTACTGTGGAACTTCAGGTGTCGGGTCATACCTAATTGTCTTATTATATAATAATAAGAATATTAATCAATACCTTTTTCCCAAATTTCCGAAAATGATGGTTTGGGTTGCTGCACCGCACAAACACTCTTTCTCCCGCTTTTTGTCTCAATACCGTGTCAATATGACCCAATAACCTGCGATGCAAGCATTGTTCAGCATCACATATGCCTAATTTAGGTCTGAAATAGGAAATCTTTCGTTTAAAAAAACAAATTTTCTGAAAAAATAAATTGCTATAATCCCAGAAACTGCTTGACATATTGTTATATTATTGTATAATAAGACAAATCTATCTGTTAAGGGATAAACATGCAAGATCTAAAAAACAAAATTGCTGTGATATCTGGAGCCGGCAGTGGATTCGGAAAAGCCACCGCAGCACTTTTCTGCGAACAAGGTGCACGAGTAGTAGGTATAGGCAGGAGCAAACACAATCTGCTGGCAGCGAAAGAAGAGATCGGAGAAATAGACTGCCTCGAGGCCGATGTTACCAAGCCGGATGACTGGCAGAGGATTTACAACCATGTGGTATCGAAGTACGGAAGAATTGATATTTTGGTCAATAACGCCGGGGGTGCGATCGAAGTTAAAGAGACAACCGAACAGAGCATCGAGACCATAGATCAAATCATCGCGTTGAATCTCAACAGTGTCGTTTATGGAAGCAG
>Ga0315537_1003608_pt1 | contig 11462 bp, 8 predicted proteins | sample SalMarSW160270MG_FD_203091 | JGI IMG/M metagenome (GOLD analysis project Ga0315537, IMG submission 203091) | Salt marsh sediment microbial communities from the Plum Island Ecosystem LTER, Massachusetts, United States - Salt Marsh Sediment SW1602-70 ... | reverse complement strand
ATCCTTCGGCAGGCCCCCAACGTCAACAGGATAAAGCTGGCGGGCGCTGAAGTAGTCCCGGTTACATCCGGCAGCCAGACGCTCAAGGACGCCATCAACGAGGCCATACGCGACTGGGTAAGCAACGTGCGTAACACGCATTACCTGCTGGGGTCGGTGGTCGGGCCACACCCCTACCCGGTAATAGTCCGCGATTTTCAGTCGATAATAGGTCGCGAGGCCAGGGAGCAGGTGCTGGCGAAGTATAATCGACTGCCCGACTATCTGGTGGCGTGTGTCGGGGGAGGCAGCAACAGCCTCGGCCTTTTCCATCCGTTTTACAACGATAAAGACGTAAAGTTCATCGGGGTCGAGGCGGGGGGGCTGGGACTGGCCACTAATAAGCACTCGGCGGCGCTGCTTACGGGCAAGGCCGGAGTCCTGCACGGGACGAAGTCCTATCTCATGGAGAACGAGCACGGACAGATAATGGAGACCCACAGCATCGCGCCGGGGCTGGACTACCCGGGGGTGGGGCCGGAGCACAGCTTTTATAAAGACAGCGGCAGGGCCGAGTACGCGGCGGTTACCGATGCACAGGCGCTGGAAGGATTCAAGCTGCTTAGCGAGACCGAGGGCATTATTCCGGCGCTGGAGCCGTCCCACGCGATATATTACGTCGCTAAAATGGCGGGCAAGCTGCCGAAGGACAGGATAATAATAGTAAATCTTTCCGGGCGGGGGGATAAAGACCTGGCGATAGCCGTTAAGGCCATGGGGATGGAGACATGAGCCGGATTCAATCAGTATTCAAACCGGGGCACAAGGCGCTGATAGCCTACATTACGGTGGGCTATCCCGATTACGAATCGACGCTGGATATAGCCGCGGCATTGGCCGAAAACGGCTGCGATATCATCGAGCTGGGGATTCCGTTCTCCGACCCGCTGGCGGACGGCGCCACCATCCAGAAATCGAGCTACCGGTCGCTGCTGAACGGAACGACCCCGCAGTCATGCCTGGAGGCAGCCGCGGAGATAAGAAAGAGAATAGACACGCCGTTGGCCTTCATGACCTATTACAATCCGGTGCTTAACTACGGACTGGATTCTTTCTGCCGCAGCTGTACAGAAGCCGGCGTAAACGGTTTAATAGTCCCGGATTTACCCCCGGAAGAGGGGTACGAACTGGAAAAAATTACGCGAAAGCACGACCTCGACCTTATATACCTGCTGGCGCCCACCAGCACCGATGACAGGGTCGAGGAGGTGGCGGAGAGGTCGCGCGGGTTTATTTATCTGGTATCGCTTACGGGCATAACCGGCGCCAGGGACACATTATCACCGGAACTGGAAGGCTTCGTAACAAGGGTCAGACAGAAGACAGCAAAGCCGCTGTGCGTCGGGTTCGGCATATCCACCCCGGAACAGGCAGGGCGGGTGGCATCCGTGGCCGACGGCGTAATCGTCGGGAGCCGGCTGATTCAGGTTATTGAAGAAGATAATACGCTTGCCTCGCTGAACACCTTCGTATCCAGTCTACGCAAGGCGCTTGATTCATTTGAAATATTGAAGGAGGTGAGTTAATATATAGTTTTACGCTTTACAGCTGGAAATCACAATTCTAAATAATAACTGTAGAACCCAAAAAAGGAGGGAAGATGGAAAAATCAAAATTCTTGCTTGACGAAAAGGACATGCCCAGGCAGTGGTACAATATCCAGGCAGACCTGCCGGAACCGCTACCCCCGTACCTGCACCCGGGCACCAAGCAGCTTCTGGGTCCGGCCGACCTGGCGCCGCTGTTCCCCATGGAGCTTATCAAGCAGGAGGTAAGTCAGGAGCGGTATATTGATATACCCAGAGAGGTACTTGAGATCTACCGCCTGTGGAGGCCGACCATACTGCACCGCGCTTACAACCTGGAAAAGGCCCTGGATACGCCGGCCAAGATTTACTATAAGTACGAGGGGACCAGTCCGCCCGGAAGCCACAAACCGAACACCGCCGTGGCCCAGGCATACTACAATAAAGCCGAAGGCATCAAGCGTATCGCAACGGAAACGGGGGCCGGACAGTGGGGAAGCTCACTGGCTTTTGCGTGCAAGCTGTTCGACATCGAATGCAAGGTCTACATGGTAAGGATAAGCTATGACCAGAAACCTTACCGCCGCATCATGATGGAGACCTGGGGGGCTACCTGCGTGCCGAGTCCGAGCCCGGATACCAAAGCAGGGCGCGACATGCTGGCGAAAGACCCCGATTGCCCCGGAAGCCTGGGGCTGGCTATCAGCGAGGCTGTCGAGGATGCCGTCATGCGGGAAGACACCCACTACTCGCTGGGCAGTGTTCTGAATCATGTGCTGCTGCACCAGACCATCATCGGGCAGGAAGCCATGAAGCAGATGGAAATGGCGGGAGACTATCCCGATATAATCGTCGGGTGTATCGGCGGCGGCTCCAACTTCGCCGGTATGTACCTGCCGTTTGTCAGGGATAAAATCCTGGGCAAGAAACCGGACCTGCGTATCATCAACGTCGAGCCGGAGAGCTGCCCGACGGTAACCAAGGGGCTGTACGCTTACGACTATGGAGACGTTGCCGGCCTGGCACCCATCGCCAAGATGTTTACGCTTGGCCACGAGTTCATTCCGCCGCCGGTACACGCCGGAGGCCTGCGCTATCACGGCATGGCGCCGATTATCTGCCACCTGCACAGGCTCGGCTTTGTCGAGGCACAGGCCGTACCGCAAATCGCTACCTTTGAAGCAGGTGTCCAGTTCGCGCGTACCGAGGGCATCATCAGCGCCCCGGAGACCAACCATGCCATCAGGGTCACCATCGACGAGGCCCTGAAGTGCAAACAGGAAGGAAAATCCAAGGTTATTCTGCTGGCCCACAGCGGACACGGGCACGTCGATATGGCCGCTTACGAGGCTTACTTCGCCGGCAAACTCACGGATTACGCCTATCCCGAGGATATGGTTAAAGAAGCGCTTAAAGCATTGCCGGAAGTACCCGCCGAATACAAGTAATACTTATCCAGTCAGTACAACGACCCCCTCTCCCCTGAAAAGGAGAGGGGGTATCTTCATAATATCTTAATAATTTACTCGTATGCTATAATTATCAGGTATGAAAAGAATGAATGCGAAGAAGCTATATTTCACGCCGGTCATCATATTGATCCTGGCATTGACTCTCGTGTCCGGCTGTATCACTATTACCACCCCGGAAATTACGCCCACGCCAACTCCGGTTGAAACCCCGGTTATCCCGGTAGAGCCGATAGACCCCGGGTGGGCGCCAAAAGTAACCGACAATCAGACGGCAGAGCTGCCCAGCATAGCCGACGTGGTGGCGCTGGTAAAGCCTTCGGTGGTCTCTATCAACACGGAGGTGGTCTCCCGCGATTTTTTCAACCGGCAATACACGCAGGAAGGTGCCGGTTCCGGATGGATTATCGATGAGGACGGCATTATCGTAACCAATAACCACGTCGTAGAAGGCGCCCGGACAATCACCGTGACTACCGACAACGGCGATTCTTATACAGCCGATATCAATACCGTCGCCACCGACCCTCTCAACGACCTGGCGATAGTCAAGATTGGCGCCAGCGGGTTGCCGGCACTTAAAAGAGGCACAACCTCCGCGTTAAGAGTCGGCGACTGGGTGATAGCCATCGGCAACGCCCTCGGCCAGGGCATACGCGCCACCGAGGGAATTATAAGTCGCAAGGGCGTTAACCTGCCGGTATCCCAGGGACAGACGCTTTACGACCTCATCGAAACGAGCGCCGCCATCAACCCCGGCAACAGCGGCGGACCCCTGGTGAACCTCGCCGGCGAGGTAGTGGGAATTACCAGCGCCAAGGTCGCCCAGATAGGCGTCGAGGGGATGGGCTACGCCATCAGCATAGATACCGCCGTACCCATCATCCAGGAACTGGTCAACAAGGGGTACGTCACGAGGCCATGGCTGGGTGTGGGTCTTTATACGGTAGACCAGATAGCCATCAGCCAGCTGCATCTGTCAATCGACCATGGAGTCCTGCTGGTGCAGGTAGTGGCCGAAGCTCCGGCGGCTAAGGCCGGACTGGCAGAGGGCGACGTTATCATCGGAGTAGACGGCGAGGAAGTAAGCGACGTACAGGAATTCACGCGCATTCTGCATGCCTCGGAAATAGGTCAGCCCCTGGAAATCAAGTACTGGCGCAACGACAGCGAACATACTGTTATGGTAATAACCACAGAAAGCCCGCGACCTTAAGCTAGTACTTAGTTGCATGAAAGACCGCATTATTATCCGCTCGTGGTGAGCCTGTCGAATCACCCTTCGACAAGCTCAGGGTGAGCGATGCGGGTAGACTTTATTATTAAGTTTATTTTTGCCACTCGGTACTACTTCGCCTTCTTTACGCCCAGCAGAATGGTATAGCCGCTTATCTTGTAGGTCTCCTGAAGGTCGACACCATCCGGCACTTCCTCTATAATTTCGCGGGTCAGCGTTTCCTGCATTACGTAGTCGGCGAAGGAAGACAACGACTGCATTATCCACGCATCCGCCTCGTAGTACAAATAGATATGGTCGGCGATGTCATATCCGGCGGAGCGGCGCATATTCTGAACGCGATGGACAATTTCACGCGCCATGCCCTCGGCTTCCAGCTCGGCGGTTATATAGGTCGAAACAGCCACGCTATTGCCGGTCTCGCTGACCGCGGAATATTCCTTTCCTTCCATTCCGGCCACTTTTTCCGCGGAATCGCACATCAGCTCTTTTACGTTAAGCTCTTCCATTACCAGAGGGGCAACCCTGTCCAGCGCCAGTTTTTCATGCTCGGAAGCTATACCGACATGTATTTCAGCCAGCGGCTGCCTTATCTTGATGCCGACCCGGCTCCTGGCCGCGCGCCCCAGACTGCATATTTTCATGGCCAGCCGGTTATCTTCGGAGAGCTGCCTGTCTATGGCACTTTCATCCGACTGCGGGAAATCAGCCAGGTGAACGCTCTCCGGGGCATCCGGGGAAGCCGATACCACCAGGTTGCGGTAAAGCTCCTCGGCGACAAACGGAGTGAGAGGGGCCAGCAGTTTCGAGAGCGTTACCAGGCAGTGATAAAGCGTATTGTAAGCGGACAGCTTATCGTCGTCGTTTTCGCTTTTCCAGAAGCGCCGCCGACTGCGCCGGACATACCAGTTGGACAGGCCGTCCACAAACATCTCTATCTTACGTCCGGCCTCGGTGGGATTATAATTATCCATCGAGGAACGGACATCGCTGATAAGCTGGTTCAGCTCGGAGTGAACCCATTTATCCAGGTCCGCCTCGGGCGCCGGAGAATTTCCCGAAGGTTTATAGTCGTCGATATTAGCGTACATGACGAAGAAGGAATAAACGTTCCACAGCGTCGAAAGGAAGCGGCGCGATACCTCGTTTACCTGCTTCTCGTCGAACTGGCGCGGGTTTCCCGGGGCCGAGGCGGTATAGAGATACCAGCGCAGGGCATCGGCGCCGTACTTTTTCATGACCTCCATCGGCCAGACAACGTTGCCCTTACGCTTGCTCATCTTCTCGCCTTTAGGGTCGAGGATATGCCCCAGGCAAATAACGTTCTTGAAGCAAGGCCTGCTGAATAAAAGGGTGGATATGGCATGCAGACTGTAGAACCAGCCGCGGGTCTGGTCAACCGCCTCACAGATAAAATCGGCCGGGAAGCGCCCGTCTTCAAGCAGGGTTTCATTCTCGAAGGGATAGTGCTCCTGGGCGACCGGCATGGCCCCGGAATCGAACCAGCAGTCGATAACCTCGGAGACACGCCGCATCTGCCCGCCGCACTTTGAGCATTTGAAGGTCACTTCGTCGACATAGGGACGGTGCAGGTCGAGGGGTTCTTTGAACCCGGAGAAGCCCTCTTTCTTCTCCAGCTCTCCCCTGCCACCCACGCACTCGAATTCGCCGCAGGATTCGCAGTGCCAGACCGGCAGCGGCGTGCCCCAGTAACGCTCCCGCGAGAAAGCCCAGTCGATATTGTTCTGAAGCCAGTCGCCGAAACGCCCGTACTTGATATGCTCCGGGTACCAGTTGACCTCTTCATTGCCGGAGAGCAGCCTGTCTTTCAGGGCGGTGGTGCGGATATACCAGGTGGCCTTGGAGTAATAAAGCAGCGGGGTCTCACAGCGCCAGCAGAAGGGATAGGTATGCTTGATAGTCTCGCTGCGGAGGAGGAGGCCGCGCGATTTTAAGTCGGCGATGACATCCGCATCGGCGTCTTTGACGAACTTACCGGCGAAGGGATAGGTGCCGGTGATATTTCCCTGAAGGTCCACCGGCTGGACAAAGTCCAGCCCCCATTCCTTACCAGCTTCATAGTCATCTTCTCCGAAAGCCGGGGCGATATGGACGATGCCCGTACCGTCGTCCATGGTTACGAAATCGCCGCTGATAACGCGATAGGTCAGATTATTATCTATCTCCTGCGCCAGCAGCGAGCCGTCCTCCTGAAATTTCAGGAGTTCCACATCAAATTCATGGGGATTAAATAGCGGCTGGTACTCCAGTCCAACCAGCTCTTTGCCTTCCAGCTTCTTCTCTTCTTTATAGTCGTCCAGCCCGACCGCCCCTGTCAGATTTGCGGCCATGATGAGGTAATCATTTTCTCCCTGAAGTAAAACATATTCGTCTTCAGGAGACACCGCCAGGGCGGTATTGCCCGGCAGAGTCCATGGCGTGGTCGTCCAGGCGAGGAAGTATAACGGCTTATCGGCGGGGAGATTTGCCGCAGTTTTATCTGATAGCTTGAACTTTATGTAAACAGAGGGGTCTTCCGTGTCCTTGTAGCCCTGGGCTATCTCGTGGGAGCTTAACGACGTGCCGCAGCGGGGGCAATGGGGGGTAACCCGGTAGCCCTGATAGACCAGCCCTTTGTCCCACATTTTCTTGATAGCCCACCAGCAGGTCTCTATATATTCGTTTTTCAGGGTGATATAAGGATTATCAAGGTCGACCCAGTAGCCGCAGCGCTCCAGCACTTCTTCAAATTCCTTCATATAGCCGTAAACGCTCTTACGGCAAAGCTCGTTGAAACGGTCGACACCGTACTCTTCTATCTGCGTCTTGGAGGAGATGCCGAGCTGCTTCTCAATCTCCAGTTCCACCGGCAGGCCGTGGGTATCCCAGCCGCCGATACGCGGGGCATAGAAGCCGTTCATCGCCTTATAGCGCGGCAGGGCGTCTTTAAAGACGGACATAAAGACATGGTGCAGCGCGGGGCGGCCGTTCAGCGTGGGCGGCCCGTCGTACAGGACAAAGCGAGGGCCTCCTTTACGCGCTATGACACTGCGTTGAAAGACGTTATTTTCTTTCCACCAGGTAAGTATGTTCTCCTCTAATTGAGGAAAACTGACCCGGCTGTTAACAGGATTAAACATATTTATTCTCCCGGTGCCGCAACCTTCCGGCCACTGTATTATTTTCGTCGCTACGCTCCTCGCGACAGCATATTTATATAATAAAAAAGCCTCGTCTTAAAGGGACGAGACTTTTAAAAAGCTCCCGCGGTACCACCCAAATTCCCTGATAAAATCGGGGCACTCTACAGGGCACCATTCATGCCCTCGTCACGGATAACGGTTGACGAGTCCGTCCAGGCCTACTCGGCGGGATTATACCGTTTGCCTTTCGGTTGGCAGCTCGGGAGGGATTTTCAGGGAGAGGATATGCCTGCTCACACCGTACCAGACTCGCTTAATACCCTTTTCCGCCCCTAATCTTCTCCGTCACAGCCTTTATCAGCTTTATGTTAACACAACTTTATGGATAAATCAATAGTGGGGAATTCTTTTGGGCGTAATAACCACCTTGCGAGATTCGCCTACCCCGGTGCTTTCCGTCATAACATCTGGATGGTCGGCCAGGGCGAGGTGGATAACGCGTCTCTCAAAAGGCGTCATCGGCTCCATGGCAAACGGCATTTTGCGCGTTGATACCTGGTCGGCCAGTCTCATGGCAAGGGCGCGCAGTCCTTCACAGCGACGCTGCTTATAACCTTCCACATCGAGAACGATGGGAAGCCTTTCCTCGGTATGGTGCGATACTATCAGCCTGACGATATGCTGCAGGGACGCCATGGTCTGTCCCCGCCGCCCGATTAATATCCCCAGGTCTTCGCCTTCGATATTGAGTCCGATAGAAGAGGCGCGGCCGTCTTCATCGATAACCGTAAATTCATCAGAGAGGGCTACCGCCGCCGGCAGGTCCATCAGTTCCAGGAGCTTTTCCAGTATGCTTTTCGCCGTTTCATAAATTTCAGCCTGTTCTTCCGGTATTTCCATTTCTGCCTAACCTCTTACTTTTTACGACGTCGCTGTGCCCGGTCCTTGCCCGGTTGATACCTAGCTTTACTGGGTTTAGACGGTTGGTAGATATCTTTTCTGTCAGGGTCGGTATCCGAAATAACGATATCCGCACCGACATCATCGACCGACTTCTTTTCCCCGGACTCATCGAACTTCACATATTTCTTATCGGTGTCAGCCGTCGTTTCCGCGGGTTTACGCCGCAGGCCGCCCCATCCGGTCACACGGTACTGCAACACTACCCTCACGACGCTGTTGGCCACCCAGTAAAGCGACAGTCCGCTGGGGAACGACAATGCCAGCAGAGCGAACATCATCGGCATCATCCAGAGCATCATCTGGCTTTGCTGCGCCTGCCGGGGGTCGGAAGGTATGGTGGTAGACATCTTCTGCTGCAACCACATCGAAGCCCCGACCAGGATAGCCAGGATGAAATTCGGCTGGGCCAGGTCCAACATCAGGAAGCTTCTATCCAGCGGCAGGACGGAAAACACTATCGGCCAGGGGTAAAGGTACTTGGACAGGTTAAGCAGGCCTTCCGGGGCTACCGCCAGGGCCAGCATGATGGACTGGTAGAGGGCAATCCATACCGGCATCTGGATGACCATGGTGATAAAACAACCGGCCGGCTTGACGCCCGATTCTTTGTAAAGTTTCATCTGTTCCTGGGTCAGCTTTTGCTTGTCTTTGCCGAACTTCTTCTGGAGCTCGGCTATTTTAGGTTGCAGGTCCTGCATCGCCTTGGACGACCTTATCTGGCTAAGCGTCAGCGGAAACATGCAGATATTGACGATTACGGTCAGGGCAATAATAGCCAGACCGAAGCTATCGCCCAGGTAATGCGACATTACGATGAGGACGTTGGTTACCGGCTGCTGGATTATGAGTTCCCAGGGATTCAATCTATGCTACCTCAATTCTGACTCTCTAGAGAGATGGGGCGTAATATCGCGCCGGTGGCAGCGTTAATGCGCCGCAGAGAACCATCCGGCGTATGGATATAGACGATGCCTTCATACTCCGTAAGGGGACCGTCTACATCCTGTTCAAAATCCGCCAGATGAGAAACTTCCTTCGTTGTCATGGAAATCGAATAGACAACGCCTTTTGTCGTGGCGACGATAACGGAATCGTTGACGACAACCGGCCTGGATGATACGGGACCTCCCAGTTCATACTCGTCTATTTTCGCTCCGTTTTCTTCCTTAATGGTATATACATAATTATCGAGACAGGGCGCGTATATTACATCGTTAACGACCACCGGCTCGGCCCAGAACCAGTTATTAGCCATGAACTTCCACTTTAACGAGCCGTTGGAAGCGTTCACGGCATACAGGTTCCGGTCGAAAGACCCTATATACACAACGTCGTTATAAACCAGGGGCGTGGCTATAATGGAGCCTTCGGTGAGAAACTCCCATTCTTTGCTGCCGTCGGCGGCATCGAGGGCGTAGAGTTTCTTATCGAAAGAGCCGATAAACAGCTTGCCATCGTATAAAGTCGGCGTTCCCCAGATTTTGTCATCGGTCTGAAACTCCCAGACGGGGTCGCCGGTGGCGGCGTCAAGGGCGTATACTTTGCCGTCTTCACCGCCGATGTACAACCTGTCCCCGGAGATAACGATTCCCCCGACGAACGGATTGAGATTGCTTTCCCGCGGGTATACCCACCTCAAGGCTAGCGACGTAGTGTTATAAGCATAAATCTTGCCGTTATATCCGGCAATATAAACCAGTTCCCCATATACCACCGGCGTGCCGTAGATAGCCACCCCGGCAGAGCCGCTTCCGCAACCGCCGCCCATAATGGGTGAACAGCCGAAGAGGCCGGTTTGGCCGACCTTCTTGAGCGGTTCGGTCCAGAGACGGCTTTCATCGGCGAGATTAATCGCTACCAGCCGGCCCTCCCTGGTACCAACAAACAGGGTATTATCGGAGATGCTGCCCCCCGACCATCCAATCGGCGCCAGGCCTTTGACGCATCCGAAACCAGCCAGGCATACGGCGAGCATTAAAACCAGCAGTAATACTATCCGGCCGACTCGCCATTTACCTTTTAGATTCAATATATTCTCCTTTTAAGGGAAGACTAACCATAGTTACGGTACCGGGTCATAACCGCCGGGATTGAAGGGATGACACCGGACGATACGCCTGATTCCCAGGCCGATTCCTTTAAATATCCCGAACTTTACTATAGCTTCGTAGGTGTATTGCGAGCATGTCGGCCTGAAACGGCAGGACGGCGGCATGACACGCGACCAGGTGAGCTGATAGAACTTAATTAGCTCCAGGGCTAACGCCTTCATATTCTCCCAAAAATAATCCGGCCCGGAATAATAATTTCCTGACCGTTTCCCCCAAATTCTCATAATCAGTCCCCGCCGCCGCAGTGCGGGCAATAAAGATGATATCCCACCCCGGCTGCAGGGGAGTCTGTCTTACTATTTCCCGCAGCAAACGTTTTACCCGGTTACGAACCACCGCATTGCCCACGCGTTTGCTGACTGTAAAGCCGTGTCTGGACGAATTAAGGCCGTTGGGTAGGGCTTTGACTACTATTTCCCTGCCTGCCCACGTTTTGCCTTCACTGTACACCAGCGCAAACTGTGTCTTTCTGGTTAAATTATGTTCGCCCCTCACGGCTACCCCGCCCGGGTCGTTAATTTCATCCGTTAGATAACAGTTAATTTCTTCCGACCCTTCAATCGCCTCGATTTTAAAACAGCGCGACCGCCACGTGTGCTCATTCTTTTCAAGAAACCGTGCTCGCGCTTCCTCGGAATACGTTTTGGTTTATATGTACTTTTCCCCACTTTATCTCCCTGCTAGCAAAGGAACATTTATTAAAGAAATGGAAAATCCAGAAACGAGTGAATCCAGAGATATCAGCTCTTTAATCCTACGCCACCGGTCTTGCTGATATGCGCCGATACGTAGGGCAGCAAAGCCAGGTGCCGCGCCCTTTTTATGGCTACGGCCAGCGCGCGCTGGTGCCTGGCGCAGGCGCCGCTTTTCCGACGTGGCGCTATCTTTCCCCTATCGGATATATAAGGCCTCAATAATGCCGGGTTTTTATAGTCTATATACCGTACTTTATCCCGGCAGAAGAAACAAACCTT
>Ga0315537_1003605_pt1 | contig 11475 bp, 11 predicted proteins | sample SalMarSW160270MG_FD_203091 | JGI IMG/M metagenome (GOLD analysis project Ga0315537, IMG submission 203091) | Salt marsh sediment microbial communities from the Plum Island Ecosystem LTER, Massachusetts, United States - Salt Marsh Sediment SW1602-70 ... | reverse complement strand
AGCTATGAGGATCCAATAGTATTTCATCCTCATTATCGTACCTCGATAGAAGAGTTGTGGCATATGTTTTTATTTTTTAAATAATGAACATAGTCCCTAAATTTTGTCAACGCCTTTTCTTAATTGCCTCTCTTACTTTCAGGACCTTCTGAAGATTATTACTGGCATCGGTATCATTCGGGTTAATTTCTAAAGCTTTTCGGAAATCAGCGATGGCCCTATCATAATCGCCCTTCTTTCGCCATGTGCATCCCCGGTTAAAGTGGGCTTGAGCAAACTGCGAATTAAGCTCTATTGCTTGATTGAGGTCCGCGATGGCCTTGTCATAGTCTCCTCTTCTAGACCAAGCAACCCCACGGTTATTATAGGCCAAAGAGAACTGAGGATTAATCTTTATGGCCTTGCTAAAATCAGCAATGGCCTGATCTGGATCGCCTTTCAAAATCCAGGTGTTGCCGCGGTCTACATAGCACAACACGGCACAAAAAGAATCAATTTTTACTGCTTTGTCGCAATCGATGCTGGTCACATCGTAATTGCCTTTTTCCTGCAAAAAGTCGCAACGACTTAAGTAGGCGTTATATAGTTGCGGGCTAATCTCAGTGGCCTGATTATAGTCGGCAATGAGCTTATCATAATCACCTTTAGTCATATTGATTTCACGATCACTGTAGAACGTAGCATTTTTCGGGTCAATCTGAACGGCCCTATTGAAATCAGCGTTAGCCTTATCATTGTCTCCTTTGATATACCAAGCGTAGCTGCGGCTCATCAAGGCATGAGTATAATTCGGATAAATCTCTATAGCCTTGGTATAGTCTGCGATGGCTTTATCATAATCTTTCTTTTTATCCCAAACACCGCCGCGGTTAAAATATGCCAAGGCATATCTTGGATTAATGTTGATGGCCTTCGTATAGTCTATGATGGCCTTGTCATATTCTTTCTTTTTATTCCATGCCGCCCCGCGGTTGTTGTAGGCAGCGGCGTATCTCGAATCGATTTCTATGGCCTTGGTGTAGTCGGCAATGGCCTTGTCATAATCACCTTTCTTCTTCCAGGCAATGCCGCGGTTATTATATGCACTGGCATCTTTTGGGTTAATTTCGATGACCTTGGTATGATCCGCGATCGCTCGATCGTACTCACCCATTTCTTCCCAGACAACCCCACGGTTGTAGTAGACTACGGCATATTTGGGATTGATCTCTATGGCCTTGGTGTAGTCTGCAATAGCCTTATCATAGTCACCCCTCTCCCACCAGGCGATGCCTCGTTTATTATACGCGCTGGTATCCTTTGGGTTAATCTCTATGGCCTTGGTGTAGTCTGCAATAGCCTTGTCGTGTTCTTTTTTCTTCGACCAGGCAATCCCTCGATTGATATAGGCCGAGGTGTAATTTGAGTCAATTGCAATAGCTATATTATAATCACTAATGGCAAGGTCATACTTGCCTTGAATTATCCATGTGTCGCCGCGGTTACTGTAAGCCAGAGCATAGTTCGGATCAATCTTGATCGCCTTGGTATAGTCTGCAATGGCAAGTGTATAATCACCCTTTCTTTTCCAGGCTAAACCACGGTTGTTATATGCTATGGTCAGTTTCTCAGAGGATAGCTCGCCGGATTCTATGGCTTTGGTGTAGAGTCTTATGGCTTCGTCATTGTTACCTTGATTCAAGGCCGCTTTAGCGGCCTCGAAATCTTCCAGCCCGCTGGCCCATGCCAGGGCCGTTAAAAAAAACATTAGACATAAGGAAAGGAATGTTACGAATAGGATCTTTTTCATAGTCATCCCCCCTACGTCAAAAATTAACTCCCGAATCCCCCCTATGCCGAGGCCACGTGGGTCGGTTCCGGTGCCTCGGCGATCTCCCCGAACTTCGCCTCGTATTGGCTGACATTGTCGGTCAGCGCCTTGATGATCCTCTTCATGTGACCTGGGCTTATGATGACCCTGGCCGTAACGATCCCCTGCGGCGGGATGACATTGATAAAGTCGACAAAGAATTCCTCTTTGGTATGCGCGACAACCATATTGTTGGCATACACGCCCCTCAGGATCTCATCCGTAATCTTGATCCCCACCTCTTGGGGTTTCTTCCCCTCAGGCATGGCTGACCTCCTTGCGGTTATCCCTGCTGCCTGTGATTGAGTACTAGGAAATGAGACACTGGGATATTGTGCACCCATTATAGGGCCCCTGAGGGTAATAAGTAAAGGCATTTCAATATGTTCCCCCATGCCCAAAGGAACAAAAGGGGGGAAGGGTGAGGGTCGCAGAGAAGCGGCCATAGGACACATGATGCAGGGCCCCGCTTATAAAAAAATTCCTCTGTACAGCACGGATAATTAGTGTATAATTACGTATTATAAGGAAATTTCCCTACTCACTTTTTCACTCTCAAAGGCACCTAACGACAGGTGACGAAAGGAACAACGATGAAGATTCTCTTAGTATATCCCAGGTACCCCGATACCTTCTGGAGCTTCAGGCACGCCCTGAAGTTCATCTCCACACCGGCCTCCTTCCCTCCGCTGGGGCTTTTGACCGTAGCCGCTATGCTCCCCTCAGAGTGGGAAAAGCGGCTCGTCGACATGAACGTCAGGCCCCTCAAGGATGAGGACCTTCGATGGGCCGACTATGTCTTTATCAGCGCCATGACCGTCCAGAGGGAATCGGCGCTAGAGGTGATCGGCCGATGCAAAAAAATGGGTATTAAAACAGTGGCTGGAGGCCCGCTCTTCACCGCCGATCCGGATGCATTTGATGATGTCGACCACCTCGTCATCAACGAGGCCGAAAAGACCTTCCCCCCGTTTTTGAAGGACCTCCAGAAGGGGACCCCCCGACACCTCTACACCACCCGTGAGTGGCCCGATCTCCACGAAACCCCCATTCCCCTCTGGGGACTTCTCAACATGAAAGACTATGCCTCCATGAACATCCAGTATTCCCGGGGGTGCCCCTTCAATTGCGAATTCTGCGACATCATCGTGTTGAACGGCAGGGTACCGCGGACCAAGACAAAGGAACAGGTGCTGGCCGAGCTGACCAGCCTCTATGACCATGGGTGGAAACATTCGGTCTTTTTTGTCGACGACAATTTCATCGGGAACCGCAAGAAGCTCAAGGCGGAGATCCTGCCGGCCATCATAGAGTGGATGACGGAACGCAAGCACCCCTTTTCGCTCGTCACCGAGACATCCATCGACCTCTCCGACGATGAAGAGCTCATGCACTTGATGGTGCAGGCGGGGTTTGACATGGTATTCGTCGGTATCGAGACCCCCAATGAGGAAAGCCTGGTCGAATGCAGCAAGTTTCAGAACAGAAACCGGGATTTGGTAGCCAGTGTCCAAAAAATTCAGCAACGCGGCATGCAGGTAATGGGGGGATTTATCGTGGGCTTTGACCAAGATCCCCCTTCCATCTTCGAGCGGCAGATCAGCTTTATCCAAAACAGCGGGATCGTCACCGCTATGGTAGGGTTGCTCAATGCCCCGCGGGGGACCCGCCTCTATAAGCGACTGCACAAGGAAAAGCGGCTGTTGAGTGATATAACGGGCAATAACACCGACTGCTCCATCAACTTTATCCCCAAGATGGGCTACGAGACACTTGTTGATGGCTACCGAAACATCATGAAGACCATCTACGCACCGAGACATTACTATAAGAGGATCAGGACCTTTTTCCGTGAATATAAACCGTTAAACAACACGCCTATCACCTTCCGTTTTTCCTACCTCAAGGCATTTCTGAAGTCCCTCTGGCTCTTGGGGATACAGGGCAAGGAGCGGTTTCAGTACTGGAGGCTTCTCGCCTCCACGCTGTTCAAACGCCCACGGTCCATCGCCGTGGCCGTCACCCTTGCCATCTACGGCTTCCACTTCAGAAAGGTCTTCGAGGGCGAGGTACCCGTGCAGGTTCCCGGTGAAAGAGGGACCGTATAAGGGAAGACTCTCTCCTGTTATCTTTTTTCTGAAACAGATGATGCCCTGGAGAACGCCATGGGTGAGCTGAAGGATCAGATCGCCCAAGTGGTGATGATGGGGCTTGACGGGCCCACCCTGTCCAACGAAGAGAGGAACGTGATTGAGCAGGGGGTGGGGGGCGTCATCCTCTTCGAGCGCAATTGCGCTTCTCCCATGCAAGTGGCCGAGCTGATCGATGATCTGCAGAAGACTGCCCGCTCCAAGGGGCCGGGGATTCCCCTGATCGTCGCCATCGATCAGGAGCACGGCCCGGTGACCAGGATCAAACAAGGCGTCACCCCCTTCCCCAGTGCCGGGGCACTGGGCGAGATGGGTGAAAGCGATGTGGTGCGCAGGGCGGCCCACATCACCGGAAAAGAGTTGGCCTCTCTTGGGATCACCATGAACCTGGCTCCGGTCGCCGATCTCCTGCTACATCCGAAGAATCAGGTCATCGGCCAGCGGAGTTTTGGGAAGGACCCCTCTCTAGTGGGTGAGATGGTGGTTGCCGTTGTCGAAGGGCTCCAAGGGGCAGGGGTAGCTTCCTGCGCCAAGCACTTTCCGGGGCACGGGGCCACGCAAACGGACAGCCACCAGGCACTCCCCACCCTTGAGAGGTCCAGAGAAGAGTTGGAAAGGGCCGAACTGATCCCCTTTCAGCGGGCAATCCAAGCCGCAGTGGCCGCATGCATGCCCGGCCACCTCCTCTGCCCAGCCCTCGACCCCGCGCTCCCTGCCACGTTTTCCTCTCCCATCATCCAGGGCCTGCTCCGCCATGACCTCGGGTTCGACGGCCTCGTGATCTCCGACGATCTTTGCATGGGTGCCTTGGACGCATGGGGTGGCGTAGAGGAACGGGGGGTTGCGGCCCTCAAGGCGGGCGTGGATTTGTTATTGGCCGCACAGGGTCCGGTCCGGGGACTCCTCGATGCCCTGGAAAGGGGGCTGGAAGACGGCGAGATCCCCTCTGAGCGGGCTCAAGAGGCCGTTGCACGGGTTATGAAGCTCAAGGAGAGATATCCCTATAAGGGGATCGGAGACTTAGCAGGGCTGAGGCAAGAGGAAGACCTCGCCTTCTCCCAGGAGCTCTTTCAGAGGAGAGGGGATGCAGCGCGTGATCCTCGGAATCGAACGGCTTAAGGAGTTTTACCCCCTTTGGTTGCAAGAGGCGCGCTTAGGGCTTTTGTGCAACCAGGCCTCCGTCGACTCCGCCACCCGCCCCACCAGAGCAATCGTGGCCGAGCTGGCCGGGGAGAACCTCCGAGCCCTCTTTGCCCCCCAGCACGGCATCAGGGGCCAGGCCCAGGCCAACATGGTGGAGACAGAGGATGAGGTCGATCCCCATCTGAAGATCCCCATCTACAGCCTCTATTCATCCAAGACCCGCACCCCCACCGAAGAGCAATTGGCAAGGATCGATTGCCTCCTCATCGACCTACAGGACGTGGGCACGAGGGTCTATACCTTTGCCACTACCATGGGGTTTTGTTTGGAGGCAGCAGCCAAATACAAAAAGAAGGTAGTTGTTTTAGACCGCCCCAACCCCATCAATGCGGAGCAGGTGGAAGGAAATATATTTAAGGAGGGGCTGCGCTCCTTTGTCGGCTTCGCCCCCATCCCCATGCGACACGGCATGACCATGGGGGAGCTGGCAAGGTTCTTTAATGAGGAACGTAAGATAGGGGCGGAACTCGAGGTGATCCCCATGCAGGGATATAAAAGGGAATATTTCTTCACCGACACCCACCTCCCCTGGGTTCCTCCGTCACCCAACATGCCGAAGCCTGAGACCGCCTTGGTCTATCCCGGCCAGGTCCTCCTGGAGGGGACCAATTTGTCGGAGGGCAGGGGCACCCCTGAGCCCTTTGAATCCTTCGGCGCTCCGTTTATCGATGCCGGACTTCTCAAGGGACAATTGGAGAAACGAAGACTCCCCGGTGTTCGCTTCCTGGAGATCTCCTTTGCCCCTGAGTTTGATAAGTGGCAGGGAAGGATATGCTCAGGCATCCAGATACAGGTCACAGACCCCAGGGCCTATAAACCCTATTACACCACCCTCGCCATCATCCAGGAGGTCATGAAGGCATGGCCTGACCAATTCTCCTGGCTCCCCCCACCGTATGAATATGAGTTCGAAAAGCTCCCCATCGACATCATCACCGGCGATGAGGCGATCAGGAAGGGGCTGGAAGATGGGAGGGACCTAGATGAAATGGAAGCTAGTTGGCAGCAGGAGCTGGAGGGGTTTCTAGCAATCAGAAAGCAGTACCTGTTGTATTAGGAAAGGGGTTACCTGTATAAGTATCACCATGACAAGTTCGATAAGAGTAGAACCTTCAGCTTTGTCGGATAGTTTCATATCCCTACGCCGTTCTACATGGATCGGTGTGTGATACTTTCTTATAGGCATATACCTCATCTCGTTTAACTTTTCCCTCAACACCATCCTCCGGTTGAGTTGATAATCTCAAATGGTTTCTCTGGTTCCAGCAAACAGGCCACAAATAATATTATAACTCTGATCAAAACAATCCCAAGCAGAATATTTACTATTCCAAATAACATCCATATTACTAAAGATATTTTTGTTAAGGTGTTCAAGGTTTTGCCTCCTTGTCCCAACAAGACTCACAAATCTTTACCATAGACCCCTTACTTTCTCGATGTATCCGCTATAGTCAACAGAGTCCTAATAGGGTCACCTATGAAAAAGGCTGTCAAGTAACAGATTGTACTGCTCCCTGTAAGGCCGTTCCTTAGGGTCTCGTAGCGGACCATTCATCAGTCACCTATCCGTGCTCCTTGCTCCTTATGGGCACACTATAGTGTTGGATACCGGCCTCTCATTCAGGTCTGTGGGCATCTGATCGTGCCATGACCCCAGGGAGACGGCCGGTCTATCCTCGTACAAACGCCCTGTTATCCCTGAGCATGTAATAGATAATCTTTAACATCTCCCGTGCCACCGCCACCCGTGCAGTAGCCTTACCATGACTCTTGGTCACTCGTGTATAGAGGTTTTTCAGTCTCTCAGAGCCCCGAATGAAGTGATACGAGAGTTCTACCAGAATCCATCGCAACCACTTGGAGCCCTGTTTGGTGATAGAACCATAACGGATCTTGCCCCCTGAAGCATGCACTGAAGGGACCAACCCAGCATAACTGCACAGCTTCTTCGCACTGGGAAATCTGTCAATATCTCCGATCTCACTCACGATCAACAGGGCTGAGTAATAGCTGATACCAGGAATGGTCATTAACAGTTGTGCACGAAGATCATCCTGCGCCATCCCTTCAATCATCTCGGTTACCTCCTGAATCAAGGTGTTGAGGGTTGTCGCCAACCGAAGATATCCATCGAGACCTTGCCTATAGCATGGTCTCAGCTCTAATCCCTTTAGATAGCCGATGGCCTTCTTGCCGAAGACATTTGTGTATGGCATTGCCATACCATTCTTTGCCAGGATGGCATGGACCTTGTTCTTAAGGGAGGTCCTTAAAGAAACCAAGGATGCCCGGTATCGCAAGATCTCTCGGATATCTCGAATAGAGCGAGGGGCAATATACGAGGTGGGCAAAAGATTCGTGCGCAGCAGGTGAGCGAGGATCGTGGAGTCTATCTTGTCGGTCTTGATCCGAGCTGATGCGATGGCCCTTGTCTTGAGGGGATGGGCAAGGTATATCTTAGAGCCGGTATCCTCCAGCAGCTCATAGAAGTAATACCAACTGCCGGTGGCCTCTAAGGCTATCTTGCTGCCCTGGGGGAGACGCCGAGCATATCCTACCAATATATCAGGATCATTGCGTAACCGTACCTGCTCTAAGACTCTACCTTGTTCATCCATCTTGGTTGCAACTGAATAGTGTTTGTGATAATCTACCCCTACGTACATGGCTGCACCTCCTTTTAAGGGTTGTGTGCCATCCTTATTGGATGAGCACCTTGCTCCCGCCCCAGGCGGGACTGGTCCTAAAAACCCAGTATAACCCAAAAGGGGCGTGCAGCCTTTTTCATAATATCAGGTCTTGAAATATTATTTACCTGCATACTTCCAAATTGAATTCACGATCCGCGACTTGACCCCCTGCCGCGCTGATCAGGGCATCATCACTCTGGATTCTCTATCTTCCATCGCTTATATCTCTGAAGATGGGGAAACGGGCCTCCTTTACGTGACTATCCCCTCGGAAACATTAAAAAAATTTAATCTCCCGTTAATCGGCCTTTAATCTTCCTCAATTAAAATGACTTGCAAAAAGCGAGGTTTGGGAGGATAATGTATTTTAAGCTGGTGTTGGAAGCAGGGCATGTCGGGACGGGAAAAAGTTACGAGATGGTGCGGTATTTTGAGGGTGATGACATCCTCGGCGTCCTTGCCCAATCCCTGCATGCCCCTCACCTAAAGAAGAAGGAGTTTGGTGGCGGCATCAAGCTTGTCAAGGAGATCTCCTGGCGTGAATATCTCACCGGCAAGGGGAGAGAGAAGAGAGATCCTTATCTCAACCGCAGCAGTTTTTCCGGGATAGTCCCCGCGTGATCAAACACCAACACGTTCTTGCCCTCAATCCGTATTTCGGAGATTCCACCCCATCCATGGGATTATTCCCTCCCACCGGTCTTGAGTACATCGTCGCGAGCATGAAAGACCTGGTCGGGAAGGTGACGCTTCTCGACCTGCGGTATGAGAAGACCTACCAGGACCCAAAGGCGCTCAGCCGGTTCATCAGGGACGAGATCGATCTCCTGTGCATAAGCATCCGCTGGCCGTCACGGTTCGAGAAAATCTGTGATTTCGTCTCTCAGCTCCCTCTTGAGGTCTGTACAGTTGTCGGAGGCTACAAGGCAACGGAGGAAGTCGAGTATCTGTTCGACCGTTGTCCGAATATCGACATGATCGTGCGAGGTGAGGGCGAAGACATCATTAAACAGATCGTCACGGGGGTCCCGTACAAGGATATCCTGGGGCTTTCCTATCGAAAGAATGGCGGAGTCATCCACAATGAAAACCACGTCCTGCCTGACATCACCACTATTCCGTTTCCTGACCGCTCTCTGAGAAGGCACGATTATTACCTGGTGCAAAACGGGCTTCGGCTCAGCAACCTCACCTTCGACACGATATTGACGACGAGGGGATGTCCGTTTAAATGCAAGTTCTGCACATTCAATCTCAATCCGCTCGGGCAGAAAAGGAGCTACACGGAACGGCCGCTTGAATCGATCATCGAGGAATTAAAGGAGATTACGGCCGATGTCGTCCTCTTCAGCGATGACAACTTGTTCACGAACCCCAAGAGGAGCGAACAGCTTTGCGATCTCATTATCGAAAACAAGATCAAAAAGATCTTTATTGCCCAGACCCGGATTGATATTGCGAAGCATCCAAGGGTCCTCGACAAGGCAGAGCAAGCGGGCTTTAAGGTTTTTCTTATCGGGATCGAGTCCCCGCATGACTGGATCTTGAAGCAGCTTGAAAAGGGAATCACCCAGCAGGAGGTACGGGATGCGTGTGCGGTCCTGACACAGTACGACTTCTATCTGCATGGGTACTTCATCTACGGCAACATCGGCGAAACGAAAGAAGAGATGTTTTACATCCCGAAGTTTGCAAAGGAGCTCAAGCTGGATACCATCAGTTTCCAAAAACTCCGCATCGAGAGGTTTTCTCCCCTCAAGGAATTGGTTGAACAAACGCCGGGATACTACTGCAACCGTGTCGGCGGTGCCGTGTATTCGGAACAATTGGGGCGCAAGGAGCTGAAACAAATCAGGAACCGGATCCGGTCGGAGTTCTACACGCTACCGCAGATCATCCATTTCATCACAAAAGCCCGACGAACGGGGCTTGTCAACGGCCGCGACATGGCGAATTTATTGTTGAAACTACCCCTCCTTCTGTATGGATTTTCCAGACGAAAAAAACAAAAGATGAGAAAAAGATCAGCACGCCGTGGGGGGGGACCAGACGTGGCTCCTGGCTCTGCTTAACTTCCGTCAAGATCACGAACAGGGATCAGTCTGGATTATCGATCTTCCATCGCCTATATTTTTGCAGGTCTTGTCTGACCAAAAGCAGGCACGCGGCAACAACGGCCGCGTCGTCGATTTGACCGAGGCCGGGGATGAAATCGGGTATGAGATCGAAGGGATTGAGCACATAGAATAATGCTACGAGGCAGCCCCAGAACACCTCTATTTGCTTCCGTGCTTGCTATCCATCCTGCCTTTGGATATGCACGGGCCTTAAAACAACGTATAAATAAATGGTGCTATGGCAGAACCTTCTGTCAAGACAATCAAGGCGCTGAGTAGAACGAGTAAAATAATAATCGGCGCCAACCACCATTTTTTTCGTACCTTTAAAAAACCCCACAATTCCGATAAAATTGAAAGTTTTGACATGCTATTAACCTCTTGTTTGATTATGAAACTATCACGTTGTTAAAACTGTTTTTCATAGCTTTCTAAATTGTTCTTATCTGCCGACCGATAATCCCAGTAGGTATCCTCTGAGTCATCCCACGTTAATTTCAGAAATTGCTTCCCACACATACGAGAGATCAATCCGGTGGGTGTCAATACCAAGAAAAAAAACACGCTTAAAATCACCCGTGTCATCACCCAGCTGAGAATGGCTGCGAAAACCATCCAGACCCAATAAATCGGCTTGAAAATGGTAGGGAGGGCTACACCGCCGGCAAGCAAAATAATGCTGATAACGAGTATGGGCTGAAATGAAGTCTTTTCTTTCCACAATAGAAACCCGCTCATAAGTAACAATAGTAACCCAACAATAACGGCAAACTTCCGCACGTCACGCTTGCTGCTCTTGATATTCTTTATTTCTTCAAGCATTTCTCAATCCAGTTCAAATTCCTTTTGCCAATCAGAATCCTTGGTCAGAGGCTCTTGCTCTCTCTTGTCCAATAAACAATTCCCCATGATCAAATAATCCATCTCAGTCCGCATGAAGCAGCGATAGGCATCTTTCGGCGTGCAGACAATCGGCTCTCCCCGGACATTGAATGACGTATTCACAATCACAGGACACCCATACTTTTCATGGAATTTCGAAATCATTTGATAGTACAGGGGATTCGTTGTGCCGTTTACCGATTGAACCCTGGCAGAATAGTCAACATGGGTAACTGCCGGTATTTCAGAACGTATCACATTCAGTTTTTTAAGACCAAAGTACGACTTTTGTTCTTCGGATATCTGGAGCTGCCTTTGTTTCTTGATATCTGCAACGAGCAGCATATAGGGGCTTTCACGATCAATCTCAAAATAATCAGAAATGTTTTCCGCTCTCACCGATGGCGCAAATGGCCGAAAACTTTCTCGATACTTGATCTTGAGATTCATCGTTTTCTGCATGTTTGGCGACCTGGCATCGCCGATAATGCTTCTAGCTCCCAACGCCCTTGGGCCAAATTCCATCCGTCCCTGAAACCAGCCAATAACTTTCTCATGTGCGATTAAATCAGCTATTGTTT
>Ga0315537_1003604_pt1 | contig 11480 bp, 12 predicted proteins | sample SalMarSW160270MG_FD_203091 | JGI IMG/M metagenome (GOLD analysis project Ga0315537, IMG submission 203091) | Salt marsh sediment microbial communities from the Plum Island Ecosystem LTER, Massachusetts, United States - Salt Marsh Sediment SW1602-70 ... | reverse complement strand
TATTCTCGCTTCGACTATAACGACAATTGTTATATTCTTACCTTTGATGCTTACGCGGGGTCTTGTAGCGGTTATGTTCAAAGAACTCGCCATTACTATGCCTCTAATGCTTTCAGTCTCCTTCATCACGGCTATTACACTCGCGCCTATGCTTTCGTCGAAATTTCTTAAGATGAAAAAGGAAAAAGATTTTTCAGATAGATTTTTCGGTAAGCTGGAGTCCGGTTATTCCGGAATGTTGGACTGGGCTCTTTCCCGGAAATGGAGAACATTAGGTATATTTGTTTTTATTTTTATTGTCGGGATGTTTCTGTTTACGTTTGTTTCTATGGATTTCTTTCCGAATCCGGGTAGCGACCAGCTTCAGGCGAATATTGAACTTCCGATAGGAACAAGAGTGGAAAAAACAAACGAAATGGCGAAAAAGATCGAAGGACTTATCTGGAAAGAAGTTCCCGAAACTCAGAGTATTACGGTTCAAGCCGGTGGTTCAGGTGATATATTTGGGGGTTCTGAGGGTTCTCACGCGATTACTATGTACCTTACAATTGGGAAAACGGAAGAATCAAAGTTCCGTATCGCGGATAGGCTTAATGAAAAAGTAGGTGAAATTCCGGGGATAAAGAGAGTTAGATTTTCCGTTATGGGTGGCATGTTTGGTGGGGATGATGAAGGTGTTTTCGGAGGCGCTCCTATCGAGGTCGAAATTATAGGAGATGATCTTGAAGCGGCGGATTCGCTTGCTGAACTTTTCAAGGAAAAACTCGTTAATGTTAAAGGGATTTCTTCTATTGAGGTTTCAAGAAAGAAAGGCGGCAGAGAATTGTGGCTCGACCCGAGGGGTTCGGAAATGTATTCATATGGATTTTCGGCTTATTCTGTCGGTTATGAACTTAGAACCGCGTTCTACGGTACGGAAATCGGAAAATTCAGTGAAGAAGGTATAGAATATCCTATTATAGTCAGGTTGGATGATGAGAGCAGGAATGCTTTTGAAACAATAGATAATCTTCAGCTCGTAAGTATGTTTGGTTCGCCTGTACATATTTCCAATTTTCTTGAGCCTGTGGAGAAAAGAGCCGCGCTTTCAGTTGAAAGAAAAAATAAAGAAAGAATGGTAAAGTTAAAGATAAGTGTTTCCGGAGCTCTTGGAAATGTTATGAAAGAGGTTAAAAAGGTTGTGGATTCTTTTGTAATACCCAGAGGATTGACCATTAATTATGCGGGTCAGGTAGAGGAGCAGGGAGAGACATTTAGCAGTCTGATTTTTGCAATATTGCTTGGCATTATACTTGTATACCTTGTTATGGCTGCGCAGTTTGAATCTTTCTTTGATCCTTTCATAATTATGTTCTCTGTTCCTTTTGCTTTCGTGGGAGTCTCTCTTGCTTACTGGGTTAGTTTTCAATCGATGAGCCTCATGGGGATGGTCGGAATCGCGATGCTTGTAGGTATTGTTGTTAATAACGCTATCGTTATGATTGATTATTTTAACATTTTGAGAAAAAGAGGTTTGGAGTTGACCGAAGCTGTTAAAACAGGCGCGAGAAGAAGGTTAAGACCGATACTTATGACTACCGGAACAACCGTGTTTGGTCTTCTACCGCTTGCTCTATCTACCGGTAGTGGTTCTACTTTGTGGAAGTCGCTAGGAATATCGGTTGTTGGAGGTATGATCGTTTCATCGTTCATAACATTGCTTTTAATACCGACTTTATATATGATTTTTGAATCAAAGTTAAAAAGGAGATTGTCAAAATGAAACAGATAGAAGTTGTTATATTCATGGGCATTCAGGACCAGTTCCAGGAAGTTTTAGAGGAAGAGAAAGTCGACGAGTATTTCATGACACCCAAAGTTATAGGTAAATTAGCTGGAACCGATCCTAAACTTGACACACATATATGGCCGGGGTACTTTGTGCAGTATAAATTCTGCCTTGATGAAAAAAAATTCGAAAGCTTTCGAAGGAGAATCGAAGAGAAAAAAGATGAATGGGTTAAGGAAGGTTTTTTGCTTATGGTAAACGAAATCCAGGAAAGGTGCGGAGGTTGTTCATGATGATTTATATTTTGTTGTCGTTGACGTTAGGACTCGAAGGAGGTATGTCGCAGTTGAAAGGTCAAGATATCGTTTCTTCTTCGTTCGGGCCTTCTTATGGTCTTTTTTGTGATATTGATGTAACGCCTAATTTGAGTTATAGTTTATCTTTTACGAATAGTAAAGGTGAAGCTTCGACTAATTCAATGGTAATGGATACTTTGGGACAAATGTTTTCTGGGGCTGTGGGAGAGGATTTTCAATCTCTTCGGGGTGATTTTTCTGTTAACTGGACTCCGTTTACGGGTGGTTTTTCTCCGTATTTATCCGGGCGATTGGGATTGAGTCAGTGGAAATTTATAGATGGCAACGGAGATGTTGCTTTAAGCCTTAATGGGAATAATTTTAAGGGCTTAAGTCTTTTTCTTGGGGGAGGAGCGGGTTTAAGAGGAAAAATAGCTGGTTTTGTACTTGCTGTAGAAGGTTTTTCTGATTTTGTTTTTTCCGAGGACAAAGATTGGTATGAGGGATTCGGAGGATACGATGATAATGAATGGACTTTTAATGTTATGTTTAAATTAGGAAAGGAGTTTTAAGTGTTATACTTATTATTAGGATTGTCCGTGGGTTATGTTTCCGTTGACAAGGATTATACTATTCAACTGGGAATGGATAAATTAAATGAGGGAATCGAGAATCATGAGTTTGAAAAGGAACAATGGGGTTGGGGAGGTTCTTTATTCCTTGTTGAGAACAATCTGGCTTTTAAGGCAAAGATGCTTAAAGGAAATGAAATGGCGGATATGGATTCGATATCTCTGGGACTTTTTTTTGATACAAAATTGTTTGAACTTGGTTACGCGATTTCGTTTTCTCGATTTATATTTTGCTTAAGTGGAGGTGGTGGGCAGTCTACAATAAACCTTAAGTCTGTTAAAGAGTCTGTGACGATCGATTTTCCTGTGTCTCTTTTAAATCCTGGAGGAAGCGTTGACTATAAAGGTTCTTCTTTTGTTCTCTCCGCGAGCGCCGATGTTTTATTCGCTCTTTCGGATTATTTGGGTCTTGGGGTTTCCGGCGGTTATGTTCACGGTATAAGTACTCCGGAAATGGTAATAGAGAAAATGGGAGATATTGAAATACTAAACGCCCCACAGATACCGCTAAATCAAGCTTATGTGAAATTTATTTTCGCGGTGGGTGATTTTGCGAATTTGTAACACACCACTCCACCCTGGAAAAAATTAAACACAGAAGAAACAGAAAAAAAGCGAATACACAGAAGAAAAAAGAGTTTTTCTGTTGTTTAAACCCAATACCCAACCCCAAATTAATCTCACACAGAGAGCACAAAGGGCACAAAGTTTTTTATTTTTTTTAACTATTTGACAATTTTTCAATATAACCATTGAACTTAGATTCGAAGAATCTAATAAATTGCCACGTATTTACACGGATAAATACCGAAAAATTTGTGATATTAGTGTTGATTATGGTTTTGAGTTTAGAGTTTCGTGTTTCGAGTCTAAAAACAACAAATAAAAACTTTGTGATCTTTGTGGCTTTGTGTGAGATTATTTTTTTAGTGGGCTAGGGGGATTTTCTTCACCTTGACAGAGAGAGAATCTCTATTTATAATGGCAAATATAAGAAAGAGGCTATAATATAAAAGGAGGACTAGCCATGGCAGACAAAGATGGAATTCAGAAAACTCATAATTATCATCTTGACATCCCCATGAAAAATGAACCTTTTACACTTCGCGGTTCAAACTCACTTGCCTGGGGAATGAAAAATAGGTTTTCTAATATTTTTAATCCTGATACTAATCGTACCGTAATGCTTGCTATAGATCACGGATATTTTCTCGGTCCGACCACAGGTTTGGAGAGAATTGATGTAAGCATTGTGCCATTACTTCCTTACGCTGATACCCTGATGTGTACACGAGGAATATTACGCTCGACTATTCCCCCAACTTTCACGAAAGGAATAGTTCTTAGAGCTAGTGGTGGGCCAAGTATACTCAGAGAATTATCAAATGAGGAGATCGCTGTTGATATCGAAGATGCAATTCGTCTGAATGTTGCCGCGCTCGCAGTTCAGGTTTTCATTGGAGGTGAGTTTGAAACCAAATCTATACACAATCTAACACGACTTGTGGATATGGGTAATAGATATGGCATTCCCGTTCTTGGTGTTACTGCGGTAGGCAAAGATATGAAAAGGGACGCTAAATATATGCGTCTTGCTACAAGAATCTGTGCAGAACTGGGAGCGTCTTACGTTAAGACGTATTATGTTCCGGATGACTTTGAGACTGTAACAGCAGCCTGTCCTGTCCCCATAGTTATAGCCGGGGGAAAGAAGATTTTGGAACTAGAAGCTCTCGAGATGGCATACAATGCAATACAGCAGGGAGCCTGTGGAGTTGATATGGGACGGAATATATTCCAGGCCGAAGCTCCTATTGCGATGATTCAAGCAGTAAGGAAAGTTGTTCATGAAAATATGTCACCTAAAGAGGCATTTAAATTATATCAGACTTTGAAGAAAGAAAAAAAGTAGAAATGGTCTATGTCGGCTAATAAAGCCTTTAATCTTCTTCGTGAATGTTCGCCCACTCTTAGTGTGGGTATAACATCAGCTGATTTTTTGAACATTGGAAAAGAAGTCGAATTACTCGAAAGTACGGATATAAAATTAATGCATTTTGATGTTATGGATGGGTGTTTTGTGGAAAGGTTGACGGTAGGACCGATATTTATAAAGGCTGTAAAAACTAAATTATTAAAAGATGTACATTTGATGATTCAGAATCCGGAAGAAAAAATTCGAGAGTATGTGGATGCCGGTGCCGACATAATTACAGTTCATGTGGAATCCTCTAGAGATATTCGCTTGATTCTCAAGGAACTTGGAAAAACGGAAAACAAAAACGATCCGGAAAGAGGTCTAATAAGAGGTGTTGCCGTAAATCCCGATACGCCGGTTGACCATCTTAAAGGGTTACTCGACGATATTGAGATGATAGTAATCCTTGCTGTAAATATTCAAAAGCAAGGATTTCCCTTCTTTACTTCTTATACCGATAAATTTATGGAAGTGAAGAACCTTATTTCTAACTGCGGTAAAGAAATCCTTTTATGTCTTGATGGTGGTATCAAAATGAATAATATTTCCGAGTTTGCTAAAGTAGGAGCTGATATTCTGGTAAGTGGAAGCGCGATATTTGATGGAAAGAATCCGATAGGGAACATCCAATTTATGTTAAAGGAAATTAAATGAAGAATAGATGGTCCGGGAAAGAGGCATCTAGGTTCATCGCTAAATACGGTAAAAGATACGGAGAAGATCTGGCTCTACGGACCTACACAAGTAGACTTATCGGAGAAGAAAGAGAACTTGTACTTCATGGTGGCGGAAATACATCTGTTAAAGGAACATTCATGAATGTTCTTGGAAACAAAATTCCTGTTATTTACGTTAAGGTATCCGGTCAGGAGCTTTTAAATATTGAAATGGAAGGACACACAGGAATCGACCTTGATTATCTCAAGCAACTGCAAAAATTAAAAAAGCTTTCTGATGAAGACATGGTTAATGAAATATTGACGCATCGTTTCAATGCAACCGACAGAACTCCATCAATTGAAACTCTGATGCATGCCTTTATACCCGCAAAATATATTGATCATACACATGCGGATGCAATACTCGCACTGACCAATCAGATTAACGGAGAGAAAATCGTCCGTGATGCATTGGGTAGGGATGTAATCATACTTGAGTACAAAAAACCGGGATTTGAACTGGCGAAAGCTGCTGCTCGTGCGTTTCGCAGCAGTGCCGATTGTAAGGGTATGATCCTGATGAAACATGGACTGCTTACCTGGGGAGAGAGTGCCCGGGAATCATACCAGAGGACAATTGAACTTGTAACAAAAGTGGAACTTTATTTATCAAAAAAAGGCGTAAAACCTCTAAAAGTCAAAACAACTACACCTTTATCGAAAGCCAGGAAAAGGTATCTGAAGGTTGCTCCAATCCTTAAGGGTCTTCTTGCGGCCCCGACGGAGAACGCTGATTGGCCATATTCTCGTTTTATACTAAGACCTTTAATAACGAAAGAAATTCTAAACCTTGTTGATTCATATAAAGGTAAGGAAATTGCATTGACACCTCCTTTGACTACCGATCATCTAATAAGAACCAAAGCTTATCCGCTATGGATCGACAAACTCAAATATGATGATGAAGAAAAAATAAGAAAACAAATTAAAACTTCAGTAACAGAGTACATAGAAAAATATGATGAATATTTTCAGCGTTATTCTAAAATGATGAAGCAAAAACTCAATCGTTTTGATTCAATGCCGCGAGTGATTCTAATACCAGGTTTAGGAGCAATATGCGCTGGTAAAGATGTAGCAGAAACCGATATAGTAAAGGATATCACTTTCCGGACTTTATCTACTAAAATGAAGATTTCTTCGATGGGAAAATATGAAGGGCTGAAAGAAGAACATCTCTTTGGTATGGAATATTTTGGCCTCCAACATGCAAAGCTTAAGAAAAAAGATAGATTTCCTCTTAGGAATTCTGTTGCAATTGTAAGTGGAGCAGCAGGAGCAATCGGAAGCGGGATTTGCGAGGGATTGCTTAAAAATGAATGCCATGTGGCTGTTACGGATTTGCCCGGCGATAATTTGAATTTATTAGTAGATGAGTTTAAAGCAAAGTATAAAGAGAGAGTAATTGGTGTTAGCCTTGATGTGACAGATCCAAAATCAGTTACAAATGGCTTTGATAAAGTTGTCCAAACTTGGGGAGGAATTGACCTTGTGATTGTGAATGCCGGTGTTGCGCACGTCTCATCTCTTACGGATATGAATCCAAAAACATTTCGAAAAATTGAACAGGTAAATATTGAAGGAACACTTCATATGCTGTCTGAATCCGGAAAACGTTTTAGAGTTCAGGGAACGGGAGGTGATATTGTAGTAATATCCACTAAGAATGTTTTTGCCCCGGGTGCAAAATTTGGAGCTTACAGCGCAACTAAAGCAGCATCACACCAGTTAGCAAGAATCGCAAGCCTGGAATTTGCGGAGATGGATGTGAGAGTCAATATGGTTTCTCCCGATGCGGTATTTTCTCATGGTAAGCGTAAATCCGGATTATGGGCTGAAGTTGGACCGGACCGCATGAGGGCAAGAGGTCTTTCCAAGAAGAGTCTTCCGGAATATTATAGAAAGCGAAACCTGCTTAAAGCAAAAGTAACTGCTGAACATGTTACAAAAGCTGTATTATTTTTTGCAACCCGTCAAACTCCGACAACGGGTTCGACCATCCCGGTTGACGGTGGGCTCCCGGATGCAACTCCAAGGTGATTAACGGAGATTTTCTCACACAGAGGCATAGAGAACACAAAGTATTTTTTTGTTTTTGTTGTTTAACTTAGATTTAAAGAATCTACGATAATAACCACATATTCACACAAACTTTTTTCATGACTATACCTTTGGTAAAAATCATAATATCTACAGTCCTACATGTGAATTTGTTAGATGAGGTTTATAAGAACAACAAAGATCACGTGATGATCTGGGTGATCTTGTGATTTATGTTGGTGGGTTATCGAGTTGCTTTTTAAATTTAAAATGGAAGTTCTTCGTCATCTCCCGGAGGGGCCTCAACGTCATCTCCCGGAGGGGCCTCAACGTCTTGAGGTACTTCTTTTGATGTTTCTGTATCGGTTCCGTTTTCCTGGTATGGGGTTGTGGATTTGAGTAATACCTGAACTCTAAATGCGCCTATACTTACTTCGGTTCTTTTAAAACCATCTGCTTCTCTGGTATAACTGGATAGTCTGCCTTCAACAAGGACCGGAGCACCTTTTTTTATACGTTCGCTTAGTCTTTCTGCCTGGTTACCCCATAAAGTTACACCCGTGAATGTTGTTTCTTCCTTCCATTCTCCGCTTTTATCCCTGTAATTACGGTTTGATGCAATACTGAATTTGAGATAAGCACTGCCTGATTCTGTGTAACTAAGAATAGAATCAGCTGTCGCTCTTCCTGTAATGACCACAGAATTTATGTTTGGAATTCTATATTCAGCCATATTTTATTTCCCCTTTACTACGAGAATATACCTGAGTATATTATTGTTTTTTTTCATAAAGCCTTTAAAAGTGTTAACATTCTTTGGATCCGTTTCGAAATTTATTACTGTGTAAAAACCGTTGTTGTATCCTTTTATTTCATACGCGAGCGGTTTAATACCCCATTCATCTATTTTGTTGACTTTTCCTTTATCTTCTTCAAGTTGAGTTTTAATTTCCTCTATAATTTGTTTTGCATTTTCTTCTTTTTCGGGATTTATAATAAATGTACATTCGTATTTTCTCATTTGTCCTCCTTTTGATTCCCGTTAATTTTTGACATAGCTATTTCATCAGTTTCTTTCTGCCATATAAAAACAGCTTCTTTTGCCTTTTCTAATATTTTAGACATTGCTTGTTCTTCTTCTTTGCTGAATTTAGATAGTACCCATGTTGATGTTTCATTATCGTCTGAAGCTCCTATCCCAATACGTAAGCGTGGTATATCTTCGCTGTTTAAATGGTATATTATCGAATATAAGCCTTTATGTCCTCCATCGCTGCCGTTACTTCTCAGGCGCAATTGCCCAAAAGGTAAACTTATATCATCCAAAATTATAAGAATATTTTCTAGAGAAAGAGAAAAATCTTCATAAAGTTCTTGGACTGCTATTCCGCTGTTATTCATAAAAGTTGTAGGTTGGGCTAAAATAAAGTTTTCTTTTTGTGAGTAATAATAATGTCCTTTACCTGCTTTAAGCCTTAAATTTTCTTCTGAACATATAAAATTTATTACTCTTCTTCCAAGATTATGCCGCGTATCAATATATTCCGGCGAGGGATTTCCGAGTCCTATAGCCGCCTGATACTTTATTCGCCACTCTCCTTTTTTTTCTTTTCTTCGGTTTCTTCGCCTTCGCCTTCGCCTTCTTCTTTCGATATAACTTCTGGTTCTTCTGCTCCCTCTTCGCCTATTAATAATTCTTCTTCAGCAGGTGCAACTTCCACAATCTTTCTGGGTGATAATATGTTTACTACGGTTGAAGAAGGATCCTCTTCCACTTTGGCTCCTTCGGGAATACCAAGATCTCTAATGTGAATAGAGTCTCCTATTTCAAGAGAAGATACATCCACAACTATGTTTTCGGGGATATCTTTTGGTAAACATCTAACTATTAAGTCTCTATGCTCGATATTAAGTACTCCGCCTTCTTCGACGCCTAGAGGTTTACCCTGGAAATCCAATACTATATGAACACTGACTTCCTCATCTTCATGTATATGTTGAAAATCCACATGTACAGGTTTTTCGGTCAAAGGATTTCTGCTGATTTCACGCATTAAAACCTGAAGGTTCTTTCCTTCATAATCGAGGGTTATCAATGTTGCTTCAGAATGCAGTTGATGTAAGGTGTTTTTTAATTCCTCTTCCGCTATCATTATTGGTTTACTTTTTTCTCCATGACCGTAAATTATGCCAGGAATCCATCCCTCTTTCCTGAGATTGTTGACTTTCCTTGTTCCTATTTCTTTTCTTTCTTTTACTTTCAATTTGTCCTCCTCTCTTGCATCTTTCTATATAAAGAGTGATGATACAGATCTGTTTTTGTAAATTCTTTTTATCGCTTCGCCGAGCAGTTCAGATACAGAGATGACCTCTATCTTATCTGATTTCTTTTTTTTCAGTGGGATAGTGTCTGTAACTATGAGCTTATCGAGCGATGAAGATTCAATCTTATCTATGGCGTCTCCCGAAAGTACGGGGTGGGTTATATAAGCGTAAATCGCTTTTGCGCCTTGCTTTTTTAACTCATTTGCTGCCTCGGTTAAAGTACCCGCGGTGTCTACAATGTCATCTATTATAATCCCAATCTTATCTTTTATATCTCCTATGATATTGACAACTTCACATTTGTTTGGTTCAGGTCTCCTTTTATCGATAATAGCGATAGGTATATTACTGCTAATTTTCTTGGCTACAACTCGTGCGGCTTCTACTCTTCCGACATCCGGAGAAACTATTACAGTTTCATCATCTTTTAGTTTCATCCTTTTTATATGGTTTACCATAACTGGTGTCGCGAAAAGATGATCTACTGAAATGTCAAAGAAACCTGTTATCTGTGGTGAGTGTAAGTCGATAGTTATAACACGATCCGCTCCTGCTTTTTCCAATAGATTCGCGAATAGTTTTGCCGAAATCGGAACCCTTGGCCGGTCTTTCTTTTCCTGCCGTCCATATCCGAAGTAAGGTATAACAGCTGTTATTCTTCCTGTGGAAGCACGGCGCAGGGCATCGATTATAAGCAGCAATTCAATCAAATTTTCCGCGGGAGGATTTGTTGACTGAACAACAAAAACATCTCTTCCGCGGACATTTTCTTTAATTTGAATAAAGATTTCTCCGTCCGAGAATTGCTTCTTCAATAGAGTAGACAGAGGTAATTTTAGATATTTGCTAATACCTTCCGCTAATTGTACGGTTTCGGATCCTGAGAAAACTTTCAATTCCAATTTTGCTTCTCTTCTGGGGCGGTAGGATTCGAACCTACGTATGCGAGACCCAAAATCTCGTGCCTTGCCGCTTGGCGACGCCCCAAGAAATTATAATGGCAAGGAGTTTGATTTTTATAAAAGTTCTTCGTCCTCTATTATTTCTTCTTCTGATGAGATCCCTACTCCCTCGATATCATTATTTATCTCTTCTTCGAGGTCCGCTACTTCGCTACTTTCTTCTTCGCTGACAGAGTCAACATCCATATTTTCATCGGGTGCTTCGAAATCTTCCTGCTCGAGGTTGGAACTCTCCGGAGTTTTCCCCTCTTCTTCACATTTGCTATAATATTCATCAAGGACAACTTTTTCAAGCTTTTTCCTCATCTCATTATTTATCGGATGAGCGATGTCTCTAAAAGTTCCGTCTTTCCCTTTTCTTGAAGGCATTGCGACAAAAAGTCCTTTCCTTCCTTCGATTACTTTCATGCCGCGAACAACAAAATCATCGTCAAAGGTTACATTTACAAATGCCTTAAGCCTGGGTTCGTCTCTAAGAGTTACACGTACTTCTGTGAAATCCATTAGTCCTCCTTTGGTTTTAACAAGTTGAAGTACTTTTCTCGGGAGATGCTTTTGCAGTTTATTAATGCGTAATTATCTGTTTTTATGTCTCCCCATCTATAGTTGTATACTTCTGATCCAAACACTGCAAATATAGCAGGACCAGAACCACTTAATAAAATATTTATTGGTTTTAAATTCCTTAACTTTTTCATAATATTTTTTACTTGAGGGTATTTTTTTAAAACTAAATCGCAAAAGGAATTCTCCAATTCGC
>Ga0315537_1003603_pt1 | contig 11487 bp, 7 predicted proteins | sample SalMarSW160270MG_FD_203091 | JGI IMG/M metagenome (GOLD analysis project Ga0315537, IMG submission 203091) | Salt marsh sediment microbial communities from the Plum Island Ecosystem LTER, Massachusetts, United States - Salt Marsh Sediment SW1602-70 ... | reverse complement strand
TATACTCTGTTCCGGCATTTGCAAACGAATGGTATCCGCGCAACATGTATATCAAAGGGTCTCCAGAAAATAAACACCATATAGAGGTTTATGGCGACCCGTCTCAGTGGCCATACAACAACTTCATAATGGGAGCGAAGGATAAGCAGGGTAATTTTGTGCAGTTTGCACCCAAACTCAAATCGGAAGGCGGTAAATTCGATCCCGATGAATGGGCTCAGCTCTTTGCTGATGCAGGAGCTAAATTTGCCGGACCGGTAGCTGAGCATCACGATGGCTTTTCGATGTGGGCCAGCAAGGTCAACCCCTGGAATGCAAAAGACACGGGGCCGAAACTGGATTTGGTCGGTCTGCTGACAGATGCCATCCGCAAAAATAATATGAAAATCATCCTTTCCATGCATCATGCCTACAACATCACCGGATATTACGATGCCGTGCCGCAAACAGATGATCCGAAAATTCAAAAGCTTTACGGTCAGCAGGGAAAAGAAAAAAACGAAGCCTTTTGGCTCGCTAAACATAAAGAAATTATTGACAACTATAAACCCGATATCCTTTGGCAGGATTTCAACCTGCATGTTATTTCACAACCTGTTCTTCTTGAATTTTTGTCTTACTACTACAACAAAGCGGCTGAATGGGACAAAGAAGTCGTCGCCACATACAAAGACGCCCTGAATACCAGATGCGCTGTTTTAGATTACGAACGTGGCGGTCCCCCCGATATTACCGACAATTATTGGCTGACCGATGATGCCATCAGTTCCTCAAGTTGGTGCTACACTGAGGGAATCGGATATTATTCCAAACAACAGATACTTCATGGTTTCTTGGATAGAATCAGTAAAAATGGGAATTTACTTCTCAATATTTCTCCCAAAGCCGACGGCACAATACCTCAGGAACAAAAGGACGTTTTACTTGCCATGGGTGCATGGCTAAAAAAATATGGCGAAGCAGTGTATGCAACGCGGGCATGGGAAAAATATGGGGAAGGTCCCACAAAAATGGGAGCTGCTCATGGCGTAATGGCAGCTCCGACCGAAGGAACAGCCCAAGATGTTCGCTATACGAGGTCGAAAGACAACACGACCCTGTATGCAATTTTACTCGGTTGGGATAAAGGCCAGAAAGAAGTAACACTCAAATATTTGTCTTCTGACAGAATCGACGGTAAAAATCTCGTATCTATTGAATTAATTAATGGCGAAGCCGGAAAATACCTGCCATTAAATTTCAAGCAAGATGCAAAAGGATTAATCGTCAGTTTGCCCGAAAGATCTTTCGAAGAAATGGCGTACGTACTAAAATTTAGCTTCGGTGGCAAAATCCCGCCACTCGACAAGTATGCTGACCTTAACTGCACTCCACATTATTACTTCGTCCCGGGCGATAATACAGGCAGTTTGGTAATTGGTTCGGATTTAACCCTGACTGGTAAAAGAAAAAACATTGCAAATCAATGGAAGTTGGAACCTGCAGGTAAAGGCATTTATAAAATTCTGAACCGTGAAAATGGTGCAAAGGTATTCGAGTATAATGCTTCCACTCATAACTTGGTAATTTCAGACCTTACCGGAAAAGACAACCAATTTTGGAGAATTGAAGATGCACGCGGAGGATTATTCAAAATTGCAAATAAACAATTTCCAAATCTCATATTGTCCGTAAACACTCGCATAGGTGAAGGGAGTAAAGCTGGATTGCTCAATTCGGAGAATGGTGCTTCTTTTGGATGGAAGCTGATGGAAGTCTGCGAGATGAAGCAGGAAGCTTTCCAGCCACATACGATTCCGGGAACCATTGAAGCCGAAGACTTCGATACCGGCTGCGTGGGCGATGCTTATTATGATAGAGACGATATTAACGAAGGCGGGCAATATCGTCTCAACGAGGGTGTGGATATTGAAAAATGTTCTGCCGGTGGATACAATGTAGGTTGGACCCATATCGGAGATTGGATGGCATATACAGTGACTGTAAGTAAATCAGCAACGTACCAGATTTCATTCTATGTCGCCTCATCTTACGATACTGGAAAGCTCCGTCTTGAATGTGATGGTGCAGACAAAACGGGGATTATTTCAATTCCAAATACGGCAGGATTTCAAAACTGGGAAGTAATCAAAAAAACAATAAAACTTGATGCCGGTCAGCATGTGCTAAAGTTGATCGTTGACGGTGATTACCTTAATCTTGACAAAATGGTTTTTGAAGAAGTAAAATGATGAATTATTTTAGTCATGCAGCAAACACATTTGAAAATCCCCCAAATGTAGTTCTGGTCAAATCAACATTAAAAATGAGCCCATCATTTGAAATTGGTACCCCGGCCATGTCGCTAACAGTAATTCGAATTAAGACAAAGAAATAAGCATGTGAAAGAAGCATTTTGTAATATTTTATAACAAAGCTGAAGAACAGGAATCTTGGAAGCGTATGATAAACTTTGGAAAATGATCTATATAAAATTGCTCAGCCGTGGCTAAAATAATTAGCCGGGAAGATAAAAAATGGGAATTATAAGAACTTTTATCAAGCATATACTAATTCTTTGCCTGATATTAATAGTATCAGTAACTGGTTTAAACGCGCAAAAAACTCATAGTGATAACGGAGATGGCACTTATACCAATCCTGTGATTTCTGCGGATTTTCCCGATCCGGATGTCATCCTGGTGGACGATGTCTATTGCTTCGCTTCTACGACCATGTTCATTTTTCCGGGTGTTACAGTGCTGAAATCGCATGACCTGGTAAATTGGGAGTTTTGCAGCAATGCGGTATCGCGGTTCGATTTCAGCCCGTGCTACAACCTGGACGGTTGTAACCGGTACGGTCATGGTCAATGGGCAACCAGTTTGAAATATCATAATGGCAAATTTTATTTGCTGTTTATTACACTCGATGAAGGTGGATTCATCTGTTCCGCAAATAAACCTGAAGGACCTTGGGAAATAAAACATTTACCGAAAGGATTTTATGATCCGGGTCTATTCTTTGACGATGATGGCAAAATTTATGTTGCGCACGGATACAGTGAAATCCGCATGACCGAATTGGATCAAAATTTTGCCCCAATCAGCAAAGATTCCCTAGTCTATACCGGTGGTATCCGCAAAGGCCTTGAAGGCACGCATGTTTATAAAATTAATGGCTATTATTATTTATATTGTACCTACGGCGGTCTGGATGGAATACAAGTGGCGCTGCGTTCGCAAAATATTTACGGTCCTTATGAACAAAAAGTTGTCATCAGTGAAAAAACACATGGCCCAAATTTTGGCATTCATCAGGGAGCGTTGATAAAAACCCAAACCGGGGAATGGTGGACTATGCTCTTTGTAGATAGTGGTCCCTTTGGGCGTTTTCCCTCTTTGCAACCTGTTAAATGGGAGGATGGCTGGCCAATGGTAGGCGTTGACGGAAAAGCGGTTGTCACGTGCAAAAAACCAAATGTAGGCAAGACTTATCCGATCAAAATATTACCGACATCGGATGAATTTGCTGAAAAGAAATTGGGACTGCAGTGGGGATGGAATCATAATCCGGACTCAACCAAATGGTCATTAACCGAAAATCCCGGATATTTAAGACTCAGGACTGCAAAGGTTGTCGATATTTTACCAGAAGCCCGCAATACATTGACCCAGAGGATGTTTGCATATTATTCCGATACGTTGGCTTCCATTGCCACAACTAAAATGGATTTTAGTAATATGAAAGACGGCGATGTCGCGGGATTGGCCGTATTCCAAGATCCTTATGCCTGTATCGGAATAAAAAAAGTGAACGGAAAGAGTTTTGTAATCATGGTAAATAACGGTGAGACAATTGACTCTGCGGCAGTGGAAGGATCAATAATCTATTTACGCGCAAGTGCCATTTATGGCTCCGGCGCTGCTCATTATTTTGACGGAAAGGCGGCACCCGGCACCGGTACTGCTTCGTTCTCATATAGTTTGGATAATCAGTCGTTTGTAAAAATTGGGAATGAACTCGAAATGAAGTTCAGTCTTAAAATCTTTACCGGAAACAAATTTTGTTTATTTAACTATGCCACCCGCGAACTTGGCGAATATGTTGATTTCGACTGGTTTAGAACAGATGCAGGTTTAATAACTTTTAATGACAAATAGGAGATTAATACCTAATTTTAAATACTACCCTAAAAGAATCCTTTTACCATGAATGACTTGACCAAATATGTTGAAGAATGACACCATTGGAAAACAACTAAATCCGAAGCTGATCCCGAAGGTTACTTTACACACAGGGAATAAAATTCCGTGCATCGGACTCGGGACGTTCGGTTCGGATTCGGTCTCTGCAGAAACCGTAGCCGAAACAGTTAAGCAAGCAATCTATGCCGGTTACAGGCACCTTGACTGCGCCTCAGTTTACGGCAATGAAAAAAATATTGGTTATGTTCTAAAAGAAGTATTTAAAAGCGGTTTTCTTGAGCGAGAAGATTTGTGGATTACCTCAAAAGTCTGGAACGATATGCACGGCAAAGTTGCCGAATCATGCCGACAGTCATTGGCAGATCTTCAAATAGAATATCTCGACCTTTATCTTGTCCATTGGCCCTTTCCGAATTACCATCCGCCCAAATGCGATGTTGCATCGCGGAGCCCGAACGCAAAACCTTACATTCATGAAAATTATATGAATACCTGGAGTGAGATGGAAAAATTAGTTGATGAGGGTCTTGTAAAAAATATCGGAACTTCAAATATGACTATTCCCAAGTTGAAGCTTCTATTAAGAGATGCAAAAATAAAACCCGCTTGCAACGAAATGGAATTGCACCCTCATTTTCAGCAGCCGGAATTATTTGAGTTTTGTTTGAAGCATGATATTCAGCCAATTGCCTATTGCCCGCTCGGTTCACCGGGACGCCCTGAACGCGATAGAAACCCGGAAGATACAGTTGACCTTGAAGACGAAGTAATATTATCGATTGCAGAACGATTAAAAATTACACCCGCACAAGTTGCGATTAAATGGGCAATTCAACGCGGGCAAATTCCGATTCCATTTTCTGTAAATCATTTTTTTGAAAATCTTGAAGCCGTTGTCAATATCCACTTAACTGAAAATGATATGGAAGAGATTTCAAAAATTGATAAGAATTGCAGGCTAATTAAAGGGCAGGTTTTTCTCTGGAAAGATAACCAAAGCTGGGAAGACTTGTGGGATTTAAATGGAGCAATAATTTCATAGTAAAAAACATCTATTAAAGTAAGGAAAAAATGATGAAGAAAATGATTGGTGCAATCTTACCCGGGAACAGTACGGTCGAGTTGAAGGAATTTGATATTCCTGTTCCTCAACATGGTGAAGTATTAATCAGGATGAAATCATCTACAATCTGCGGTTCGGATATTCGCTGCATCTATCACGAACATTTAGGCAAAGGTCCGGAAGGTTATCAACCGGGGATAATTGCCGGGCATGAACCATGTGGTCAAATCATAGAGGCTGGTCCCGGATGCCGCAGATTCAAAAAAGATGATCGGGTGATTGTTTATCATATTTCCGGTTGTGGTGTTTGTAATGATTGTAGACGAGGATATATGATATCGTGTACAAGCAAGTACCGACGCGCTTATGGCTGGCAACGGGATGGTGGTATGGCAGAATATTTACTAGCTGAAGAAAAAGACCTGGTTTATTTACCGGATGAATTAAGCTATTCTGATGGAGCCCAGGTTGCGTGCGGTTTTGGAACTGTATATGAAGGGCTGGAAAAAATTGGTGTTAGCGGAGATGACGCTGTCTTAATCACAGGTTTAGGTCCGCTGGGACTAGCTTCGGCCATGTTGTCAAAAGCTATGGGCGCACAGAAGATATTTGGAATTGAAATTATAGGTGAGAGAATATCCATTGCAAAAAATACAGGATTATTTGATGAGGTAATCAAAGCCGGCGATGATAATGTTGAGCAAATCCGGGATTTGACTTCGGGACATGGTGTCGAAAAATCAATTGATTGTTCTGCCAATAACCAGGCACGCCTCACATGTATCCAAGCTGCCCGCAAATGGGGAAAGATTGTATTTCTCGGGGAGGGTGGCACATGTGAGTTTCAGCCGTCGAGAGACATTATTCACAACCAAAAAACAATTTATGGCTCATGGGTAACAAACATCTGGCGCATGGAGGAACTTGTTGAACGATTAATTCGGTGGAACATTAAGCCGGAATCGTTAATTACTCATAGGTTCACACTGAATGATGTTAGCAATGCTTATTCGCTTATGGCGAGCGGGAAATGCGGAAAAGTTGCTGTTGTATTCGATGAAGAAATTCTATAGGAGTTTTTAATGTTAAAGAGCATACCTAATATTTTGAGCCCGGATCTTCTTAAGATTCTGATGGAGATGGGACACGGTGATGAAATAGTGATTGCCGATGGAAATTTTCCGGCTGCTTCAATTGCCCAAAGACTGATACGTCTGGATGGGCATGGAATTCCTGAAATTTTAAAAGCAATATTAAATTTCTTTCCTCTGGATACCTATGTTGAATTTCCTGTTGGATTAATGGCATTGATGCCAGGTGATCCTTACAAACCGGTTATTTGGAACGAATACCGAAAAATCATTATTAAAAGCAAAGAACCTTTTAAGGAATTTGAATATCTTGATAAGTTCGCTTTTTATGAAAGAGCAAGAAAGGCTTATGCCGTCATTGCCACAGGTGAATCAGCCTTATATGCGAATATAATCTTGGAAAAAGGAGTTGTGGTTTAGCACTATTTTTGGAATTTAAAGAGGTAGAATATGACTTCGATATTCTTTGGTATTTTTGACTGGACAATAATTATTGCCTACTTTGCATTTATTGTATGGACTGGTATTTATTTTAAAAAATTTACCCGAACCGATAATGGTTTCTTGTCGATTTTAAACTGACAGGTTTATCCGTCGAGGTATTGAACCCATGGTTTATTAACAGAAAGGTTTATGATTATGACAGCAATTTCTTCTGATACTGTGGTTCTTGGGGAGAGCCGGAAACAGGTTCTGGTTCCCCGGGAAATTCTTTGGCCGTTTATTCTCCTGACCAGTCTCTTTGCTTGGTGGGGTCTGGCCAATAATATGACTGACACACTGTTGGCTGCATTCAAGCGGATCATGAGTATGTCCGATGCCAAGACCGCATTGATTCAGGTTGTGTGTTATGGAGCGGGTTATGGTCTGCTCGCGATTCCCGCAGCTATTTACATTAAAAGATTTACTTACAAGTCAGGGGTGCTTCTCGGTTTGGGTCTGTACGCGGTTGGGGCTGTTCTCTTCTTTCCAGCAAAGCTGACCGCAAATTACTATTGTTTTCTGGGCGCTATATGGATTCTTTTCAGCGGATTGTCGATTCTGGAAACAGCTGCCAATCCCTATATTCTTACCATGGGACCCGAGGAAACCGGGACAAGACGTTTGAATCTGGCTCAGTCTTTCAATCCGATCGGTTCCATTATGGGTATTATCGTTAGTAAGCTTTTTATTCTTTCCAAATTGAATACAGCCAATGCACAGGAAAGGGCAGCGATGGACCTGCAGGAATTAAAGGCGATTCAAACCGGTGAACTCAATGCTGTGACCATGACCTATGTGGTGGTCGGTCTGATTCTGGTTGTAACCTGGATTCTCATTGCCACTAATCGAAAAATGCCCAAATCGGCAGAAGCCGGCGGATCGCTTAATCTGGGTGCCACTTTCAAACGGTTGATTCGGAACCGACATTACATGTGGGGTGTTGTCGCCCAGTTTTTTTATGTAGGCGCCCAAATCGGTGTTTGGTCTTTTACGATTCGTTATACCATGCAGGAATTGAAACTTGAGGAAATTATGCTTCCGGCAGGTAAAACTCCAGAGAATATAGCCGCAACCTACTATATGGCTTCACTGATCCTGTTTACTATTTCTCGTTTTGTATGTACCTGGCTAATGCGCTATGTTACGCCTGCAAATCTGCTCACCGTGTTATCCAGCATCGCAATGGGATTGACATTAGTCGTTATTTACATCGGCGGACTGATCGGTGTGTATGCACTGGTTGGTATTTCCGGTTGCATGTCGCTCATGTTTCCCACGATTTTTGGACTGGCATGCCGGGGTTTGGGGGAAGATACCAAACTGGGTGGATCGGGATTAATCATGGCGATTTTAGGTGGAGCTGTTTTGACGCAATTTCAAGGGATTGTATCGGATACGGTAAAGAGTATTAATCTGGCTTACTGGGTGCCTCTGGTCGCCTTTATGGTGATTACCTATTATGGTGCAGTTGCATGCCGAAAAGATTTGCCAGCTTCAGAGAAAATATGATGTTGTATCGATGCCGATTAAAGTACACTTAAAATAATGAAAAACATATTTTTGCTTTGTATACTCAGCTTGGTTTTAGTACTGAATTTACCAGTACAAAGCGATACTTTGTTGAAAATTTGGTACAGCCAACCTGCCAAGCAATGGGTTGAGGCGCTGCCTATCGGTAATGGCCGCTTAGGGGCAATGGTTTTCGGAAATCCTGCCAAAGAAGAAATTCAACTCAACGAAAATACCGTCTGGGCAGGTCAGCCGCACCGTAATGATAATCCTGACGCTAGAGAAGCTTTACCAGAAGTCAGGCAATTGATTTTTACCGGCAAGTATAAAGAAGCCCAGGATCTGGTGAACCGGAAATTCATCAGCCGGAATTCGCAAGGCATGCCTTATCAAACCGTAGGAAATCTTTTTCTTTCGTTTCCGGGGCACGAAAATTTTACTAACTACTATCGGGAACTGAATCTTGAAACAGCTATAACGACTACCCGCTATGATGTTGAAGGCGTGACATATAAACGTGAAGTTTTTGCTTCATTTCCGGATCAGGTTATTATTCTTAGAATTACAGCCAGCCAGCCTGGTAAAATTAATTTTAAGGCTTCTATGAATCGTCCAGCGCCTGTAGATATTTCAACTGCAGGGAATGATCAATTAATTATGTCGGGAGTAACCGGTGACTGCGATTCTGTAAAAGGTGCAGTCAAGTTTCAAGCGCAGGTTAAAATAGAAACCGAAGGGGGCTTGGTATCGGCGACCAATGATAGTATAATTGTAAACGATGCGGATGTTGCAACTCTCTATATTTCAATTGCATCGAGTTTTAATAATTATCATGATATCAATGCCGATGCCGGCGAAAGAGCCAATGTCTATCTTCAAAAGGCTCTGAAAAAAAATTACGAACAAATTTTAAAAGATCATGTTGCCGACTATCAGCATTATTTTAATCGAGTCAGCATTGATCTTGGTGTAACCGATTCTATAAAAAATCCCACTAACGTCCGAATTGATCAATTTGCCAAAGGCAATGATCCGCAATTGATCGCATTATGTTTTCAGTTTGGTCGTTATTTGCTAATTTCTTCATCACGACCCGGCGGGCAACCGGCTAATCTCCAGGGTATCTGGAATAGCCAGCTTTATCCACCCTGGGATAGTAAATATACGGTTAATATCAACACGGAAATGAACTATTGGCCTTCTGAAGTGACTAATCTTACTGAAACGAATGAGCCATTGATTCAAATGATCCGTGAACTATCCCAGACCGGAATCAAGACCGCAAAGGATATGTACGGCGCAGCAGGATGGGTGCTGCATCACAATACGGATATTTGGCGGATTAACGGTCCGGTAGACGGCGCATACTGGGGAATGTGGCCCATGGGCGGCGCCTGGCTTTGTCAGCACCTATGGGAAAAATATGAATACAATGGTGATAAGAAGTATCTTGAATCTGTTTACCCTATTATAAAAAGCGCTGTAGAGTTTTATCTTAGCTTTTTAGTTGAATATCCGGGACACGACTGGCTGGTCGTTTGTCCTTCAGTTTCTCCGGAGAACTCTCCCTCGTGTCATCCTGGATCATCCATTTCTGCCGGAACGACAATGGATAATCAACTGCTTTTTGACCTTTTTACTAAGACTATAGAAGCCGCAAAAATTCTGAATAATGATGAAGAATTCGTTGTCAAGGTTGATGATGTGCTTAAGAGACTGCCTCCGATGCAGATCGGTCAGTATGGTCAATTACAGGAGTGGATTGAAGATTGGGACAATCCGGAAGATCATCATAGGCATGTTTCGCATTTATACGGAGCCTATCCATCCAATCAAATTTCACCATTTCGTACCCCCGAGCTTTTTGATGCCGCCCGTACTTCGCTCCTTTTCCGCGGCGATCCCTCAACAGGCTGGTCGATGAATTGGAAGATTAATCTGTGGGCTCGGTTCTTAGACGGCAATCATGCATATAAATTAATCAAAGATCAAATAAGACTCGTTGAAAAGTTGGACTACCAACACATCGATTTTTCTGCCGGCGGAGGAACTTACCCCAACATGTTTGATGCCCATCCTCCTTTTCAAATTGATGGAAATTTTGGTTTTACTGCCGGCATTGCTGAAATGCTTATACAGAGCAATGATGGCGCAATCTTCGTGCTTCCCGCATTACCCGATGCATGGACGAATGGAAGTATTAAAGGTCTTCACGCCCGCGGCGGATTCGAAATTGAAAATATGGAGTGGAAAAACGGAGAAGTCTCAAAGTTAGTTATCAAGTCGAACCTGGGGGGCAGCTGCCGGATTCGCTCTTATACAAAATTAAAAGCGGAAGGTAAAACAAGCCTTGAGATTGCCAAAGGTGAAAATCCAAATCCTTTTTACCAAATTCCTGCAATAAAAAAGCCTTTGATTTCTAATAAGACAAATCTGAAAGGTATTGAATTAAAAGATGCTTTTATTTATGATATTGAAACCAAACCAGGAGGTAGCTATATTTTCTCGAAAAAATAATAAGAGATATGAGCCAAAAGGATTATATGAACTAAAGTAATTTTTATTGGAGAGTAACATGAATCAAAGGATTTTCAAATTGACCATCGGAGCAGTAGCTCTTCTTTTATTGAGCTCTACTTTATTGTATTCTCAAAATGCTGCTATTAGTGCCGGCAGCAGTCAAATTATTAATTGGGAGAAGACCCACTCCGCCCAACTGCAAGGAAGTGTATCTTCAAAGAAAATAAGAGTAGAATGGACGTGTCCTCAAAATCCGGAAGTCGTTTTTAAGAATGCCGGGAATCCAGCAACTGAAGTTACATTTCCGCGTCCTGGCTATTATCTATTGATACTCTCCGGTACAGAAAGGGGTAAAGAACCGGTAAGTAGTTCGGTAATCTTAAATGTCTTTAAACCTAACTCTTATAAAGAAAGACTTTCCGATCTCATATGTTTAATGACGATTGATGAGAAAATCAGTCAATTAACCAATGCAACCGATGCGATTCCCCGTTTAGGAGTTTCTCAGTATAACTATTGGAGTGAAGCTTTACATGGAATACTTGCGAGCGGTGCAACTTCCTTCCCGCAAGCTGTAGCAATGGGTGCTTCATGGGATCCTGATCTCGTCCAGCAGGTTGGTTCAGCCATATCC
>Ga0315537_1003600_pt1 | contig 11496 bp, 11 predicted proteins | sample SalMarSW160270MG_FD_203091 | JGI IMG/M metagenome (GOLD analysis project Ga0315537, IMG submission 203091) | Salt marsh sediment microbial communities from the Plum Island Ecosystem LTER, Massachusetts, United States - Salt Marsh Sediment SW1602-70 ... | reverse complement strand
AAGGGATATCTGAGGAAATGCAATCAAAGCAGCCAGGGTTAGCAAATCCATGAAAAGGAAAGGGATAAAGTGAGTTTCTCCCCATCGGCAAAGCAAAAATAGGATTATAGATGTATGGTTGTACCAGTGGCATTCAAGACAAAGGCCTCTGGAAAGGCCTTTTCAAACTCATGTGCGGCCTTCAAACCGGTACAGTGACAGGGAACCATCAGCTCAGGATCGATTTTTTTCATCTCTTCGATGGTCCTCTGGATAATAGCTTCCCCAATATTCCCAATGAGGTGAAAGCCTCCCATGACACAGTATATTGTATCAACACTAGTTATGCTTTGAGCATGTCGGATCGTATTGATAATCCCTGAGTGACCGCAGCCGGTAATCACGACGAGGCCCTTGCCTTCAACATCTATGACAATGCCTTTATCATCCATGATGTGGTCTTTGTATATCTTTCCACCCTTCTCATAATAAGCCGAGGGCATCCCCTTTTCAAAGTCATTGACCCGCGGAATTTCACCCAGGGCCAGGATATAGTCAGAAGCAAGCAAAACAGGAGATCGCCCGTCAATCACCTCGTTTCCTGTTTCCTCAATGATCCCTTTCTTAAGGCCGGGAATGGGAACCTCCTTTCCATCAGGAAACTTATGAAAGCGTGTGCTCAAAAACGCATCAGGATGGACAACCACAGTACGAGGCTTTGTTGCCAGCCCTCCTAATACTTCGGCGATAGACCCAACGTGATCATGGTGCCCGTGGGAAACAACAAAGGCCTCGACTGCATTGACATCTATCTCAAGGACATTCAGGTTGTTCGGGACCCCTATGTTGGAAATCCCAAAGTCCATAAGGACTCTATGGGGGGTATCGTCCCCTATCACCTCTACGAGGATGCTGAAACCATGTTCTGCCAGAAGAGGAGGCCTCCGAACCTTTCCTTTGGCAAGGGGAGCCCTCTCAACCCTTTCATTGGAGGGCAAAAGGGTTTCTATATAGTTATCAATGATCGTGGTAACTGTTGCCTTAGTCGCCTTCTTGAGGCTTATCTTTTCTTGAGTTGCAGAAGACATGTTTCTCGATCACTTCATTCCTTTGGCTTTGAATCTGCCTGCTTTCGCTAGGGCGATAAAATGGGCTACATCGATCTCCTTGGGACAAACAAAGGAACAAGCCATAGAGGTATGACATCGGTAGACCCCTTGCTCGCCATACAGGAGCTCTAACCGTTCCTCCCTCGCCTGTTCCCTGGAGTCCATGAGGCGAACGATACTGGCCATGAGCGAATTGGGTCCCAGGAAGTTCTTATGGCTGCTGATGCATGCCTCGGCACAGCAGAAGCAATTGATGCAGCGTGTTGCTTCAACATACCGTTCCAGTTCTCGAGGAGATATCCGGTACTCGCTCTCTCCCTCCGGAATTGGCGATGGATCGATAAGGTACGGTTTTGCCCTGTTAACCCTTTCATAGGCCTTATCGAAATCCACGATGAGATCCCGAACAACAGGGGCGATGGTCAAGGGCTCTATGGTGAAGACGGCGGTTCTAAAAAGGTTAATAGCGTTTTCCACAAGGAGCTCGCAGGCGAGCAATGGCTTCCCGTTCACCCTAACGGCACAGCTTCCACACTGTCCGTGTTCGCAGGATGAGTTCCAGGCCAACGAAGGATCCAGTTCATTATTGATCTTACGGAATACATCGGTGAATCGAAGGATCCGTCCGGCCTCCAATTCATAATCCTCAACCCATGTTTTCTTGGTATCGGGATCAAAGCGCTTCACCTTTACGGTAATCTTATAGACCCGGGACATCTTTTTTCCTATCCGCTCTTTATTGTCCTTGTCGCTGCTCAACTAATACCTTCTCTCGATCATGTCAAATTTCTCGTAATGCTCTCCCCTTGACTCGAACAGGCTCATGTCAATGGCCCGTTTCCCGAAGCGTACCTTGCCGTACTCGCTCATAGAGGCAAGGGTATGATAGTTGAAATCGTCTTTTCTTTCGGGAAAGTCTTCACGAAAATGACCGCCTCTTGACTCTTTTCTCCGTAAGGCAGATTGTGCGATAATCATGGAGATCCGCAAGAGGTTATCCAGCTCCCACCGTTGTATGAGTTCCTGATTCATCGTGTAACTGCTGCTTGACAACGATGCCCTATCTGCCCGATCTTTGAGCTCCTGTAATGCCTCAATCGCTTCAAGAAGCCCCTTCTCTGCCCTGAAGACACTTACCTTCTCTGTCATAACCGCCTGCATGGCATCTCGAATCCGGCCTAAACTGTCCTTCCCCTTCGCCTCCATGAATCGCGAGAATTGAGAGGAACTCCTGTCGCCTGCCCCTGACGGCAATGCATCCAATGGTTCTTCGAGATACTCTACGACCCGCTCTCCCACAAACCTGCCCATGGTGATGAGTTCCAGTATGGAGTTGCTCCCCAACCGGTTAAAGCCGTGAAAGCTGGCAGCAGCACATTCACCCACTGCAAACAGACCGTGGATGAGCTCTTGCGGGGTTTTTTGAACTTCTCCAAATTCATTGGTGGGGAGCCCACCCATTTGATAGTGATTGCTCGGTCGGACAGGGCACAGTTCCTTTCTAGGATCAATGGCCACAAACTTTTTGAAAAAGCTTGTAACTTCCGGAATTTGTTCCTCATGGACATAATCGGGCAAATGCCGCAAATCGATCCAGACATGCTGGATATGGTGATCGGGGCTCAGGATGCCTCTTCCTTCCCGGATCTCAGTCTCGATGGCCCGTGAGACCATATCGCGTGGGGCCAGCTCTTTCATCTTAGGAGCATACCGTTCCATGAAACGTTCCATATCCTTGTTGCGCAGGATGCCGCCCACCGATCGTAAGGTTTCGCTGGCCAGGATACCGGGACCAACGATACCTGTGGGGTGAAACTGGACAGCTTCTGGATCCATGATGGGAAGCCCTTCCTGGAGGGCAACGGCGAGGCCGTCCCCCGTGTTCTGTCTGCAATTCGTGGTAATCCTGAAAACCTGGCCATTTCCACCCGTGGCAAAGACGGTGGCCTTAGATAGGATAGCCGCAAATTCTCCCTCTTTTTCCATAAATACAATAGCGCCTATACATCGGTCTCCCCTGAAGATAAGTTCTGTGGCAATGCTTTGATTTAAGAAGGAGATACCCCCTTTCATGGCCTCTCCCCACACGGTATCCATAATGCCCTTGCCGGTTCGATCCGCCTCAAAAACGGCACGCATTGCGGATGACTCTCCAAAGTTCAAGGTCATGCCGCCAAAGGTCCTCTTGCTGAGCCTTCCGTTCTCATTCCGACTAAAGTGCATGCCATGATTTTCCAGCCATGCGATTTGTTCCCATGATGCATCAATGATTTTCTTAATGATGTTTTGATCTGCTGTACAGTCAGAGCCCTTCCAGGTGTCGAACATGTGGTAAATGGGCTTATCAAGGGGATCCCTGGGGTCGACTGCTGCCATGCCTCCTTGAGCCGTTACGGTATGCGACTTTTGAGGGTGCGAGACCTTTGTGAGGGCTATGATGCGCGTCCCGGGTTTCTTCTCAAAAATCGCCGCAGCACACCGAAGCCCAGCTCCCCCGGCTCCGATAATGAGGACATCGCAGTTCATCGTTGAACCAATCCGAAGTGTGTTTCCCATCTCAGTTCTCTGTGCTCGTCAAATGAAAATCGTCAGCTTTACTCCAACAACTGCAAACAACAGCATCACCAGGATAACCAACGCTGCCAGCCCTATCCGAAGGGTTTGAGATGCGAGGTAGTCCCCCATCAAGGACACGAGCCCATACCCAGCATGGTAGAGAATCACGACCACCAAGCTGATGTCCACGGCCTTGATAAAATGGCCTTGCATCCTCATGAGCACGGTATTCGCTTCGTGAGCCATTGCATAATTGAGATGCATAAACAGCATATGGGCCGGAATCAGGATCAACAAGTAGGCTCCGGTGATCCTCTGAAATTTCCAAAACGGGGAATTCTCAGTTGTCCAGATCTTCGATGCAACCCCATAAGCCAGGGCCAAACCGGCAACAAGCATGGCCAACCAGAAAAACAGGGCGGTTACATTCTGCGTGCCTATCAGCATCAAGGCCCCCAGGAGGGCTCCATAGAGGATGGAAAGCCACACCACCCAGCGAATCATGGCTCCATCATCCCTTGTTTCGAAGCTCTCATACAGGATCAACCTTCCACCATTAGCGGCATGGAAGATGACCGGGATGGCCAGGGCCCACTCAAGAATCCTGAAGAGCAAGAATCCGTAAAATTTCATCGTGGCATCGTAGCGGGGGGGAGAAGACAAGGATAAGAGGGTATAGAGATGAAACCATAGGTAGCCGACCAACAGGAGCCCGCAGATTCGATGCAACCAGGCAATGATAAAGGGCCATCCCCTGGTATCGGCATACAAGGAGATGACCGGTATACGATCCAGGAAACCCAAAATTGATTGCTCAACAGTTGTTTCTATTTTCAATTCAAACCCCACTATAATAGTATAGGCTCAAACAGCTTCCTCCTTTGATCCTTCCCCTTCAAGTTCTTCCATAGCGGCTAAAAAAGACACGAGGGCTATCTCAATGTGCTGACGGACTGCCATCTCTATGTCTGTCGGAGAGGCCTTTTTCTCTTTAAAGAGATCTAAAATTCGGCGATGGATCTGTAGAGAATTTTTAAAGTCCTCTTTATAATAGTGGTAGGTGTACCTATGCCATAATCTATGCATACGCAGATTTCGAAGCAGGGCAATCAATGTCTTATTGTTGGAGGCGTTGATAAAAATTTCATGAAAGCTGAGGTGATGTTTCGCGTAGCCGATGAAATCCTCTCTTCCGGCTGCCTCTTTCATGCATTCAAGGACCTCTTCCATTTCATTGATATCCTGATTACTGAGATTTGCATACGCCAAACGGGCCGCTAATCCCTCCAGGATAGCTCGCACCGGGAAATTCTCCTCAATATCTTGTCTGCTGATCCTCCTTACAAAGGCGCCTTTCCTGGGAAGGATCTCAATGAGGCCTTCCTGCTCCAAAACCCTAAAAGCCTCCCTCAGAGGTGTCCGGCTAATGCCGAATTCATTTTTTAATTGATCTTCGAGGAGTTGGTCCCCGCCTTTGAGGCTGCCGGTCAATATGTCATCCCTTAGCGCATTGGCAATCTGTTCAACCAGGGTGACAGGCCTGAAGCTCCTTTGATTTCCTTCTTGATCGGTTGAAAAAATATCGCTTGAGGGGAAGTTGTGCATTGGGGGCGTTTTCTCGGGCATCACCATAATAGCATATGCTTATCTTTGAAATATACTCGCTACATCATCTAGCTTTTCGAGACTTAGGACTAACCCTATGATCCTCTCTTTTTCATCCTCTGGTATGATATCTCCGCAGAGCTTATTGAACTTCTCAATCAGTTCCTGCTCGGATAAGGGATTCTCCGGGTCACCCTTCGGATATTCACAATATCCCTCATATCTTTCCCCGTTTGCCAATGCTATTTCCACCCGCGAAGGCCATTTCTTAGGGTATAGCCGAGTAAGCTCCGGGTCTTCCCTAAGAGAGATACGGTCCATAAGTCTCAGTATCTCAGGGTTCTTGATCCGTTCATCGGTGAAATCATTGAGATCAACATGCCCGAAATTGAGTGCCGTTGCCACACAAAACGGTAGGTTGAATTTGGCAAGATACGGGGTACGGGCTTCCACACCTTCCAGCAGATCGAGGGCTCCCTGGTAGAGATAAACGGTTATGGTTCGAATGGCCGCCGCATCAAGCTCCCTGTCCCTCAAAATCTTTAGCGCCGCATCAATGGAGGAATGGGTATGCCCGCAGGATGCATAGTATTTTAGGGAATTCCTTGCTGTATGAAATCTTTCCCCCAGGCCATCGATCAAGACAGTAAGATCGTAATCATCGGATGTCGCCTTGAGGAAGCCCTTTTCCCCCTCAAAGATGGTGCTGGAACCGGTAAAACCCTTTTGGGCTAATAAGGCAGCCAAGAGGCCGTTCATGGATGACTTTCCCGGGTGAAGCTGTTTGCTCATGGCGCCTTCGGTTAGAAATTCCCACAACCCCGAGCTCTGGGTCCCGGCAGACCCAAGGGCCCATACGAACTGCTCCGGCCCTAATTGAAGGACCTTTGCCGCTCCTGCTGCTGCGCCAAAGGTGCCGCAGGTTCCCGTCGTATGCCAGTATCTATAATGACTCTTGCCAGCAGCTAAGGCTGCCCGTATCCCTGTTTCATATCCGGTGAGAATACCAAGGATAAGATCACGGCCGGAAACATGCCCTTTTTCTGCGGCCGCAAAAACGGCCGGCAGGATTGACGCTGCCGGGTGAAAGATAGAGTGCCGGTGCAGATCATCCATCTCCCTTACATGAGAAGACCCGCCGTTGACCAAGGCAGCCACCAGGGGCAAGTGCCTGGTGCCAGTGGGGATGATGGTTGCCTCTTCAGCACCCTTCATATCGTCTGCGAGGGAGAGCATCATTTGAACAGGCGGCTGAAAGAGGCCGGCAAACGCCGAGGCCAGCCAGTCCAAAAAAAAGGTCTTTATATGGCCGACCAGGGAATCCGACAGATCTTCGTATCTGAGGGTACAGAAAAAGCGAGCCAATGTTTGGGAAATTGTGGGCGATGTGGACATCAATGAGTCTATTCCTCGTATAATTTATGGATGGTTATTGCATCTGCCTCGCACGCCTGAAGGCAGAGATAGCAGAGAGTACACTCATCCTCGTTATCTTCCACTGCTTTGGGATAATCACCATGTGGTGAAAAAATATTAACCGGACAGACCTGGATACATTTCCCGCATTTCTCAATGCCCAGACACATGGTAGGATCAATCTCAAGCCTTATGAATAGGCTCATGGTAAGCTCCATGGTATTTTGTTTGACGGTATATTGATGGTTTCGTAAAAAGCCACTAACATCGTCACTCCGGCCTGCCTGTGCGTCGCACGCAGACAGGCGAAAGCCGGAGTCTATAACCTATTGAAAATACTGGATTCTGGCGCCTGCCCCGGACCCCGATTCGGGGTTCGCCAGAATGACAAAAGAGATAAATTTTAGACTTTTTACGACTTTGTCTATATTCAATCTCCCCCTTTTCTGCTTATAGCAGCGGCTATGGTGAGAAGGTCCCTTGACCTTTGTACCACAGGGTAGTCGATAAATTTTCCCTCCAGCTGGATCGCTGCCGTGCCGGCAGCCTCTGCCTCTTCAAAGGCTTGAATGATCCTTTCAGCCTTGGCTATCTCCTCAGGGGTAGGTGAAAATATACGATTGCAGGGCTCAATCTGTTGAGGGTGAATAACCAGTTTCCCTTGGAACCCCAACTCCTTTGCCCGCCTCGCATCAGCAACCAAGGCCTCTGTATTTCTCAAATCAATCATGAAGGGGGTATCAATCGGCGGTGCAATTCCTGCGGCCCGACAGGCTATGGGGATCCTGGACCTGGCATAGAAGAGCTCGGCTCCCTCCATGCTCATCTCTATGCCCATATCAAGGGTGTAATCGGCGGCACCAAACGCCACCGTATAGATCCTCTCCGGTTTTGTTTTTGCCGATACAATATCATAAACATGCTGCACAGCAGCGGCCGACTCGATCAAGGGAAAGAGCCGTATGGAACCTTCAGGAAGGGATCTCTTCTTCTCCACATCGAGCAAAAGCGTATTCATAACGTGAATGTCATCAGCCCTTTCAACCTTTGGAAGCATGATCCCTTTCACGCCTTCTAAAATGGCTTCCTCCAGATCCCCTTTAATAAATGGCGATCCCAGGGCATTAACCCGGACAAGGATCATCCTGTCTCTATACTTGACTACCTTTTCTCTGACCACGGATCGGCTCCTCTCTTTTTCAGAGGGGGGAACCGCATCTTCAAGATCGACAATAATAACGTCAGCCTCGGTATGAAAGGCCTTGTCGATGCGCTCCGGCCTGTTACCTGGAACAAAAAGGGCTGTCCGTATCAGCATGGGCATAGCTTCGCCTTTCAAAGAACCTTCTTAAGGATATGGATAATATCATCAAGCCCGTCTGCCACCTGTATTCCTGCTTTTCGAAACTCCTCTATCTTTCCCGCGGTGGTCCCCGTTTCCCCTTCGACAATGGTGGCAGCATGTCCAAACCTGATCCCCGGCATATTATCCACAAAACGGCCCGCAACAAAGGCCACGATTGGGGTTTTGATTTGCTCTGATAGGACCAGTTCGGAAAGCCTTTCCTCAATAACACCACCCGGTTCGCAAAAAAGAACGATTGCGTTCGTTCCCGGATCTTGGTCAAACAGTGGTATAAGATCGAGGAAGTTTGAACCTACCACAGGGTCTCCTCCAATGCTGATACACGTGCTTTGGCCTATCCCATGAGTCGTCAAAAGATTGGCAATCTCTGTGGTCATCCCCCCACTTCGGGATGCTATTGCTACGGGACCGGGCATGTAGGACCTTTTCACATTTTCCACCGGGCCGCCGGCCATGCCGATCTTAACGGTATGGGGATTAATCATGCCCAGGGTATTAGGGCCGATAACAACGGCTTTACGTTCCCTGGCTACCTCTAAGATTTCAATAGTATCTTTCCGGGGCACCCTTTCTGCAACGATCACCAACAATCGTATTCCATTAGATAGGGCCTCTAATGCCGCGGCCTTGATCATTGCCGGCGGCACGGAGATGACGCTGGCTTCCGCCTTATGCTCCTTTACGGCCTGATAAACCGTATCAAAGACAGGCACCCCGTGAACCGTCTGCCCCCCTTTGCCTGGTGTAACCCCTGCAACAACCTTTGAGCCGTAATCGATCATATCTTTGGTAAATGTGACAGCTTCACGACCGGTAATCCCTTGAACAATAATCTTTGTATCTTCATCGGCCAAGATAGCCATTCGAGCTCCTTTTTAGCCCTTCCGTACCTTTTCAACCCCTTTTCGGGCAGCCTCATCAATGGAAACAGACCTGTCACAATAATCCACACCGTATCTGGATAGGATTTTAAAACCTTCCTCTTCCCACGCACCGGGTATCCTGAATACAGCGAGCGTCTCCGATGGATTTCTTCCGGCCTCGAGAATACCCTTTATCACGCCCCTGGCCATAAGATCGACCCGGGTATTGCTGACCACGTTCATGATCACGGCAATCTTTTCTACCCCCGGTTTCGAGAGTATATGTTTGGTAAGCTCCTTGGTTTTGAGAACCGAGGGGTTACCCCCGATCTCGCAATAGTTTGCAGGGCGCCCACCATGTCTCTGAACGGCGTCAAATGCGGTAAGAGAAGCTCCCCCACCACCAATAATCAACCCTAAGTTCCCGTCAAACTCGATCAGCCTTCCGGCTACCCCTTTTTGATCCAGGCTATCAATCTCGGCTGCCTTCTTTTCAAAATCGCTTGCCGTGCGTCTGCCCCCGATTCGACTTGGATCCTTCTCTTTCTCCGCACTATCCGGATGCCGGTACAGGGCATCATCGTCGATCTCGAGGTGGCAGTCTAAGGCCACCCTCTTCCCATCTTTGGTTTGAGCCAGGGGATTTATTTCCGCAATAGTGGCATCCTGTTCCAGGAAAATGGCCGCTAAAAGAGAGAGGATATTGGACAACCCCAATAATGTTCTCCCGGTGATGCCGGTTAGAGAAATCATCTCCCGTGCCTTATATTCCGGGAGGCCCCTTATGACTGAAAAATGACTTCTTTGCACCTTTTCCGGCTCTCGCAGGGCCAACTCCTCAATGTCAACCCCGCCTTCCGCAGAAAAGATTGCGATCGGCTCTTTCGCCACGGTGTCAGAGGTAACCCCAAGATAAAATTCCTGGGCAATATCCAGTTTTTCTTCTACCAGGACCTTATTCACCCGGAAGCCTCGAACCGTACTGCCGAGCATTTGTCGGAGCTTAGATTCTGCATCGCTTTGATCCAGGGCATCCACAACTCCTCCCGCCTTTTGGCGGCCTCCGATGGGAATCTGGGCTTTCATAACAAGGGGGATTGAAAGGGAACTATGCTCAGGGCTTGATACTACAGCGCCGGCAGGGATGGGGATGCCATGTGCTGCTAAAATCTCCTTTGATTCATATTCTAATAATCGCATGATCTCTTTCCTTGCCGATATAAATTTTGTCGACAATATTTTTAAAATATGCAATTTGTCAAGAAAAATTTTTTAAGGTCACACTGTTTCTCTTCCGCTCCCTAAGAGTCTACCCCTTTGGTTCTCTAGCATCTGTCCCCAAACGGCGCAACCATAGTTTACGGAACATCCATGCAGGAATTGCTATTTCTGCCTTTGAAAAGGGTTTATCCCCCTCCATAAGAAATCATGCACGCCCTGGATAAACATGCCCTTCCTGTGTCCCCTTTTCCTTGCAATCCAATGTCGGATGAATTACCTTTTAACAATCTTCATAGAAAGCCTCTTTTTTGTGAGCCTTAAGCTGTTCACCGTGGAGAGTCTTTCAGGTATTTCCGGAATCTCTTGTAAAAGCAACCTGTCTCCTGCTTGCTGGTCTCAAGCTGCCCGGATTGATGTTGATTGTTTCCTTTTTGACGAGGAGGATGTGATGAGCTGGGTTTCTATCGACTATGACAAGTGCACCAATTGCTGTATTTGTGTTCTGAGATGTGAACGGTGCTTCACCCAGAAGAAAGACACCGTCACGGCACAAGCCGACGAGAACTGCTGCAACCTCTGTGGCCACTGCGTCTCGCTTTGCCCCACAGGGGCTATCGTGCACCACAAGATGGATATGGGAAACTTCCCGGGCATCGACGAACCCATCACCTATAAGACAGAGCAGTTCATACAATTCATACGAGAACGCCGAAGCCACAGGCATTTCACGAAGAAAAACATCCCCAGAAACCTCTTAGAGCAATTGATCGATGCGGTCCGCTACGCCCCCACCGGCAGCAATGATCAGAACGTGGAGATCATGATTGTGGAAAATCCGGAGAGGATACGGAGGCTCTCCGAGCTCACGGTGGATTATTTTGACCGCGTGGGAGCCGCCTACGCTGAGCAATTGGAGAGGATTCACAAAGGGGACGAGGAAATTCCCCAGAACCTATCGCTGATGGAAAAGTTTGTCAGATACCGGGAGCGGATGCTCCTTGCCAGGGGAAAAGGACTCGATGCGATCTTTTACAATGCCCCGGCAGTTATCATCTTTCACTCCACGATTTATGGCACCACAGCAAAAGACAACTGTGTCATCGCTTCCACCACCATGGGGCTTCTCGCCAGGACCATGGGGCTGGAGACGACCTATATCGGGCTTCTCGAGATTGCGGCCAGATCCTACCAGCCTCTCATAGAGGAACTCTCGCTCCCGAAAGGCAACAGGGTCTTTAGCGTGCTTATTGCCGGCTATCCCAAACTCAGATACCTGCGAACCGTTGACCGAAGGCCGATCAAAACCAGATGGGAATAGGCATAGCTGCCAGTTGTAGCTGCATGATCTTCCCTCAAAATACCAGCAGTGGACGTGTTATTT
>Ga0315537_1003590_pt1 | contig 11514 bp, 7 predicted proteins | sample SalMarSW160270MG_FD_203091 | JGI IMG/M metagenome (GOLD analysis project Ga0315537, IMG submission 203091) | Salt marsh sediment microbial communities from the Plum Island Ecosystem LTER, Massachusetts, United States - Salt Marsh Sediment SW1602-70 ... | reverse complement strand
TTTTTGTAGACCTTGTCGAACATTCTCATGCCTTCAGGGTCGTCGCTGGCGACGTTGTAGCAGAAGACGAGCCGGCAATCGACCTCTTCCTTTACGATTTTGAAGACATCAATTACCCCTTCGGGGTCTTTCCATGGGTCGAGACGAGAGACCTGAGTGATAACGGGTTTGTCGGTGGGTATTCCCGCACGTTGTATCTGTTCGAGAATGGTCTTTTCCGGGATTTCACGGTTTTTCGGGCTCAGCGGATTAATTGCAGGAAACATTAAACGCTGGTTGATGGGCAGGTCTTTCTTGAAGTACTTTTCGCTGGAAAAGACGACCTGGTCGTATTTGAGAACAAAGCCTTTGAGGAAATCCCACAGCTCGGTATGAGGGTCGGTCAGGTCGATGTGGCATCGCCAAATCCAGGGCTGTCGCTTGCGGTAGGAGCGAATCAGCGCCAGGGGCTGCGGGTCGTGGATGATGACGCAGTCGTGGTCGATATGCGTGAACTTCGAGAAGTTTTCGTTGACCCGGATATAAAGATTTTTCTTTGCATCGGTCAGATTGAATTTGGCTCCCTGCAAGGCGTTGTGAAATCCCTTTGTGACTTCGAAGAACTCCTGGCTTCCGTGTAGGATTCTCCATCCCGCATCGATTCCTACATCGTTCATCAGCATGGCCAGCGGGTAAAGGATTTCTGCAACGCCGCCGCCCTGATAGGTTGCGTTAAGGTGAATAATGTGCTTACCGTAGAGGTGGCGGGCCCTGTGGTATATTTCGACAAGTTTTTCGTCCGGTACTATTTTTCGGAAGTCTTCGAGTCTAAGCATTTTCGTCCTTCAATAATCTAAATAGCAAATTCCTTATTTCGTCAACAGATTCCACAAAGAACCGTGCCTTGCTTGCGCCTGAACCGACCTTAACAGAATAGGCCGTTTCCGGCAAGGCTTTAAACATATCCTCGTCGGTATAATCATCCCCGGCGGCGAGGATGAAGGCTGGTTTGAATTTCTTTAGCGTCATTTCAGTGGCCAGGCCCTTGTTTATTTCGTGTTGTTTGACCTCGAGAATTTTGTTTCCTTCGTATACACCTACCCGCATATTTGCGGTGAGGTTCACGAGTGTGTCCATCAATTCGTGGTATCTCACGGCGGCCAGGGCGGGGTCGGCCTTTCGGCAATGCCAGACGATACAGAAATCCTTCTCCTCGATAACGGCGCCGGGCGTTCGGTCGGCGTAGACCTGGAGAATGGGCCTGATTTGTGCCTTCCAGTCTTCGGCGACGGGTTCGACGGCGTGGTGCCAGCGGTCTTTTTTCCATTTTACCCAGGCGCCGTGTTCGGCAATCAGCGACACATCCAGGCCGCCGAGCCATTTTTCAAGGTCGTTTTTACCCCTGCCGCTGATGACGACGATTTGCGTAGATGGCTTTTCAGCAAGGCTTTTTAATAAGCCGATGACCTGCTCATCGGGGCCGGCCTGGTCGGGCCTGCCGTGAAACTTAACGAGCGTACCGTCATAGTCGAGCAGGAGTAAACGGTTTTCTTCAGAGTTATATCGGCTGCAAAGTTCGTGGACTATTTTCTCGGTGAGCTTTCTCATAGAAAGATTTTTTTGTGTCTGCTTCAAATCGGAGAGGGTCTGGATAAAATCGGCGGACCATCTGCGTATGTCATAGGTTTGCAGTCTTTCCTGCATCGGTTTTAACCGGTCTATCTTTTCGCTCTCGGACATGTCGAGGGCGTTTTTGATTGCTGTTACTATTTCCTGCTTATTGTTGGCGTTGACAATGAGTGCTTCGCCGAGTTCGGAGGCGGCGCCGGCCATTTCGCTCAGTATCAGTACGCCGGGCCGACTTTCTTTGGCGGCGATGTATTCTTTGGCAATCAGGTTCATCCCGTCCCGCAGCGGAGTCAGAAGCGCCACATCTGCAATATTATAAAGAGCGGTAATGATGTTAAAGGACAAAGAGCGGTAAAGGTACCAGACAGGTATGTAATCTATTTGTGATTTTTCACCGTTTATTCTTCCGACGAGTTTTTCGAGGTCGCTTCTCAGCCTCTGGTAATCGGTGACGTTGATTCGGGAAGGCACGGCCACGAGTATCATGGTAACCTTGCCTTTGTACTCGGGGTACTTTGTCAGGAACCAGTCGAAGGCTTCGAGCCGCTGTATAATACCCTTGGTATAGTCGAGCCGGTCGATAGAGGCGATTATCCTGCGGTCGCCCACGGTCTGGCGCATTTTTTCAATCTCTTTTTTTACCCCGGGCTGCTGATGCGCATCGGCGTAGGTGCGGTAATCTATGCCCATTGGAAATGTATCGACCTTGACGACGCGGTTTTTAATGGTAAGGGTGCCGAGGTGGTGTTCGAGGCCGAGGATTCGGCTTGCACTGCTGAGGAAGTGACGGACGTAGTCGTAGGTGTGGAAGCCGATAAGGTCGGCGCCGAGCAGTCCTTCGAGTATTTCCTTTCGCCAGGGCAGCAGGCGAAACAGCTCGAAGGAAGGAAACGGTATATGTGAAAAAAAGCCGATTGTCGCCTGCGGCATGCGGCGTCGCAGCATCTGCGGAAGCAGCATCAGGTGGTAATCGTGTACCCATATAAAATCGTCCGGCCGGGCATTTTCAATCACATGCTGGCAGAACAGCTCATTGACGGTGGCATAGTACTGCCAGAATCGCTCTTCGTAGATAGTGTACGTCGGAAAATAGTGAAAAAGAGGCCAGATGGTCCTGTTGCTGAAGCCCTCGTAGTAATTTTCGACCTGCGCCGAAGAGAGAAATACCGGCCGGCAGTTTATATCATTCAATTCTTTCTCAATTTCTTTCGTATCCCGGCTGGAGTATTTTTCTTTGGCGCCGCCTGGCCAGCCTATCCATAAATGTTCGTATTGGTCGGGCAGGGCGGACAGGCCCGTAGCAAGACCGCCGGCACTGGAACGAATCTTCAGGCCGGATTTTGTTTTCAGTATGCTTACCGGCAATCGGTTAGATACAACGATTAATCGAGGCATTGTTTTATTCGGTGTCAGAATTTAACTTTATTATGCCAGCTCAATCTTAAGTATATTCAAACACTCGTGCAAGGCAAGGATTGAATATGGATTTTTCAGTACGGCCCCGGGGCAGCGTGAACGAAGCAGTATTTTTGGCAGGCGATTGCTCCAAAAACGGATTTATTATTTTCTTGATTTTTGTCGATGTATCTGATATAAGAGAAATGCGGGCTTACCCCTGCGATGTTTGTAAGTAGAGTGAGATTTGATTAACCGATAACCCTTACTCAGGGAAGTCAGGTCTTGATGTGCCGAACATGCCCGTTCGCCGGGACGTTTGGTCACAAGCAACGACTGCCCACGTGGATATAAAGGGTTTGTCAAATTCTCTACTACGGCATTAGCGGAGGCGAGCTTAGCTATTAAAGGCCTGTTTCGACGGGCCTTTTCTTTTGCGCATTTCCTGATGCCGGATACCTGCTGGTTTTTCAACACTTCGCTATGAGACGGCCGGGCCAAAGACACCCAGGACGCCGGGACATTAACTCTGTATATTCTTCATTATTCCGGGGCCTTAGTGCCTTTTGTGCCCTGGTATTTAAGCGTGCAGCGGAGCGGGTTAATATGGGACGAGAGAGGGTTAAGTTTGCGGTTTTAGCGTGAAGAAAGGGGACTTTTTGGTCGATTATATTAATGTTAAGACGGGAATTGTTTTTTAAACCCTACGGAGAAAAACCAAATGCCTAACGTAAGGAGTTTCAGGGTGCTGCCGGCGCTGCCGGAAGAGCTCAAGGACCTGGAGGTTCTGGCGAGAAACGTTTTCTGGTGCTGGAATCTCGATGTGGTGGCGCTTTTCAAGCGGATTGACAGCAATCTGTGGAAAAGCTGCGGGTATAATCCGGTGCAGTTGCTTGGCAGTGTCTCACAGGACAGGCTGGTAGAGCTTGCCAAGAGTCACAGCTTTTTGTGCGAACTGAAAAGAGCGACGGAAAAATTGCAGTCGTATCTCAGTGCGCCGACATGGTTCCAGAAACTCAGTGACGTTGTTGCGAATCACATAATCGCGTACTTCAGCGCGGAGTTCGGAATACACGAGTGTATCCCGATTTATTCGGGTGGTCTGGGCGTACTGGCGGGCGACCATCTGAAGACCGCCTCGGATATGGGTATACCAATGGTCGGCGTCGGCCTGCTGTATCAGAAGGGATACTTCAGGCAATATCTCAATATCGACGGCTGGCAGCAGGAAGCGTATGTCACCAATGACTTCTATAATATGCCCACCGAACTGATGCGTGATAAGGACGGCAGGCCTGTGACTATCAGCGTTGATTATGCGGGCGAAAAGGTTTATGCGCAGATATGGCAGATGAAGGTCGGCAGGGCCAAGCTGTATCTTCTGGATACGAATATACAGGACAATTCGCCGAGCGCCCGGCTGATTACGGGCAGCCTGTACGGCGGTGATACCGAGATGCGCATACGTCAGGAAATTATGCTGGGTATAGGCGGTCTGCGTGCGCTGCAGGCGATGGGTATTGATCCCGCCGTCTGCCATATGAACGAAGGACACGCGGCGTTTATGGCGGTGGAGAGGATAAGACAACTGGTTGCCGGGAAGGGGATGAATTTTTACGAGGCTCTCGAGGCGACAAAGGCTGGCAATATATTTACGGTCCATACCCCGGTAAAGGCGGGCAATGATGAATTCAGCCCGGAACTGATAGACCACTATTTCAGTTCTTATATCCCGTCACTGGGGATAAGCGAAGAGCAGTTCATGGCGATGGGTAGGATAAATCCTTCGGATTCGGAGGAATCGTTCAAGATGCCGGTGCTGGCGATTCGGCTAAGTTCATATCGCAACGGAGTCAGCAAGCTGCACGGCGAAGTTTCGAGAGCTATGTGGGCGCCGCTGTGGCCGAGAGTGCCGGCGGGTGAGATTCCGATTACATCGACAACAAACGGGGTGCACATAAAAAGCTGGCTCAGCGAGGATATGAACGCCCTTTACGAGAGGTACCTTGGGCCGAACTGGTGCGAGGAATCGATAGACAGCCCAATATGGGGTAATATCGACTCAATGCCGGATGAGGAAATCTGGCGGCCTCATCAGCGGAGCAAGACAAGCCTGATAGCGTTTGCGCGAAGGAGACTGAAGGCTCAAATGCAGCGGAGAGGGACATTTCACGCCGAGCTTAACTGGGCCGATGAGGTATTGGACCCGGAGGCTTTAACGATAGGTTTTGCGCGAAGGTTCGCGTCTTACAAACGCGGGAATCTGCTGCTGCGAGACCCCAATCGCCTGATTAAGATACTGACGGACCCGGACCGGCCGGTGCAGATTGTATTTGCGGGCAAGGCCCATCCTCGCGATACGGAAGGAAAAGAGATAATCCGCCAGATAATTCATTTTGCCAGTCAGTACAACGTGCGGCGGAGGATAGTTTTCCTCGAAGATTATGAGATGAACCTGGCTCGCTATATGGTTCGCGGTGTTGATATCTGGCTGAATAATCCTCGCAGGCCGATGGAGGCCAGCGGCACCAGCGGGATGAAGGCTGCTATAAACGGTGCTCTGAATATGAGCACGTGTGACGGGTGGTGGTGTGAAGGATACCGGCCTGACGGCGGATGGGTAATCGGCGCAGGTGAAAGTTACGACGATACTTCGTACCAGGATATGGTCGAGTCGGAAGCCATCTACAAAATGCTGGAGAATGAGATTGTTCCGTTGTTCTATACGCGCTCTGCGGACGGCCTGCCGAGAGGCTGGATACAGCGGATGAAAAACTCCATCAAGTATATTACGCCGAGGTTCAGTACGTACCGGATGTTTGCGGATTATATGCGTAAGTTCTACGTCCCCGCGGCGCGCAAGTGGCAGGAGCTCAATAGCGATGATATGACGCGGGCCAAGTCGCTTTCCAGATGGAACGCCGAAGTCAAGAACGCCTGGCCGAATGTAGCTGTAAAGGATGTCCAGGTGCGAATCGCCGACGGCAATGGAAACGGGCAGCTCAACGAAAACGACCCGTATCTTAAGGTCGGCTCGAAGCTCGAGGTGCGGGCACTGGTGGAGTTAGGCAGGCTAAGGGCGCAGGACGTCTCGGTTGAGCTTTACAACGGTGCTATCGATACGTGGGGCAATATACCGGATGGTACGCCGGCGGCAATGCAGTGTGAATCGGGGCAGGACCAGGCGGGCAGGCAGTGGTTCAGGATGGAGCTGCTGTGTGACCGCAGCGGGAATATGGGCATGTCCGTTCGGGTGGTTCCACATAACAGCGATTTGGCAAGTCCGTGGGAGCCGGGCCTGATTCTGTGGGAAGGTGAAGTGAAAAAATAACGTCGGGTATAAATGAAAGGTGTTTTCTACTGCTCGGCTTCTTTTTCGTTCAACAACTGTTGGGCTTCTTCGGCCGATTGCGCATTTTCGAGTTTCGTCTTAAACTTATCATCGAGCATAACCCTGCTGATTCGAGCCAGAGCCTGTATGTGAGGTCCTGTCTGGTCGGCGGGTGAAACCAGCAGCATAATTATTTTTACCGGCTGGCTGTCAACGCTCTGGAAATCAATCGGCTCTTTCGCGATACCGATAGCCATGACAAGCTCTTTGACGGCGTTGCACTTGCCGTGAGGGATGGCGATTTCAGAACCGATGCCGGTGCTGCGTGTTTTTTCGCGGGTCAGGACGGCATTTAAGACGGCATCACGGTCCTGCAGGACACCGGCGGCATCGAGCAGGTCGACCAGCTCGGTTATTGCCGATTCTTTGTCTTTGCAGGTTAGCGGAACTCTTAGACAATCGGGCTGCAGTATTTGTGTTAATTGCATAGTCTCTAAGCTTTTGCTTACCCCTTTGGCATAAAAAACGCCTACTATAGCGGTCATCGGTCAAAAAGCAATAGGTCTCTGAACAAATTCGTGAATTTTTGGTCTTGCCGGGAGCGGCGATTTTTAGTTCACTATTAGCTTTGGGCGCTGTAAAGATAGCGGCAAAAGCGACTTGAAAGGGCGTCTGAGGGCTTATGGCAATAGAAATCGAGCGAAAATTTCTGGTCATGGGAAAATGTTATCGGCAACTGGCCAAGCCGGTATCTTACCGGCAGGGATACCTGTCAACGGCAAAGGAACGTATAGTGCGAGTCCGCATTGAGGGCGAAAGGGCGTTTCTGGCCGTAAAGGGGGTGACCAACGGCGTTACGCGGACGGAATATGAGTACGAAATACCGCCGGCCGAGGCCGAACATATACTGGCTAAACTTTGTGAAAAGCCAATAATTGAAAAGGACCGTTATAAGATTGAGTGCGACGGTATGGTATGGGACGTCGATGAATTTCATGGACCCAACGAAGGACTTATAGTGGCAGAGGTTCAACTGAACAGGGAGAACCAACAAATAATAATGCCCGATTGGGTGGGCAAAGAGGTTTCAGGCGAGCCTAAATATTTCAACTCGAGCCTGGTGCAGAATCCTTACGGCAAGTGGTAGGCTCAGGATTGGCCTGTAAAAATTGTATCGGACACCTTTAATTCTGTGAAAAAAATATCTTCTTAAGATTGTAACAAGAAATATGAAAGAATTACACTGATTATTAATCACTTTTTATGGAGGATTAAATGGAACAAAGAATCATCAAATTAATATTTGGAATAGTAGTTCTCTTGCTTCTAAATTCTACTTTATCTTTTTCTGAAACTATTACAATCAATGCCGGCAGTAACCAAATTATAAATTGGGAAAAGACACACCGCGCACAACTCAAAGGAAGTGTGTCTTCAGATAAAATAAAAATAGAATGGACATGCCCTGGGAATTCCAAAGTCATTTTTAAAAATGTTTCTAGTCCTGTTACAGAAGTTACTTTCCCCCGTCCCGGTTATTATTTATTAATTCTTTCCGGCAAAGGAACGGGTAAAGACTCAGTAAGCAGTTCGGCAATTGTAAATGTCTTTAAACAAAATTCTTATAAGGAAAGACTTTCTGACCTTATAAATTTAATGACACTCGACGAGAAGATTAACCAATTAATTAACCAATCAGATTCAATTCCTCGCTTGGGAATCCCCGAATATAACTATTGGAATGAAGCTCTACATGGAATACTTGCAGGTGGAGTAACTTCCTTCCCGCAGGCTGTTGCGATGGGTTCTACATGGGACCAAGACCTTGTATACCGTGTAGCTACAGCAATATCTGATGAAGCACGTGCGTTAAATATTATCAGGGGTAACGGATTAAGTTATTGGAGTCCTACTCTTAATATTGCGCGCGACCCGCGCTGGGGACGTAACGAAGAATCCTACAGCGAAGACCCTTATCTGCTTTCCCGCATGGGTGTTGCATTCATTAAAGGCATGCAGGGTAATGACCCTTATTATTTAAAAACTGTTTCCACTCCTAAACACTATGTGGCAAATAATGAGGAAGAACGCCGCCATACAGGTTCTTCCGATGTTGATATGCGCAGCCTGTTTGAATATTATTTACCTGCATTTCATCAGGCTATTGTTGAAGGTAAAGCTTATTCAATTATGGGCGCATATAATGAATTAAATCATGTTCCATGTAATGCAAATACGTTTTTATTAACCGACCTGCTAAGAAGCAACTGGGGTTTTGAAGGTTATGTGGTATCCGATTGTGGTGGTATTGCTGATATGGTATTCGGACATCATTTCTTCAAAACCGAAGCCGAAGCTGCGGCCGGGGGTATCCTTGCAGGCTGCGATCTGAATTGCGGCATAACCTATCGTGAATACTTAAAAGAAGCTCTCGATAAAGGATTATTACAGGTAAAGGACCTCGACCGTGCTTTAGAAAGAGTTCTTTCTGCACGTTTCAGATTGGGCGAATTCGACCCGCCCGAAATGGTGCCTTATAGTTCTATTGCGAAAGAAAAGCTCGATTGTAAGGAGCATCGCGACCTGGCGCTTGAGGCTGCGCAGAAATCAATCGTACTGCTTAAAAATAACGGAATATTGCCTTTAAGAAAGGATAAAACAAAATCAATTGCAGTCATCGGCCCAAATGCCCGTGAGGCTCAGTTAGGCATTTACAGCGGCTTTCCTAATGTTCTGGTTAGTCCCCTTGAAGGAATAAAAGAAAAGGGTGCCTCTCTTGGGATTAAAACAGAATATGCACTGGGATGCACTATCGGCGGCGGATTGTTAAGACCCGTTGAACCTCAATATTTTGCTAAAGTTGAAGGAACTAATAAAACCGGAATGAAGGGTGAATATTTTGATAATATGAATTTATCCGGGGAACCTGTTCTGACCAGAATAGATTCAATGGTGGATTTTAGTTTTGGCGGTAATTCTCCTGCTCCCGGTATCCCGGAAGACAAGTTTTCCATCCGGTGGACAGGCAAAATAATTCCTCCCGAAACTATCCATCATATCGGCACCAGTTGTGATGATGGTTCACGCCTGTATTTAGATGGAAAGTTATTAATTGATGACTGGACCGAACATGGTGAAAAACCCATTAGTGCTGAAGTCGAACTGAAACCGGGTAAAGAATATGAAGTAGTATTCGAATGTTTTGACAATCGTCTTGGTGCATCTGCGAGGTTAACATGGGACCTTGGTCAGAAGGATTTTAGTAAAGCCAAAGAAGTAGCCGCCGGAAATGATGCCGTTATTCTTGTGCTTGGTATTAGTCCCGGTCTTTCTCGAGAGGAGCTGGACCGTACTGTAATAGAATTACCACAGGTACAAAGAGATTTAGTTGCTGAAGTCGCATCCGTTAATCCTAATATTATAATTGTACTTATAAACGGAGGTCCCATTGCTCTTGCAGGAACTGAAAACAAAGCCCAGGCGATAGTTGAAGCGTGGTATCCGGGAGAATTGGGCGGCAAAGCAATTGCGGATGTTTTATTCGGCGATGTTAATCCCGGCGGAAAACTTCCTGAAACATTCTATGCTTCGACACAACAGCTCCCTCCCATGTCTGATTATGACCTTATCAATAATCCCCGGACTTATATGTATTTTGAGCAGCCTGTCTTATATCCGTTTGGACATGGACTCTCCTACACTCAATTTAATTATAGTAATCTGAAATTTGACTCTGACAAAATCCAGAAAGATGGTGAGGTTGAAATCCAGTTTGCAATACAAAACACCGGCAAAATTAAAGGTGATGAAGTTGTCCAGGTTTATGTCCATGATGTTGATGCGTCTATAAAAGTACCTATCAATCAATTAAAACGGTTTCAAAGGATTACACTTGCCCCCGGCCAGAATAAGACGCTTGTCTTCAGAATACCGGCATCTGAATTATCTTTTTACGATATCGAAACCAACGATTTTAAAACAAAACCGGGACAGTATGAAATTCAGGTTGGCAGTTCATCCAAAGATATCCATCTGAAAAAAACTTTTACAATTGAATAGAGACTGTGCGGTTTTATTTGAAAAGAATTAGAGAATGGCCAAAATTGGAAAGAAAAAAACCTTAGCTTTAATTTTTATAGTACTACCTCTAACAGTTGTTGTCATTGTGTGGTCAGTTCAGAAATTATATTTACATAATTTGGATATTTTTGAGGCATCTGAGGGAGGGCATCTTGATAGAGTCAAGCATCTTATTCAAAATAATCCCGAATTGGTCAATAACAAGCAAGAAGGAACCAAGTTAACGCCTTTAATGCTTGCTTCTCTAAGTGGACACTACGAAGTAGTTAAGTTCTTAGTGAAGAAAGGAGCTAATGTAAATGCTTCATCTAAGAATGGTCATACGGCGTTGATGTTTGCGGCTTTAGAGGGGCACAAGGATATTGTGAGTTTTTTAATTGATGAAGGGGCTCAAGTAAACAGCAAAAGTAGCCAGGGGGGAAACAGTTTGGGCATCGCTGTATGCCAGGGATATATAGAAATTGCAAAGTGTTTGATTAGTCATGGGGCCCAGGTAAATAATAAAAACAATATGGGTATAACTGCCTTACAGGGGTGTGTTTGGGAAGGTCAAGTAGAATCAGTAAAGTTTCTTATTTCAAATGGCGCAGATGTGAATACTCAAAGCAATGATGGACAAACCCCTTTATTAGATGCCGTCTCCATGGGACAAAATGAAATCGCTAAGATACTTATTGACAATGGTGCACAAGTCAATGTGCAGGATGTTAAAGGTTCAACTCCTTTACATATTGCTACCGGGAAGGGGAATTTTGAGATAGTAAAGTATCTCTTGCAGAATGGAGCAGATAATAATATAAAAAATAATAATGGAAAGACTCCTCTGGATATAGCAATAAGGAGAGATTATAAAAACATTGCCGAAATACTTCGAGTTAGTGCAGAGAACCAGTTAAATTAATTGATAGTAAAGTCGAAGAGAATTAAAAGTGTCCGGTGCATGTTTAGGCATTGCGCAGGGACGAAATTAGTTGTAGATGCATTAAAGTGATAAATAATTGTAAGGCATGAATACAATGGATTGCCGAATTCCTATTACACTTCTTTTTCTGACTGGCTTTGTTAATCAGGGATATGCCCAAATGACAGGACGCGAAATG
>Ga0315537_1003589_pt1 | contig 11515 bp, 8 predicted proteins | sample SalMarSW160270MG_FD_203091 | JGI IMG/M metagenome (GOLD analysis project Ga0315537, IMG submission 203091) | Salt marsh sediment microbial communities from the Plum Island Ecosystem LTER, Massachusetts, United States - Salt Marsh Sediment SW1602-70 ... | reverse complement strand
AGTTGCTGCGCAGGAAAATGTAGAGGTAGTCAACATATCGTCTACAAGTCTAACAAAGGAGAAATTCAGCGGTGTTTCCTGTACTGCCATATCACTAATGGGTACGGTAACAGGTGAGCTTGATGATATTATTGACTTCATCATCAGTCTGAATAATGACTATACCACCGGTTATATAAGATCAGCCCAGATAACCATTGGTGAAAATATCGTAACAACCAATATCAATATGGTTATCTATTCTTATCAGGGGGATTAACTGTGGCTAACAAAATAACTACGCTGTATATCAGTGATACAAGTATCCGCTTGATGGTTACCCATGGCAAACGGATAAGCAAGCTGGCCGACGTCCCGCTGGACATCGAAATAGCTGAAGTTAGTGCTGAAGAAAATGAGGCTGAACTCGCTGCCAAGATTAAACACCTCATCACCACCAACAAGATAAATACGAAGAGGGTCATCATTGGTATCAGTGGACTTCACTGTCTTTCACGTCCGGCTGTTCTGCCCACGTTACCCAAAGCCATGCAGGAAGAGGCGATGACGAGGGAAGCTAAAAGACTATTGCCGGTGCCTCCGGAACAGCTCTATATCTCCTGGCAAATTGCCGTAGACGATGAAAGCAAAATGAGGGCCTTTATAGTGGCCATACCGCGTCATATTGCTGATTCGCTGCTTAGAGTGCTGGAACAGGTGGGAATGAAGCCGTATATGATGGATATAAAACCACTGGCTTTATCCAGACTCGCTAAAGAAGCGACCTGTATAGTTATTGATGTCCAGCCAAAGGAATTTGATATTGTTTTGTTGGTTGACGGCATTCCCCAGCCTATGCGTAGTGTGGCCTTCCCCGATGATAAATTATCTCCTGAAAAAAGACTATCCATAGTAAAGGATGAACTTAAGCGGACTATTCAGTTCTATAATTCCAATAACCCGGAAAAATGCATTGAATCAAGCGTGCCCATATTTGTCTCCGGTGAACTTGCTTATGAGTCACAATCATATGAATCCTTAAGCGAAGAGATGGGACATCCGGTATCGCCACTTACATCACCACTAAAATGTCCGAAACAGCTAGACCCGTCACATTATCTGGTAAATGTCGGGCTTACCCTTAAGGAGTTGCCCAAGGAAGCTGGACCTCTTGTAGCGAATATTAACACATTACCTGGTTCCTACCTGCCCAAGCCGCTTCCCACGAATAAATTAATGGCTTTACCTGCCGCCGCCGCAGCCATTGGTGTCATCATTCTCCTAGCAATGACAATTCAAGACGCAGCCGCCTTTATTGACTCAGCGACTAACCAGCTGGGTTCTACTACTTTGCAGATAGAAGAGAAGCAAGCGCGTAAAACGGAGCTTGCGGCGAATATTGAGGAGATAGAGAAAGAACTGAAAAGCACACAGAATCAATATAATAGTTTCGTCGCTGCCCATGAAAGTATCGATTATCTATGCGATAAAGTTAATGGAGATATGGTGGCTACTGTAGATAATGTGATTGATGAGTTGAGCCTGATAAGTGTAGGGCACTCTGGAGATAATCTGCAAATCAGCGGTCAGGCACCAAGCGAGGTGGAAATCCTGGAATACGCTCGCAACATGGATAACACCAACAGATTCTCTGAAGTCACTGTCTCCAGCATTAGTAGAGATCAGTCCAGCGATAATGAGAGCACTTTCATGAACTTTTCCATAATACTCAGGTTGAGTGGCAAAGAAGTAAAATAATGGATATCATCTCACTGCTTAAACTGGGGAAATCTAGAGACGCATCCGATTTACATCTGGTTGTGGGCCAGCCGCCGCTCCTGCGTATTGATGGTAGACTTAAGCCATTGGATGACCAGCCATCAGTGACAGGTGAGGATATGGAGCAAGCATTGAAGGATACGGTAACGGAGCGGGAGCTGGATGAATTTGACCGCCTTATGGAACTCGATTTCGGCCGCGGCGTAGCTGAAGTTGGTAGAATTCGTTTCAACGTGGCCAGACAGCGCGGCACCATCAGCATTGTGGCCCGTCTTCTGCCGTCAAGTATACCCACCATTGATGAGCTGGGGTTGCCCGAGATATGCCGGGACCTGGTCGAACGGCCCAGAGGGCTCGTAGTAGTTAGCGGGCCTACCGGTAGCGGCAAGTCCACCACTCTTGCGTCTATGATAGACCACTTGAACCATGTCGAAAATCGGCGTGTTGTCACCATTGAAGATCCTATTGAGTACACGTATACCAACCTTAACTGCACTATTACACAGCGCGAACTCGGCAGCGATACCCTGTCTTTTGCCGAGGCACTCAGACATGTACTGAGGCAGGACCCGGACGTTATTCTCGTCGGTGAGATGAGAGACCTGGAAACAGCATCTGCGGCACTGACCGTGGCTGAAACCGGCCACCTTGTACTGACCACCGGCCATGCACCAAGTGCCTCACAAGCTGTGGAGCGAGTAATTAACTTATTCCCCCCGCATGAACGTTATCTGGCTCAGACTAGAATGGCATCGTTACTTCTCGGCATTATGTGTCAGGCACTGGTCCCCAGAATTACGGGTACTGGCAGAGTAGCAGCAGTCGAGGTTATGATGGCAAACCCGGCCGTTAAAAACCTGATCAGGGAAGGCAAGACCTATCAGCTGCCCAATACTATCCGTATCAATTCTCAGGCGGGTATGGAATTGCTTGATCAGGCTCTGGTCAAACTGTATCATGATGGTGTTATCTCGCTGGAGTCTGTTTTTGACTTCTGTAACGACCGTGAGGAGATAACCAGGCTTACGGGAGGAACCGAAGCCTGGCATCAGGAAGAAGAAGAGCCAAGTCCGTACTATACGGCTCCCCCTCAATACGAATCATCCCCGCCAGAGATGGATAACACAAGAGCCTAGCTATAATAACATAGTATAATCTGAATCCTGCAATTTCCATCTGCGTCTGTATTCAACTCTAAACTCCTCAATATCTTAACGTCTTTTCCGACACCATCACCCTCCGGATATCAAAGGATACGTTAATTGGCGGATCCCTGCACCACCATAGGTCATAGGAGAGGCAGTCTTTAAAAAGATGAAGAATGAAGGCAGGCATTTTCCCTTATGCTCATATTTTTTTACAGAAGATGAGTTGGCAAAAGTACCGTAGAATAGCTACATCAGGAGAATTAGGAGAGTTCGGACTAAGGGTCGAAGATCCCTTTATGGAGAGAAGCGATTAGGATAGAGTGTTGTTGACGTGGTGAGAAACTAATAAAAAAGAACAAAAAAGCCTATCAGCCAGAGTTATCATCATAGCTGATAGGCTTTTGTTACTCTAACCAGTTGATTATATAATTTCCATAAACTTAAAGAACGAAGATAGCGTCACTATGGCGTAGGCAGACTCTGGGTTACGTTGCCGGTAACACCGAAGCTATAACTACATCCACTCTTGGGGGCATACGTCTCAACAGTGCCTGAGGTGGCTGGTGAATCTCCCAGCCCTGTCATGTAGTCGGACACATGAATATCATTGTCACTGATGTCCTTGGTGCCTACTCCATTAAGCTCATACGTAGGATAGCTGGCCGGATTTATAGTTATATTTCCTGTTTTGCTATCCGCCAGCATGGCCATGGTCGCTGTCTGGACGTTGTGCAGCTCCGTCTCATAAGACTCGGTTTTACCCTTGCCGATAAACTTACCGACGTTAGGAACGGCTACCGCAGCCAGGACTCCCAGAATGGCGACTACCACCAGCAATTCAATAAGGGTGAACCCTTTCTCGCCATAGTGGAATCTCCTCATAAATTTCCTCATTTCAGCTATCTCCTTTCTATTATATGTATTTAGTTATTTTTACCTCATTCTCAGCTTAGCATAATACAGGTAAAGTTCAATGAGTCATTAGTCACGCTTATGTATGAGAATAAAGTCCTGTATTGCCTACAAAATCGTAAAATAATTTAAATACACATTGTAGCTTTTTTAGTCTATCTGTTTAGGTGCAATATTACGATAATATATACCCCCATTTGCACTAAAGGAAAACCCCTATTTTTTATGGGTTAGCGGCACGTACTGCAGAATATAGGCAGCCACTGTTGACTAGCTGTTAAAAAAAGGGCACAATTAAGAGACATGGAAACCCTGCTAACCGTTATCTTTACCCTGGCGGGTGTTGCTATCGGCAGTTTCCTTAATATCTGTATTGACCGTTTGCCTTCGAGGAAGTCAATTGTTCATCCAAGATCATACTGCGACTCCTGTAAGCAACAGCTTGCCTTATTAGACTTAATACCGATAATCAGTTATTTATGGCTGCGCGGGCGCTGTCGCTACTGCCGGGCACGAATCCCCGCTCGCTCATTACTGGTAGAAATTTCCAGCGGCGTCCTCTTTTTCCTGTCTTACTGGCGCTTTGGTTTGAGCGTTGAATTCGCCATTACGGCGATTTACTGCAGTTTATTTCTCGTGATTATCTTCATTGACTGGGAACACAAACTAATACTTAACAGGGTAACCTATCCAGCGGCCGTGGTTGCCCTCATTATTCTGGCTATTGATTCTCTTTTACCAGAACCCGGTATTTTAAGTAACATCGGTTTTCTACCCGAGGTCAGCATCTTAAGCGGCATCCTCGGTGGTGCTATCGGTTTTTTCTTTTTTTTGATAGTCTTCCTCATCAGCCCGAAGGGAATGGGTATGGGAGATATAAAGCTGGCAGGCTTGATAGGGATAATTACTGGATTTCCACTTGTAATCGCCGCCCTTCTAATAGGCATATTCGTGGGCGGTCTGGTAGCCATCGTTTTACTGGCTTTGAGGATAAAAGGGAGAAAAGACGCTATTCCGTACGGTTCTTTTCTGGCCCTGGGTCCTATAGCGGTGCTTTTGTGGGGAAATGAAATTTTCAACTGGTACCTGGGGTTCATCTAGTTCCGGCCATTCCTGTTTGCGATAGCCCGCTTTCTGCACAAATGCTACATTATATAAATATATACAAATGTTGACAGTGTACTCACCGGATAGTACAATAGTCCTAAATGAATATAGGACTAAACGGTCAACGTGCTTTTGGCAGCGACGCCGGACAAAGGCCAGTTGTCAGTCAGCGGCGGTCCAACATAGAGATAATCGCCGATATGTTACGGGTAGGGGAAAATGGTGCTGGCAAGACGGAAATTATGTACAGTGCCAACCTGAGCTATAGCCAGATACAGAAATACCTCGATTATCTGGTGAATCAGGGGTTCGTTAACAAGGTGAATATGGGTAATACTATGGTAGCTTATCAGGTAACCGATAGCGGATTTAAACTGCTAAAGGCAATAGATACCCTTATGGAAATACTCGAACCGAATAAAAACACGGTCATATAGATATTGTTATAATCAGCTTCCAGGATAACCTGAGGATAATGGAATCCTCAGGATTTTTTATATTAGGAAAAGTCCTGTTATATAACAACCTGTTCTCTCCCCACTAAACTCCTCAGCCATCCTCCGCGACCTTCTATCATTACGTTTTAATGAAACCTTAAGCAAATCTTTATAAATACTTTATTACTTTTATGTTTGGCTTTATATACTGATGCTACACTGTCTTGTAGGTAAATTCATAAAGAGAATTTCACTATAGGAAGTGTAAAGCAAAGAGGTTTTCAATGAGAAGAACACTGATGCTGGACGAAAATGACCTTATCATGGTTGTCAAGGAGGATGTCGTCAAGCAAATCGATGAAAACCGCGGTGAGATGAACCGTACTGAGTTCGTTAACTATCTAATTCAGTGTCAGTTAAAGGAATGTTTAAACCAGCAGAAATACGTTACTGGAGAGGAGCTCCAGCATTTTACAAGGCAAATTATGGAACTCCTGCATAATTTCCTGCAGTTTTTCGTCAGCTATGGAATGGCGCTGGGACGGAAGCAGCAAAAGGAAGACTTCCAGACACTAAGTCAGCAATTAGAATCATTCTATATATCTGATGAAGAAACTGATGATGATATCGCCGACGAAGAAACCGACGAATCATAGTCCGTCCTCCAGGACCCGTCGTTAATACTCCCACAACCGCCCCTTTCAATCATATTCCCACGTGTAATAGAACTATATTCTAGAACACAATCACTTCCCAAGCCTACCTTTATATCATAGGCTTTTTATGCAGCCTCAATTTGCCATATGGCAAAAGATTGGCTTGGGAGGTAATACATGACAACGGCGGTGGAGCTTCTGCGCCAGGGTAAAAGAGAAGAGCTCTGGCAAATGTGCTTGGGCTTTCTCAGTCTCGATACTAAGGAATTTATGGCTATACAGAAGCGTCTTTTATTAGAGCAACTAGAGTTATTGGATAACTGTGTCCTGGGCAGGAAAATAATGCGTGGAGCGAGGCCAAAGACAGTAGAAGAGTTCCGGCGGAGAGTGCCATTAACTACTTATGCTGACTATTGCCCCGAACTTATAGAAAAGAGAGAAGACACACTCCCGGTTAAGCCCGAGTTCTGGGTGCATAGTTCGGGTAGGACCGGCGAATATCCTTGCAAGTGGGTGCCGATAACTCCAAGATACGCTCGGGAATTAAGTGTAGCGTTATATGGAGTCGGCATACTCTCCTGCTGTGAAGACTGGGGTGATACCTCACGGATTCCTGATAAAATAAAATTACTGTATTCGGTAGCCCGCAAGCCTTACGTTTCAGGCGCTTTTGCCGACATCTTAAGAATGCAGACTCCACTGGACTATATGCCGACTCTGGAGGAGTCCGAGGAGCTTACTTTTGAAGAGAGACTCAGGCTGGGATTTCAACAGGCAATGTATCAGGGTCTGGATTACTTCTTCGGATTGTCTCTGGTGCTGGCGGCCATAGGCGACAAGTTCACGCAGTCATCCCAGGGGGTCGATATACGTCCGTTTCTCGGCCATCCCAAGGCATTGTGGCGGTTGGCAAGAGGTAAGCTTAAGAGTCGACTTGTCGGACGCACGATACTGCCAAAAGACCTCTGGTCATTAAGAGGTATCATCGGCAGTGGTGTTGATAGCCTTGTTTACAAAGATAGAATAAAAGAACACTGGGGGAGGAATCCCCTGGACCTATATTCCAGTACTGAAGGTGGTGTTATCGCTACACAGACATGGGACTATGAAGGTATGACGTTCGTTCCCAACCTTAACTTCTATGAGTTTATCCCGGAAGAGGAACACTTTAAATGGCAGATGGATCACAGTTATAAACCGAAAACTCTTTTACTAAACCAGGTAAAAGCAGGTGAGAACTACGAGCTGGTGCTCACCAATTTTCACGGCGGTGCCCTGGTAAGATACAGAATTGGGGATATGGTTCGTATAACATCACTACGGAATGAGAAACTTGGCATAAATCTGCCACAGATGGTCTTCGAAAGAAGGGCCGATGACCTTATTGACTTCAATGTCATTCGCCTTACGGAAAAGGTTATATGGCAGGCAATGGAAAAAGCAGATATTGCTTATGAGGATTGGATGGCTTTCAAAGAACCGGGAAAGCAGGAACTGACACTACTCGTTGAGCTAAAAGATGGGAGCCAGGCTATTGAGGAAGATATAGCTTCAGCTATATATAACAAGATAGTAAACCCGGATAATGACGAATTTACAGCATCACCGGTACATGATGATGCGATGGACATGGTTGGTTTTGGTATTAAGGTTCATCGGTTGCCAAAAGGCACGTTTGCCGGTTACACCGCACGGAAACAGGCAGAAGGAGCTGACCTGGCACATCTAAAACCCCCCCATATCAACCCCTCCGATGAGGCACTATCACAACTACTAGCCGAAACAGGAGAAATAATATTAGTTACCAAGGTTAAAACTGGAGTCAAAGCCGAAACAACAACCTCCTCAGAAGAGGAGAAAATAGCTGTATAATCATAGTACTTTAGTCTCCCTACCTTAGTTCGCCTACTTTGGTTACCCCTTGACAGTTGTCACATTTGGCTTGATAATTTCCATATATGAATATGCATGCCCTGTTTCCATTAATTGCTACTATTGCTTATATACCGCTGATAGCGACTATTGCTGGTAGCCGGCCATGGCACAGGCGGAATACGCTGTTCATCATATTTCTCGCTTCAGCTATGCTCTGGAGCCTGCTTGATTACTTTTTCCGAGGACACATCTTCCCGCAGTACAACATAATAATATGGAAGGCCACTGCAATGATGTTCCCTGTAATGGCAGTGCAATTTCACCTTTTTACATCTTCATTTTTTGCTCCAGGGCAGGGACGCTGGTTACCATTCGCTTACGGTTCACTTGTAGTCATGATAATCCTTGCATCCTTCGGTTTGATACTTGAAGGCGTTGAGTCAGTTGACGGCAAATTTTATCCTAATTACGGTACAGCTTTCTTCATCATCGTTGCTATTCCTCTCCTTATTATAGCTGGCAGAAACCTTTATGTATTCTGGAAAAGACTTAAGGTTTTAGATAACCCTGTTCTGTATAACCAGATCACTACTCTGATGATTGGTATTGTTATTCTGGCTGTATTTGGTTTATCTACTATTCTCCCCTGGGGACAGGAATATCCCATAAGTCATTTCGGCAACATAATCAATGCCGTCTTCTTCAGCTATGCTGTCATCAGGCATCGGCTGGTTGATATCAGAATAGTTATTCGGCAGGGTACGGCATGGCTGACCCTGGCGATTGTCGGCGTTGTCACCTACTGGCTTCTGCTAGTCGTCCTTCATACTCTATTCAATTTTGAGCTAAACCTGACAGCTTCCTTTGTAGCTATCGGCACGGGACTCCTTGTAGCCATATTCGTTTACAGGTTACGCGGTTTTCTCTTTGCGGTGATGAGCCGGGCCTTCCAGGGCCCAAGCTATGAACACCGTCAGAAGCTCTCTGACTTTATAAGTAGAATACATAATGTTTTCAGCCTGAAAGAGCAGGGCAGTGAGTTGCTGACATTGATTACCAGAGCCATTGACATTAAATACGCCTGCCTGCTTTTCCCTGAATCGGGCAGGCAGGATTTTAGCGTTCAGCTTGTCGAGCCTAAAAGTAAGGAAAATGAGTTCTCCAAGCTAAAACTGAAGGCGGATAATCCCATTGTCAAATACCTGGAACGCGAACGAAGACCATTATCCAGAGAGGGTTTGGCTATCCTTCCCGAATTCCTAGGTTTATGGTCACGGGAGAAGGAAGATATAGAATCAAGAGAAATAGAAATGATTATGCCATTAATAAGCCGCGAGCGGCTGATAGCCATTCTAATGCTCGGGAAGAAGCAGACAAGCAGGTTCTCGCTTGAGGACTTCAATTCGCTTGAAAATGTTACCAAACGGGTAGCCGTAAGTATGGAGAAGGAATATCTCCGGGAGCAACTCAGGGAGCGAGAGATGGAATTATCGGTAATCAATAATTCCAGTGCCATCATAACCTCAAGTTTTGATATTCAGGAAATATACGGCAGTTTCATTGAAGAACTGAAGAAGGTGGTTGATGTCAGCTGGGCATCAATCGTCCTTGTTGATGAAAGCGGTCTGCTTTGCGTGGCGGTATCGTCCGTAGAAGGTTCAGCCTACCAGGTGGGAGAAAAATTGCCGATGCAAGGAACCGGCACGGGATGGGTAGTGACCCACAAAAAATCCCTGGTCGAACAGGACCTATCGAAGGAAATGAAGTTCTCCACAGGGCAGAATTTCTACGAGCAAGGGATGCGCTCATTGGTTTACCTGCCGCTAATTTCTAAAGGCAAGACCATCGGCAGCCTAATCCTGGCCAGCCGTCAGCCGAATGCCTACAGCCAGCAGCACCTGATGCTCCTTGAGCAGCTTGCTTCGCAAATTGCCATACCGCTGGAGAACGCTCGACTCTATGCTAAAGCTGAAGAGGAAGCACGCATCGATGAGCTTACCGGACTACTCAACCGCCGTTCCCTGGATGAGATGATTGATACGGAAATCAACCGACACTCCCGGTATGGTGGCGTTTTTTCATTAGCCATCCTTGACCTCGATTCTTTCAAGACGTTCAATGATACCAGGGGACATCTGGCTGGTGATAATTTACTGGGTCAGGTTGGCCATATTATCAGGAATGCTATAAGAAGCACTGACCAGGCATTCAGATACGGTGGCGATGAGTTTGCTATTCTTTTACCGCATACTAACGTTGAAGACGCCATTCAGGTAGCCGAAAGAGTACGTGAAAGTATCGCCTCAGATTTAGATACCGGTGACATTAAAGTTACCGCTAGTCTTGGCCTGGCCAGCTGGCCAGAAGACGGCATAAGCCATACTGATATCATTGCCACGGCTGATCTTACACTTTACCGTGCCAAATGGAGTGGCGGCAACCGCAGCTATTGTGCCTCAGGTACGATGTCACCTTTATATTTCGCTGAGCCAGACTTAAGTATAGAAGGTAGCCATGATAGTGAGACTGTAAACATTATTCATAGCCTGGCAGAAACAGTGGATACCAGAAGTAATCAGACTCGGAACCACTCGAAGAAAGTAACCGAATATGCTCTGGCTGTAGGAAAATCACTTGACATGGACGCATCATCATTGAGGAAACTGGAGATCTGTGCCCTATTGCATGATATCGGCAAGATTGGCATCAGTGATGACATACTGAATAAACCGGGTGAATTAGTGGCGGAGGAATGGGAGATAGTAAAAGGTCACCCTCAGCTTGGGGCAAATATCGTTGCACATGTACCTCAGTTGGCCGCTTGTGCAGTCGGTATCCGGCACCACCATGAATGGTATGATGGCAGCGGTTATCCCGATGGATTGAAGGGTGATGAGATACCTCTGGAGTCACGTATTCTGAACATAGCTGACGCCTTTACCGCCATGACATCAGAAAGGGCTTACTCCAGCACCTTGAGCTTCGCAAGTGCGTTGGAAGAAATAAAACGAGGTGCTGGTAAGCAGTTTGACCCTTATCTGGTTGAGAAATTCCTTTCAATTTATGAAAAAAACCTTATAGGTACAAGAAAAAATAACAAGAGGTAAAAAGAGGTTGGGCCAACACCTTAATGGTCTGAATAGGAGTAAAAATCATGAACAATAACAACAAAATACAGGTATTCGTCGTTAGCCAGCAATCATTATTTCAACAGGGCATAGAGCACTCATTCTCCGATATTGATGATATTGCTATTTCAGGCGTTACCGGAGTCAGTGAAGAAGTGCTGAAGGCCATCGATAACCTGCCACCAGATGTCGCCCTTCTGGATATTGACGGTCCTTCGGAAAATGGCCTTGACCTGGCCCGAAGAATAAAACAGCGCTCGCCCAATATCGGTGTTATTGTGCTTGCTTCCAACACCGATGATAACCAGCTCTTCCTGGCTCTAAAGGCGCAGGCCGTGGCTTATTTGAGCAAGGAAGTAACCGCTGACCAGCTGATCGAAATTGTCAGGCGTGTTGCTAAAGGCGAACACCCCATAAATGAAAGCCTTACCGCCCGGCCCAAGGTGGCTGAGCACGTGTTGCAGCAGTTCCAGGAACTCTCCTCGCGCAGCGAA
>Ga0315537_1003583_pt1 | contig 11522 bp, 11 predicted proteins | sample SalMarSW160270MG_FD_203091 | JGI IMG/M metagenome (GOLD analysis project Ga0315537, IMG submission 203091) | Salt marsh sediment microbial communities from the Plum Island Ecosystem LTER, Massachusetts, United States - Salt Marsh Sediment SW1602-70 ... | reverse complement strand
GCCTCGATAGTCCAGGTTTATCTATTCGAAGGTATCGGTGCCTTCATCGGCGGCGTTATGATAGCCGCCTTAATCGGCAACATCTTTTCCACCCTGGCGATGGCCGTGACGTTCAGTGTTATATTCCTTTGTTTTTATTATTTACCCGCGGGCCGGGTCGGCATAGCCACTATGATGATTTCCATATTAATTGTACTTACAGCGGTTCGGCTGTTAATCCCGAAGGTAGATTTATATCTTGAAGGCTTGAAATATAGAGCCTATACAGTTGAAAAAGTATTTGATACGCATTACGGACACCAGGCGATTATTTCGCAGGAAGGCGGTACGACGCTTCTGACCGATAACACTGTCGAGGCTGTTTATCCGGATCTTAAGACGGCTGAAAATCTTCTTCTTCCTCCGCTGGTTTACAGGCCGGACAGCAAAAATATTTTATTCCTGGGTCGCTGCGAATTCGGCATCATGCAATTGGCGGACAGTCTGCCGGGCGTAAAGATTGTCGCGCTCGATCCCCGCCGATCGTTATCGGGTAATATCGATGAAACGATCCCCTTCAGCGGCAATGTCGTCAGGAAGGACGACGACCAGGTTTCGTTTTTCAGGTCATTCAGAATGACCGATAAATATGATATAATTATCATCAACGCCGGGGAACCGGATAATTACAAAAACAATCGCCTGTTGACCGATCATTTCATCGGGCTTACCAAAAAATTCCTGAAAAAAGACGGTATACTATTTCTCCCCACCCGGTACGATACCGATCGCTATATATCACCCGAAAAAAAGGATATCCTTGCTCTCATCCGTAATACAATGCAGGTGTCGTTCAGGTACGTCCATTTCTGGCCGGGGGATATGACGCTCTTTTTCGCATCCGATGATTCATTATTCAATCCGCCGCTGGATACAATTTTCGCGCGGATTGGTAAATTCGAATTCACACCCACTTATATCAATGAAAATTACCTCGATGATCGGCTGAGCGAATATAAGATCGATCGATTGAAACAGGTGTTTTCGGTTTCACAACGAATAAATACAATAAAAAGGCCGTTGTTGACCGCCTATCAGGCGGTGTTCAGGTCCAAAACCGGTCAACTGGATCAGAAGATACTTCCGTTTTTATTTATTAATCCAACCTGGTCTGTCGGCATTCCCGTGATAATGTTAATATTCTTATTTATAACAATATTAAGAAAACGGAAACGCCGCTTTTACGGTTTGTTTCTGTACTTTACGGCCGGATTTGTATCATTGTCATTGGAATTGATATCATTTTATCTCTATCAATCGTCGGCAGGTTCTTTGTTTTCCGAGATGGCGGTTCTAATCGGTGTTTTTATGCTCGGGATGGCGCTGGGTGCATACTATTCATTGCGAATCAATAAAGAGAATCTTGAATTCCCGGCGCTGCTCTTACTTCTCACAGCCGCAGTTTTGTTTTTCGCCACGTATGAAAAAATCATTCCGGGATTCCAACTGATTTATTTTACGCTTTTTCTTTTCACGATCGCCGTCGCGACCGGATCATTGTTCGTGGCGGCGACGGATCGATATTATTTCGGACGCGCCGAGGCCAATCGCGGCGCCGGTTATGCTTTCGACCTGGTTGGCTCTTCGTTCGGCGCCTTATTTACGGTGACTATTTTACTACCCTTTATAGGCTTACAGTGGCTGCTGATATCAATGATCATTTTTATTGTGCTGGCATTGACAGGAGCTATAATAACGGCAGAGTAAAATGAATTTGTCGTAATAGACATAAATTTTGGTACTTCGATGAAAAAATTAGATAAGTACATTCTTTTTCTGAACAACAAATATCTTTCAAACGATAAGGATTTTTATCTTGATAACCTGAAAAGTAAGACCACTGTCGCCGTTGACGGCGGTATCAGGTTTTTTTTGAGAAACAGGATCTACCCGGATTTATTAATCGGCGATTTTGATTCAACGCCGCCTATGTCGAAAAAATATCTGTCGAATTTCGAGGTCATCAGACATCCAGCGGAAAAAAATAAAACTGACGGCCAGCTGGCGCTGGAGATCGCGTTAAGACGCGGCGCCAAACAGATTGAAATCTGCGGCGCCCTGGGTGCATCCGAGATAGATCATACGCTGGGCAATATTTTCCTTCTTGAACTCGTGAATAAATTCAAGAAAAAACATGGAATAAAAATAAATGCTTATCTGGTCAGCCCGGCTCAGAGAGTTTTTCTTCTGAACGACGAAACGATTTCTCTGTCTGGAAATAAGGATGACTATATTTCGGTAATTCCATTGACCGATAAAGTAAAACTGGATTTCGATGGTCTTCGATATCCGCCGCCGACAGGGCCGTTAGTTTTTGGCAATAGCCTGACTCTTCGTAATCAATTTCGCCGGAGAAGCTGCCGGTTGTCGATCAAGGGAGGAAAAGCGATTGTGGTTATTGTAAAAAAGAAGCTTAAGCGATGATTATTGCAGATATGAAACTACGATTATGCTGCTTATTGATCCGGGCTTTCAACAGGAAGACGCTTAACAATTACTTGACAATCCTTGACCGGTATATATATTTGGGGAAATTTTGGAAGATTCTGCCGATATTGAAACAGAATCTCCGACCAGCTTGGACTGGGAGATCGTCCAATGGTAGGACATGCGGCTCTGGACCGTAGAATCGGGGTTCGAATCCCTGTCTCCCAGCTTTTTTAATATTCAAAATTCTAACTTTTTACTTGACAAAGAGTTAAAATTGGCACATATTAAGGCACATTCAATTGTGCCAAATATGTGCGGAGTGAGAGAAATGGGAAGAATCTACTCCAGAACCAAGAAAACAGGAGGCATTGCCTGGTATGTCGATTATATGTATCAGGGCCTTCGATACCGCAAGAAAATCGGACCGTCAAAGCAACTGGCCGAACTGGCTCTGAAAGATATCGAAGTCAAAATCGCCAAAAAAGAACTTGGTCTGGCGCCGACTGAAATATCTCTGGAAGATTTTTTCACCAAATTTAAAGATTATTCTGAAGTCAATCATGCCCCGGCAAGCTTTGTCCGCTATCAAAATATTCTTAACAACTTCCGTCACTTTCTCGGAGAGAGGCAGGCATATAAACTGACTCACCTGACGCCAAGGCTATTCGAGGATTATAAGATCTACCGACGCAAAGTCCCTCTCAATAAAGGCATCCTCGCCAAAACCAATACGGTAAACATGGAGCTCAAAACTCTTCGAACGATTTTCAATTTTGCCATTAAATGGGGATACTTAAGAGAAAATCCGACCAAAGGCGTCAGCAAGCTAAAAGTCACCGATGCGAAGAAACCTCGCTTTCTCTCCAAAGAAGAGATCAAGTGCCTGCTCGATAAATGCGGCAAAGAACTATATCCGATTTTTTATACTTTTCTAAACACCGGTATGCGACTCGGCGAGCTGGTCAACCTTACCTGGGATGATATCGATTTTAGGTCACGCAAAATATATATTCAGGGCAAAGAATTTTGGAATCCCAAAACTGGTGAGCGAACTATACCAATGAGTGATGGGATATTTGATTTGTTCTCAGAATTAAAACAGAAACGAAAATCGAATTTCAAGTTTGTCTTTGCTGGGAAAAAAGACGGTCCGCTTACGATCAAGTTACGCGAGAGACTTATTACGATTGCCAAGAAATGCGGTTTTGAAGATGTCACCAAAATCCATACGTTGCGTCATACATTTGCAAGCCATCTTGTAATGAACGGTGTCGATCTGCCCACGGTCCAGAGATTGCTTGGCCACTCCGATATCCAAACGACCATGATCTATGCCCATTTAGCTCCGGATCATTTATCTGACGCTGTAAATAAATTAGCGTACGATTAATTTTTAAAAGACTTTTAAAGATTATCGGGCAATTGCAAGTCATTTAAATCTATTTTTATTCTTTTTCTACCTGGCTGGGATCTACACTTTAGCCATTTGAAAATTTCATCCTCCCTAAATCTCAATAATTTGCCGAGTTTGATGTGTGGGATGAAGCCAAGGTGTGTCCAGTTGTAGATCGTTGATTGCTTGACATGCAGAACTTGGGCAATTTCTTCAACTGTCAATAGCTTATCCATAATGCTCGGCCTCGGGCGCATACGAATAATTGGCTTTAAAGTTTTTCATCCTGTGCGTGTTTACGGGATAATTCTGAAATGTGTCGGTGTATGGCAGAATTATTTCAGATTCCCCAAGATATTGATCTTGGCTCGGAAAAGCAAAGGTGATCAATTTATTATTCTTTGGTCCCTTCTAGAACACAATGGATTGCGACCGTAACTTATTGATATAATATATCTTAGAGCTTTGAGCGTCAGTTGTAAACCCAGCCCTTGATTCTGGTCGCAGCCGTAACTCCTTACTATTAGCAGAGTTATACCTCCGTGATCCCTCCGTGATGGCTAAAAAACCGCCAAAAAGGCTTCTTATCATTAAAACATCCCTGAGATGCCTCGGATATGAAAAAGCGAGGTATCTCAAAATTCCAGAACTATGGCAGCTTCTTTCAGGGTTGGGAGATTGGCGTCGCCAAAAGGCTGGTTAAAAGGCATTGTACAATTAACAAACTACAAAATCCAGATGATTTCAATGACCTTTTGATGGAAAGTCTGCTGCATTGGCTTTCAAAAAAGAGCAAGTACGATCCGAATCAAAAAGCATCGCCAAAGACCTTTATGGCGAATGTTATTCAAAACAAACTCCTTGACATCGCCGAACGACGGCAAACCGATAAAAGACAAGTCAATATTCTTACTGATTCTCTCGATGAGCCATTATATGAAGATTCTGACTCAACCACCTTATTGGATAAAATCGATAGTAGCATTGACCACTCTCCTTCCGTGATTCCGGCAGATCAGGTGGAATTAACGCACGATCTTTCTAAAACACTATCGAATCTTGCTGAACGCCAGAAGAAGATTTGCGACCTACTCTGGCAAGGATTTAATATACAAGAGATTAGTAAATATCTCGGTACACCGCGAAGTTCTGTATATGACGAAATAAGCCGGATTCGAGCGATATTCGAAAACAATGGTTTGAAGATTTATCTTAAATAGCCATTCCGACAGTTTTTCGAAAAATCCCGTATACACGCAATAGCAGATAGAACTTATTTGAAGGAGAAATAGATTGGCTATTGTATGTCGATTCGAATTCCCGGCGGAGACTGACGGGGATATTGTTGAAAAGCATCTTGCCCTGGCAATTGTCACAGCCGAGTGTAATTTCGGCCAGCCTCGCGTCAGGACGGCCGCGGCCTATTGCATATCGCCGGTAAAAGATGATTCAAATGGCAGTAAAGAATTGCAGGTCGCCATCGATGTCTCCACTGATGTCGGAGAACATATAGCGCAGGTTTTTACCGGTTTGATGATTCGTCAACTCGGAGAAGATAAATTCAAGATCGAAAGAGTGAGGGATTAATATTGACTAATGAACATTGCACAGATGCTAAATCAGATTCTCGATTAAATTTGGAATTACATCATATCGAAGACTTGCGACGTTCAGGATTATCAGATGAAACCATAATCGATGCAGGCATTTTTTCCGCTGATGCTAATCGCGTCTATGAAATACTCGGATTTAATACAAATCAATCTCCCGGTATGGCGTTCCCATACTATTCTGTTACAAACAACAATGACAATCCATATATCCGAATTAAAATAGACAATCCACCGCTGATCAATGGTAAGTCAGCGAAATACTTGAGCCCTAGAGGATCCCAAAATCATCTGTACATTCCATCTCAGATCATATCAGTATTAAATTCGCCCTCCAAACCATTGTATATAACCGAAGGGGAGAAAAAAGCACTTAAAGCTGTGCAAGAAGGCCTTGAATGTATAGCACTGGCGGGCGTCTGGTGTTGGAAAGGCAAGGACTCGGAAGGCACGAGTCATCCAATCCCCGATATGGATAAAATCGAATGGAAAGATCGAAATGTATTCCTTGTTTTTGATTCAGACGCTGAACAAAAACCGTCTGTATTAAAAGCTGAGAAAGCACTGGCATCTCAGTTAAGTTCAAGGGGAGCAAATGTCCGGGCGATTCGTCTTCCAGAGAATGGGGATTACAAAGTCGGGCTCGATGATTTCCTCCTAAATAACAGCCTAAAAGAACTTCTCCAACTGCCTCAAATCGATCCGTTGCAGAAAAATAAGAAAGGCGTTAATAAAAAGGATGAAAAGCAAAGTGTGCGACTAATTAGACTCGCTTCTAAATTGCAGCTTTTCCATGATGATAACGAAGAAGCTTTTGCTTTTCTTAACAGTGAGGCTATTCTCCTGAGATCCAAGAAAATAAAGCACTGGCTTACACGACAGTTTTATGAATCAGAGAATAATACACCGAATAGCGATGCACTCAACCAGGCAATAATGGCATTAGAAGCGAAAGCGATCTATGATGGCCCTCGAATAATGCTTCACAATAGAATAGCAAAATCAGAAAATGCCTTTTGGTTTGATATGGGTAATGGCAAAGCCATTAAAACGACAGCGGAAAACTGGTCTATCGTTGAGGCACCGGTTCTCTTTCGGAGATATCCGCATCAGCAGCCTCAAGTAAATCCTACATATCCAGGTGATCCAAATAAGATATTTAAATTCATTAATATCAATGAGGAAAGTAAACTACTCGTTCTGGTTTGCATAATATCATATTTTGTTCCAGATATACCTCACCCTATTTTTCATCCTCACGGTCCACATGGGGCAGGAAAAACAAGTCTATTTAAAATCGTAAAAAAACTTTGTGATCCTTCAAGCATTGAAGCCATTATAACGCCGCGGGATCTCACCCAGCTTGTACAGGTAATCGCACATCATCACGTCTGTCTTTTTGACAATTTAAGCAAAATACCGGATTGGATGTCGGATATTCTATCCCAGGCTTGCACCGGCGGCGGATTCAGCAAAAGACAACTCTATACAGACGACGATGACATTATCTATCGGGTTAAACGATGTATTGGGCTAAATGGCATTAATCTATTAATAAAAAAGCCGGATTTGATGGATAGGAGCATACTAATCTACCAAGACAGAATTGATCCATCAAACCGAGTCGAAGAGGCGAAGATATGGGAAGAATTTGAAATGAGTATTCCGGAAATTCTCGGAGGTATTTTTGATGTGCTTTCTAAAGCGATGTCCATTTTCCCTACAATAAAGCTCCATTCGCTACCCCGTATGGCAGATTTTGCGCGATGGGGATGTGCAATTGCGGAGGCGCTTGGATTTAAAAGCGATGAATTTATCACAAGCTATATGAATAATATTGAAAGACAAAATGATGAAATCATTCAAGGTAATACACTTGCACAGGCTGTTTTATCCCTTATGAATAGCGAAGATGAATGGACCTTTACAATAAAGGGCGCATGGGAAAAACTAACAGAGATTGCAAAACCAAACAAAACCGATAAGACTTTTCCAGGGAGTGAACGAACATTACGCAAACATCTTGATCGGATCAAAGCGAATTTACTGGATCATGGAATATCATATGAAATTGGACCCAGAGGAGAAAAGGGATACCCAATATCTTTCCGAAAGTGCTTGGATTTAAGTTCATTTAATACAGGATGTTCAGGAAATCAGGAAGAAGCCGGTCTTATCCCGGAAAATGACATAAACCAAGAGGGAATCGATGAGGTTTCTACAGGAGGATATTCAGGCAGAAATCCAATAAAAGTAAACGATTCTGAACATCCTGAACTAAATGCACATAATTACCCTAAGTCTTGGGATGAAATATAGAAAGGCATAACAATGGAAAACAAAGCAGATTGCGATGTAATTTCGGATAGTAAGATCATCGCGAATAGAGAAAATTCAAAAAAATCGACAGGGCCGAAGAACACTGCGTTGACTCGTTTAAACGCTTTAAAACATGGAATCCTTAGCAAAGAAGCATTACTTAAGGGAGAAGATAAGAAATCTATCGAAGACCTCGGTAAACGCCTAAGATTGGAGCTTGCACCTAAAGGTGAACTTGAATGTATCCTGGTCGACCGTATCATTTCATCTGTCTGGAGATTGAGAAGGGCTATTAAAATAGAAAGCAAATTCGTTCAGGCAGAATATGATGAATGTAAATACGACCGATGGTCTGGAAATGCAAATAATTCGGAGAAAGCATGGAATCTGGTTGTAACCCGCGAATTGGGCGGTAGGAATTGTTGGCTAAATCTCCTTCGTTATGAAACGTCAATCGAAAAACAGATATATAAGGCCTTGCATGAGTTAATCAGAATTCAGGGTGCGCGTAAAGGTGAAAAACCGCCAGCCCCAATTGCTATCGATTTGGATGTAGTAAAGGATTAATATTTGGCTTCGTTTCGTAAAACATTCGAAAAGTCGTGAAATTTATATTTATGTTATAAGCGGTTATGATTATTGGCGTTACGTCTATATTTTATACTACGAATTTGACCAGACTCCTTAATGATTTCGGTAATAAATTTCGATTTTTTTTGTGGGAGGTTATCATCTGATGGGTAGATATTCATGGTCAAACAGGATTACTGTCGAGCAGTGCAGGACGTTAAGCATTTTCAATATGACGAGAGATGGGATTTTTAAAAAGGGTCCCGGGAACTCATGGATATCAAAATGGATTAATTCCCGCGGTGAAGAAACAAATAGTATTGGATACGTTGTAAATGGTGATTATATGGGAGGATTATATCTTGACCTTTTTTATACCATAACAAAGAAATCCTCCAAAGAAACAGAGGAAATGGCCTATCGAATAAATTTGGAGCGCACTTCATGTAATTTTGGAGGCTTCAGATATTGGTTTATTTGCCCTTTGGTGAAAAATAAAAATCCCTGCGATCGGAAGGTAGGAAAGCTGTATCTGCCTCCAGGTGGAAAATATTTCGGCTGCCGTCAATGCTATAATCTTACTTATACGACGCAAAAAGAACATGACAAAACCGTCGATTTCTTTCGAAAAAATCCGGGCATGCTGCGACCTCGATTAGAAAATGGCGATATTAAGGCCGCTTTGGTTGTTTTAAAAAGCTTTATGAATCGCTGACGAATTGTCGTAGGAAAAAAGCCAGAGTATTTAATCTTGCGTTGACTTCATAAATAGTATATCTTTTTCTCAACATTTGTATGAATCTCTCGCCGGCAATTGCTGTGGGGCGAATTGTATTAAATAATAACGGGGGTAAATATGCCGCGGCATAGAAATTTAAATTTGAGGAAATTCGTCGACGCGATTCAAGAACCTATGTTAAAAGAATACTTTGCAGCGAATACGCCTAAAGGGATTCCATTGTCGATACAATTTTATGATTATAATTCCATAAAATCTTATTTGGATTCCATTAAAGATAGTCCGTTGGAAAGTAGCATTCTGGAAGATTTTACTCATATCAATGATATTTGCGAAAAGGCGATGAACTTCCTAATTGAGGCCGTAAATAACAATGGCATAAAAATTTCCGAGGAGGAAAACAGAGAAGAACTGGCCATGCGTGTCTTTCTTTATCATAAGAATGCATTCGAATATGCTTATGATTATTATTGCCTTTATAATTCATCGAGCAAGATGAGCCACCACCGAATAACATCTGAAAATTTTAGACTAACACCTGGCAAAATTGAACGATTTAAGGAAAAAATCATAAACTTTTATGCCAAGCTGGCCAAAGGACAAGAATGCAGCATCAGACACTATAATGAGGGTAATAAAACTGTAATTGTAGTAATCCACGGCTCTTATAAAAGATCGGTTGCTATATGGGAAAAACATCAGTTAGATATGATTTATTTCAGACCTGCACATGAAGATGTCCTTCGATAAAAGCGCCCTATAAAAAAGATAAAGAAAATTATATAAAGGCGTTCACTGAAATAATCCTCGAGGACAGGGATCAATTTGACCGCCCAGATTTGGATAAAACATATTCTTTGGGACCGCTTCAGGATGGGTCATTTAGCTTTAACGGAAATGAACTGATTAGATCAATAATTCTGTTAGAGGTTAAACTTCGGCTTAGAGGACGTACAAATCCTGATATTATCATTAAATCCGGAGATGTTCTTAGGACTTTGGGTGAGGATTTCCCCTCCATCGACCTAAATTCGGGGGAACTCGTTCATGCCAAATTTAAATTCAGACTAAACGTAGATGGCAAAGCGAAAAGCGTTACATTTGAAATAACTCCGCCAAATGTTACCGATCTTACCAGGAAAAAACATGCTGAAATAATTGGCGATTACTTAAAGGAAAATGGAATCAAACTCGTATGATAGATTTTTTACTTAAAGAAATCGAAAAAAGTACAAATCCAATTTTCACCAAAAATGAATTAAAATCTAAATCTTCAGAAGAATTCGAAAAATTGAAAAAATCGAATGTGTTGGTTTTCTGCCAACCATCTGAACGAGAATTAGAACAAATAAGAGTACCGCGATGTCAGCATGGATGCTCATTGACCGTCTCCCCTATTGGCGACCGACTTGAGGCAGTTTGTTTGAATCATCCTGAGGAAGGGACTTTCGCGATTGAGCAAGACGACCTTTTCAGATATATATTCTCAATCGATACATTTCTTACTCATATCCGAAAGGCCAACGGGTTTGAAGGCAAACTTCAAAGGATTAAAAGTGGATATTTTTACATCGGATATAAACTCTATGATAATAAGAGGGTCGGATTCATTTTTATCCCAAAAGTTGATAGAAACGAATTGATTACGCTTTCAGGCTTAAAACATATCTGCGAAGATAATGATTTTATCATTGCTTTAACTCCCGTCTCTGAAATCGGGGACGTTTTGTTAATAAAGGCTTTCCGTCGAGAAAATATCGTCCAAAAACCTATATTACCCATCCTTAATCCTGATACATTCGAATTGCGGATTGACGATCTCATTTCAAAATTAATAAAACCAAAGGCGGAATTGACTCAAAAACAAAACCAAGACTATACGACATATAATTACTTATGCAAAGACAAAATCCATATTACCGGAGAAGTCCCCGGGCTTCACGGTAACATCATTTCAGTTAACGGCAATGATGTTAGAATGGGCGATTCCATTTTCCTACTACTGCTCAGATTCGTGCTAGAATTGAAAATGGAGAATGGTGGCTGGGTAAATAAGCAGACTTTGGATAAGGAAAAGATAATTCCGGACCCGAATAGTTATCAGAAATATAGCCAACTCAGATTGCTTTTAAAAAATAGCCTATTGGAAAAAGACGCTGGAAAATTTATTGAATCTGATGGCAAAAAAAACTACCGAATTTCAACTCATCCTGATTTTGTCACCTATAACAAAAAAAGATTAAACCAACATTTGGACGCAAGAATAAGGAAGATTGCTATCAAATTACCGAAATCTCGTCGCAAAATTGGCACAAAACCGAAACCATAGAACACTAATCCATTACTCAACAACATATTACGCCATTTCAGCTTAGAGCATATTGTTCGCAAACCTGCAAAAAGCCGAGATTCGATCACCAAT
>Ga0315537_1003577_pt1 | contig 11528 bp, 9 predicted proteins | sample SalMarSW160270MG_FD_203091 | JGI IMG/M metagenome (GOLD analysis project Ga0315537, IMG submission 203091) | Salt marsh sediment microbial communities from the Plum Island Ecosystem LTER, Massachusetts, United States - Salt Marsh Sediment SW1602-70 ... | reverse complement strand
CAACAAAATTGGATTATCAAGGTCGGCGTGTTCCATCATCCCCTCGTAAATAGTAATGTGGAAAGCCGAAGGGTCCAACGGCCCAAAGGCGGCCTCATTCGAATAAACAAAGGTAGCAAAACCGGCGAGGTCAAAATTGAAGTTGGGCCGAAAATTAATCGCCGCCCCGTGCGTCTCTGAAAGCCAGGTAGTAGCGCAGGTATGGTCAATCTCGCCTTCTTTGAGTTCGTAACCATCGGGAACAGCTAATGAAATAACATCGGCGGCCCGAAGAGGGCTAACCACCAACAAAGTTAAAAAGGCAACTACCACCGCAAGTTTCCTGCGGCGGACGACTAGCCAAGCTAAAAAGGCGGCGGCGGCGTCAATTAGGACATCAGCCAAACGGGCGTCACGGCCGCGAACAAAGAATTGGTGAATCTCGTCGCTGATGGCATAACCGATCGTAAAGGCAAAAGAGAGAAATGTTTCTAATTTACCCACGGCCGCACCCAAATGAGAAAGAGTTTTTTTGAGCGCTCGATGGATCAATACAAACAAAACCGAGTATTCGAAAAGATGGGCTAGCTTATGGGCGGAGACATCAACCGTTTGGTTCGACGAGACGGAAACGCCCGGCAAGCTTGAACCAATGAAAATAAGAAGCATCCAGATCAGGACCGGAAGCCAAAACCTGACAAATAAATTTGTCACTCCAAGACCGAAGAGGCCGCCCCCTGTGGCGGGAAGTTCCGTCGCCGTACCTAAAATCTCTCCTGAACCTTCGTCCTCTTTGTTTGATATCCCTTCTTCCGCCCCGACCAGAATTGCCTGCGTTTCCGAATCGTAATTCCTCCCCGCCTCTTTGTCCCGTATCCGAACGCCTATTATGTAATCTCCGGCCGGGCTGCCCACGGCGATTTTGGCGGAAAAAGTCAAACTTTCGCCGCCATCCGCAGTGGTGTAAACCACCGGAAACTTGGACCACGAAGCGTTGTCCGCCAGCCAAACGTCAGAAAAATCGTTAAAAGTTCGTCCCTTAGAAAGTTTGCCTTCTTCCAAACCGAGACGAATCTTGACATAATAATCGTGAGAGCCCTTGGCGTTTTTGATGCTCACTTTGACATCAAACGGCTGGTTGACTTTGAGGCCCGTGTCTTCAACCGAGAGAGTTACTTGAAGAGAAGGATCGGGGGTATCAGAAGGGGGTTTGTTTTTCGCATTCGCCGTTGGCTGATTACTCTCCGACCAAACCGAATCCCCGTCAGGATAACGTTGATAGACCCAACTTTCGCCAACTTCAGGATATGTAATCTCGTCAACAACCTCACCGTTGGGATTAAAAATCCCGATCGTGTCCCCATCATTATTCAAACTAACACCGCCGTCTTTTTTGTAAATAACCAAAAATCCCTTGGCCGGTACTAGAGTTGAAGACAAAGTAATTTCGCTACCAATAATTTTATCGCCCGTTAAATCCTTAATAACCCAACCGGTTAAATCGACTTCTTCGTCGCTAGCGTTATAAAACTCCAAGTATTCATTATCGTCGCTCCCCTCCGGATTGGGCATTATTTCGTTGAGGAAAATTTGATCGGAGTAAACCGGGGGCGGGGGCGGTTCGGGCTCCGTCCAAAGTTCAAAACTCAAATCATCAAACAAGGCGGGCTTGGAGGGATTAGCGACATCAAGATAGACATAACACTCAACTTTAGCCGTCGCCGTTCCCACCGGGGCCTCATCAATCAACTCCAAATACTGAAAATCAGAACTGCGGGACAACACCCCAATATCAGAAAGTTCGACTCGGGCACCATCCTTGTCTCGCCAGTCAATTCTTAACTTAACGTTGTTTATGTCCTCATCATCAAAAAGCACCCAACCAGAAAATTTATAAGTGGCCGAAGGAGTCGCCTCGAATTCCTGAAAAATACGGGCGTAACCTTTTGCCGATTTTTTAGTTACCAAACCGGAATAACTCCCCGATTTTACCGTCGACGAAGTGGCCTCGAACGTCGCTGTTGAGGGGTATTTTTCCCAACCAGCGGTTCCGTCTTCAAAGCCGGGGTTCGTCAGAAGAGTGGTTGCAGCGAAAACAGGAGAAGGGAAGATGGAGAAAACTAAAACAAAAACAAAAACCCGAGCAGAGTTCTTCATAAAAACTGGTCAAAAGTATACTACTACATAGCGCTATACTTTCGGCGCACAATAAATTGTGCTAATAATGCTTGATCCTTAATAGACAGAAACCTTATTGACACGAGTTATATCTCCAAGGTTGTAATAGGTGCCAAAAGGGATATCGTGGGCCGCCTCATACCACGGATCGTTCATCACATACCCCCCTTCCGTTCTTCCTTTGATAACTACAAAGTGCGCCGGCCCGCCGTAGACACCAACAATGACAGGTCGGCCGGCATCAAGTTCGCTATCAATGTAGCCCCGGGCGACCGCCGTCCGAGTAACACGAACGCCCATAACCTCAATCTTTGTGTAGAGCAAAGCCGTTTCCCTATCGGGAGAAAAGAAAGCCGAAGACTCCGCCGCAATATCGGCGGGAGTAAGATTAAAACCATAATGAGAGGCGACCATTGCTACCGAAGAAACTAAGCAACCGTATTGCGCCACAGACAACACAGAACTCCCTAAAGGCAGGGCCCCCCACTGCGTATCCCGCTGGTTATAATAACAGCCCCAATCATTGCAAAATGTTTGATCAGAAAGAAAACCGGCGCCTCCCCGCGAAGAAACTAGGGCTCGAATAGCCGCCGCCTCCGCCCGGGCCTGCGCCAAAAGAGCTTGGTATCGATGCTCATCGTTCTGGGTCGCTGTAAGCAACGCGGCTTTCCCCCTTCGCTGATGGTCAAGATCCGACCGGTAAACCTCAAGATTTACTTTTTCTTGTTCCAAATCGGCCTTGACCTGCTCGACGCGCTCTCTCGTCTCCTCCAAAAGCGTTTTTTGATTTTTATAATTAAGCTGGGTATCGCCCATCTGAGTAATCAAACGCTGGTCCTGCCGTTCCATCATCTTTAAATATTTAAGACGGGTAAAAACATCAGAGAGGGAATCGGCCCCAAAAAGAATTTCAAAAGCGGAAAGGTGGCTAACTTTGTACCGCTCCCGCACCCGCTGACCATAAACCTCACCTTGATACTGAACCGATTCCTCAATCCGCCCAATCCGAGCGATCAATTCTTCAATATCCAAAGATAAATCTTCAAGTTCAATCTGCCTCTCGGCAATCTTCGTCTGCGCCTCATCAATTTTAAGATTGGTCAGGGCGATTTGGCTATCCATGTAATCAATCTGGTTTTGGAGGGAACGCTCTTCGGCCTGAAGAGCGCTAATCTTTTGCTCCAACTCTTGCTGGCGAGCTTGGTTTTCTTCCAATTGTTTTTGGTAGTCGGAAATTTCTTCGGTGGTGGAAGCCCTAACGACCGAAGCGAGACCAAGAAGTAATACAAGAACTAAAGTAAATCTTTTTTTCATACCCGTAGATATTTACGAACGGCGATCCAACTCCCAACCGAGCCGATCAACGCCCCAAAGACGGCCTCCCCAAACAAAAGCCCGACCAGAAAAACAGGGCCGGCTTCGGGAAGGGGAATACTGGTCAGGGCCTTGGAAACATAGGGAAGGAGGAAAGGAAAAAGGAGATAAAGAAAAGCGACCGAGATAAGGGCCGAAACCACTCCCAAAGACGCCCCCTGCAAAAGGAAGGGCCAACGAATCTGCCTGTCGTCAGCGCCGACCAAACGCATAATTTCAATCTCCTCTCCTCGAGAAGAAATCGTCATCCCGATCGTCACCAAAACAATCAACATCGAAATCAAAGACAAAATCCCAACCAGACCGAAGCCCAACAGACGCACCGCCTCGGTCAGGCGCCTAAACTTATCGACCACATCTTTGTAAAATTGCAAATCCTCCAAAAGCGTTTCCTGCTCAAGCAGTTCCGCTAATTTGGGCAAGTCGGAAAGATTAAAGGCCTTGACCTCCAAACTAGCCGGCAAGACATTGGAAGAAATCCCTTCCAGCAAAGCGGGGTCTTCCCGGGAAAGCCCCATAAAAATTTCCAAGGCCTCCTCCTTAGAAACGTACTCCACCCCGGAAGTTAGCCCTGTCCCCTCCAGCCGCTCTCTGACTGCCAAGATTTCTTGCTCAGTGGCATCGTCTTTAAAATAGGCCGTGATCTGAGGGCGTTGTTCAAGTTCTCTAAGGATTACATGAGAACCCAAGGCGGCAACGACAAAAATAGAGGTCAAGAAAAAAGTTAAAGTCATCACCAGTATACTGGTGAACGACAGCCACTTGTGGCGGCGAATGTATTCGAAACTGGTCCTAAAAGATTTAGTCAGCTGCATATTCTCCTCCCTGTTGATCCCGAACAATTTTACCATCTTTTAGTTCAACCACGCGACGTTTGAGGGTGTCCACAATCCCCACATTGTGGGTTGACATAATAACCGTTGCCCCCAACTTATTAATTTTGTTCAAAAGATTAATCACATTCCAGGCCGAAACAGGATCAATCATTCCCGTCGGCTCGTCGGCGATAAGAACTTTCGGCTCGGCGGCCAGAGCCCGGGCAAAGGCCAGGCGTTGCTTTTCCCCCCCAGAAAGTTGGCGCGGGAACTGGTCCTGTTGATTTTCAAGATCGACCAATTTCAAAATTTCCAAGGCCGTTTCCTCTTGTTCCTCAGGGCTTTTACCAATAACGTCGAGAACAAAACGTACATTTTCCAGCGCCGTCTTTCTCGGCAGAAGTTTAAAGTCCTGAAAGACAACTCCGATTTCCCGACGCAGTTTCGGGAGTTCTTTGCGAGAAATTTGGCGGATCTCCAAAGAGTCATAGTAAATTTCTCCCGCCGACGGCAATTCCTCGCGGATGAGAAGTTTGATTAAAGTCGTTTTTCCCGCCCCAGAGGGGCCAACGAGAAAAAGAAACTCTCCCCCCTTAATCTCTAAATTAATTTCGGACAGGGCCTTAAGATCGTTATACTCTTTGGTAATGCCTTCAAATTTAATCATCTCAGAGGCGAACCTCTGCCACCTTCATCAAAAGTTGTCCCTCTTCCGTATTTTTGACCGTACCTTCAACCTCAACCTCCCAACCCTCAATCAAAGCCAAATCAATTTTTGGGCTTTCAAGCAGAACAATTACTTCACCATCAGCGGACTCTAGATAATGGGTCCCCTTCAAATAAACCGAGGGCTTAATCGTTCCCGAATAAGTGGCGATTTTTTCCTGCTCTTCTTCAGCCACTACTGACGACACGGGCGCAACCTGTTCGGAACGAAGTTCTCTTAGTGTTTTATAATTCAAACCCAAACCAACAGCGGCGCCAAGGCCAACACAAACAGCGGATATAACTACCAGCTTTAGGAACGGTTTGTTTGAAAATTTGGAAATTGAAAATTGATTGAAAATTGGAAATTGAAAATTGATCATTTCTCAAATTATATCATACCCACCCCTGCTTTAAGTTCCGCATCAATGAAGCCCTGCAAGTCTCCATCCAAAACTTTCCCCGGATTGGGAGATTCGAAGCCGGTGCGGTGGTCCTTAACCATTTTGTAGGGTTGTAAAACATAAGAGCGAATTTGATTACCCCAACCGGGAACTTTATGTTCGCCTTTCAATTTCTGCTCTTGCGCCTTCTGCTGTTGCTGCAGCTTTATAGCAAGTTTTGCCCGCAAAACTCGCATCGCCTTTTCTTTGTTGCGTTGCTGGACGCGGTCGGATTGGCAAGAGGCGATCGTTCCCGTCGGCAAGTGGGTAATGCGAACGGCGCTGTCTGATTTTTGCATATGCTGGCCACCGGGACCGGAGGACTTGAAAGTCTCAATTTTTAAATCCTCGGCTTTTAATTCCGCGTGGTCCTCTCCTTCTACCAAGGGTATAACTTCAACTAAGGCAAAAGAGGTCTGGCGCAATTGATCGGCGTTAAAAGGGGAATGGCGAACCAGACGATGAACCCCGTGCTCACCCTTTAGGTTTCCAAAAACGTAATCGCCGGCAATCTCCAACGTCACTGATTTCAGCCCCGCCTCCTCTCCAAAACTCTGTTCAAGAAGGGACCACTTCCACCCCCGCGACTCGACATACCTTTGATACATTCGCAAAAGCATCTCTGTCCAATCCATCGCCTCGGTCCCCCCCGCGCCGGCGTGAACGGCAAGAACGGCATCGCTCTTGTCGTATGGACCAGAGAGAAAGGCCTTAAGTTCCAAGGCTGACAAATCTTTTTCAGATTCTACCCCCTCAAACTCCTCGATCTCTTTTTGAATCTCGGCGAACTCTTTGGAAATTCCGGTGGCTTTTTCGTGGTTTTGCCAAAAAGACGGCTCGGCCATTTCTTTTTCAATAACCTTTAACCGCTCTTTTTTTTCGTCAATCTTTAATTTCCCCCGCAGTTCCCCCAACCGCTTCTCAAAATCATTCATAGTTACTAATCACATCTTGCGAACCGACGAAAGTTCCACCAACCGCAACCACCCGCGAAACGGCCTCGTCCAAAAGATTCAGGGCTTTGCCCGGGGCCGCGGTTTTGGCCGCCGCAACCAAGGCCGGATAAGAAATTACTACCTCCCGCCCCCTCTCCAACCGCGCCGCCTCAACCTTCAAAGCTTCTAACGCTCGTCCTGAATTCGCCCCAAAAATCCACTCAATCGTTTCGTGAACCTCCTCCATCTTCAACCCCAATTTTTCGGCCGTTTCCCTCATTTCTTCACAAGCCAAAACGCCAAAGAAAAGATGTTCCAGCCGCAGGTAATCGGCCCCCGTTTCGACCGCCTCTCTAAAAGCTATTTCCCAAACTCGTTTATCCCGAAAAACTTGAACCGCTGCCCCCGAAACTTGGAGAGGAACCGCCACCTCCAACCGCTGTAAAAGACCTGCCAAGCGGGGGAAATTATGGGCCGTAGTCAAGAATTTGGTTGCGTCAAAATCAATCACCCGCAGGGCCTCACGAGTGGTAACCTCGTCTGCCCGAACAATGGGTTTGTCCTTGACTTCCGCCACTCTAAACTTAGGCCGGAGGGAGCGATGGACAACAACCGCCAGCGCCGCCAAAACCAAAGGAAGAATAAACAAAGGCCCTTCCCTAAGCGCCATATAAAGACAGGAGGGCGGAAAGAGCAACCAAATAGGAAGGAGGGGAACTAGCGCCAAACGACTCCCGCAAACGAGGGCGGGAACGCGAATGTACCAAAAGAGGGGAACCTCCAGAATAGAGCGGGCAAGGTCTTGAAAAAGGGAACGTTTCCGCGGCAAAACCAAATCCGGCATTTGGGTTAATGATAACGGGGATGGGGCCAGAAGTCAAAACCGAGCTTTATGATACTGATCAAGGATCTTTTCCGCCCAATAGAGATTATCTTTCCGGGTTTTCAACACCGGGTCAAGTTTGATACCTAACTCTCCCTTGGCCTTGGTCAAAAAGTCCAAACCTGCCTTTCTCGATCCTCGGGCCAAAAAAAGGGCGGCTCGGTAAAGATTGGCCACGGCATCTGCTTGTTGACTGTGTTTATCTAAAGCCATAATTTGGCAAAATACTTCTTCACAATTCCAATAAATTTCTCTCTTCTCTGGGCATCCAAAATTTCTAAGCTATTGTTTTTTAATCGGGGACGGAGATTCAAAACCGCGGTCGCGTCAATTTGCTTACTCTCAAAATTAATCCCCCCGCCCCAAATATTATCTTGCTGACTTCCCTTCTCCAGCAGAATTTTTTCTCCGTCGGCGTGGAGGTCCCCTCCGGCAACTATCCATTCTTCCTCCAAGTCCACTGTCAGTTTCACATAGTCGCCATAGGTCTTTTGGAGTTCTATAATCTCTTCTTTGGTTAAGACCCTATCAACAAATTCCATAGCTCAATTCTAGCACACTACTGATATCTCATTTCAAGGATATTTGAAAAGATATTAAAAGAAATTGGAAGATACCAGTTTTAAGGTTGGAGAAGTGATGTAACTTCCCTACGGCCGTGCGAGAGTTACATCACTTGCTAAAAATTATTTTGTACCCATTGTAGGTAGAGAGCACAGAGACTAAAAAGTGATGTTATTCGCGTACGGCCGTAAGCAAATAACATCAGCTACATCAGTTCAAGATACCGCAACCGCACCATTTTGGCTGACAGAAAAAGAGACCGTTCGGTCCTTGTTTCTGTTAGGGAGGTGGTCGTTGTTGTGGGGTTTGCAAGGCCTGGCCTTGCAAACCTAAGCGGCTAGCCGTACTTGGGATAACAACATTTTTTATATTTTTTACCGGAGCCGCAAGGGCAGGGGTCGTTACGGCCGGGCCTTTCGCCGCTGACGATTGGTTGGTTTCTTGCTTGCTTAGCTTGGACTTCCGCAGCTTCCTGTTTGACCCCAATCTCCAATTCCGGACGTTGGTAGATTAATTGCTGGGGTTGGCGAGACGGGGCAGCCGTCGAAGTTTCTCGGACCTCGACTTTGAAAATTCTGTCGGCAATACTACCCCAAATCTCACTCATCAAGCGCTCAAACATTACCCGCGCCTCTCGCTTGTATTCAACCAAAGGATCTTTGGCCGCATAGCCACGAAGCCCAATTCCTTTTCGCAAATCATCTAAAGTATCAATATGCCCGACCCACAAAACATCAATTGTCTGCAAAGCAATTCGCCTGACCACTTGGCCAAAAATCTCGGCCCCGATTTCTTTCTCTTTTTGTTCCCACTTTTCCAACCCGTCCTCAACATAGGCCGCAATCTTCTCCAAAAACCAGTCCTTAAACTCTAACTTCGACCCTCGAGCTTCCAGTATTCTCCCCCGCATCCGATACACAATCTCTCTTTGGCGATTCATCACATCATCGTATTCCACTAATCGTTTCCTCATATCAAAGTTGTGGCCCTCGACTCTTTTCTGCGCCGTCTCGAGAGACCTGGAAACCAGGCGAGCTTCGATCGGAACATTCTCTTCGACACCGAGACGAGTCATCAATCCCGCCACCTGATCGCCGCCAAAAATCCGCATCAAATCATCTTGCAAGGAAACAAAAAATCGGGACGAGCCGGGGTCGCCTTGGCGACCGGCACGCCCCCGCAATTGATTATCAATTCTTCTCGACTCATGTCTTTCGGTCCCAATAACGTGCAGGCCACCCAAACTTTTGACTTTTCCGTATTCCCCCTCTTGGACCGGATCTCCACCAAGTTTAATGTCAACACCACGCCCGGCCATATTCGTCGCCACTGTTACCGCCCCAACCCGACCGGCTTGGGAAATAATTTGGGCTTCCCGTTCGTGATTTTTAGCGTTCAAAATTTCGTGGGGAATTTTCTTACGAGTTAAAAGTTTATCCACCAGTTCGTTTTTCTCGACCGAGGTCGTTCCCACCAAAACCGGCTGGCCGCGCCGCTGGCATTCTTCAATTTCGGCAACGACCGCCTGGAACTTAGCCCGTTCGGTCTTGTAGACGACATCGGAATTATCTTTCCTGACCAGGGGTTCGTTGGTCGGAATAATGATCACATCCAAATCGTAGATTTTGGCAAACTCTTCGGCTTCGGTCGCGGCTGTCCCCGTCATCCCCGCCAGTTTCTCGTACATCCGAAAATAATTTTGGAAGGAAATCGTCGCCATTGTCTTCGACTCTTTTTGAATCTCTACCCCTTCTTTAGCCTCAATGGCTTGATGGAGACCCTCGGAGTACCGGCGGCCAAACATCAACCGGCCGGTGAAGGTATCAACAATGATAATCTGCCCCTCTTTGATAATATAGTCCCGATCTTTTTGGAAGAGCGTTTTGGCTTTTAGCGCGGCCTCAATGTGGTGAATCGTCTCGAAATCTTTTTCATACAAATTATCGACTCCCAACATCTTTTCGACTTTACGAATCCCGATTTCGGTTAGGTTAACTGTTTTCGCTTTTTCGTCAATCACATAATCTGTTTTCTGAACCAATTTGCCCGCCAGACGGGCAAAATCGTAATACTTGGCGACCGCCTCTTCGGCTGGAGCGGAAATGATAAGAGGAGTGCGGGCTTCGTCAATCAGAGCCGAATCAACCTCGTCAACAATAGCGAAGTAGTGGCCACGCTGAACCATTTGCGAAGTATCAACAACCATATTGTCCCGCAAATAGTCGAAGCCGAACTCGTTATTAGTGCCGTAGGTAACATCGGCGGCGTAGGCCTCCTTGCGGGAAACGGGTTTGAGGTGGGAAAGACGCTCGTCGGTTTGGGATTCGTCAGTCCACGACGGATCAAAAAGATAAGACTTTTGCTCCTGACAAATACAGCCAACGGAAAGGCCGAGGAAGTGCAGGGCCTGACCATACCAACCGGCATCGCGGCGGGCGAGGTAGTCGTTGACGGTAACGAGGTGGCAATTCTCGCCGGTCAGGGCATTTAAGTAAAGAGCGAGGGCGGCGGCGTGCGTTTTTCCCTCACCGGTTTTTTGCTCAGCCACTTTTCCCTGGTGCAGAGCAATCGCCGCCATTAGTTGGACGTCAAATGCTCGCTCCCCAACCGTCCGTCGAATCGCCTCCCGCCCCACCGCAAACGCCGTAGGTAGGGTTTTGTCAAGAGCTTCACCATTGATATCTCCTCCGTTAAAGCGTTTCTGGAGTTCGGGGGTTTTTGCTTGCAACTGCGGGTCAGGAAGTTTTTGGATTTCCGACTCCAGGGAGTTAATCTGGTCAACAATAGGTTGGAGTCCTTTCAGCTCACGTTCGTTGGAATCAAAAAAGCGGCTAAACAATTTCATTGTTAAATCCCAAATAGCAAATCTCAAATTCAAAACTCAAAACAAACCGTGCCCGATGTTTGGGATTTGTAATTTGTGATTTACTTGGTTATTGATGCTTGTAATTTGGTGCTTTTATTCTAAGCTATCAGAGGTCAAACTTCAATCAGCACGGGAATTATCATTGGAGTTCTGCCTAATTTATCGTAAATATATTGCTCCAATTCCCCCTCAACTTTTTCGCGGATAAAGGCCTGGTCTTTCCTTCGTCCTTCATGTTTTTTGATAACACCAACAACAATCTTCTTAAATTTTTCCAAAAGATCTTTTGAGCCTTTTTCAAAAACCAACCCCCGGCTGATCAGCTCAACCTTACCGGCAATTTTACCTGTCCCTGAATCAAGCTGAACAAAGACAACCAGAATTCCGCTTTCAGAAAGAGCCCGCCGATCGCGCAAAACCGTCCGTCCCACATCGCCAATCCCGTAACCGTCAACCATCACATTTCTGACCGAGACTTTCCTCCCCAACCGCGCCGAATCCGGACCGAACTCCAAACTCTGTCCGGCCTCCAATTCAAAAACTTGTTGCGGGCCGACCCCCAAACGCGAAACTAATTGACGATAGGCCCGGGCCTGGGCCGGACCGCCGCCGATGGGAATAAAATATTTTGGCTTAACTATTGCCGCCAACATCAACAAATCGTTTTGCGCGCCGTGCCCGGAAACATAGAGATTCTCCTGAATTTCGTAATAGTGGACATCGGCTCCTAGTTGGGTTAGTCGGGAAACGACCGCGTCCACATTATTCTTGACCCCCGGCGGAGAA
>Ga0315537_1003569_pt1 | contig 11546 bp, 7 predicted proteins | sample SalMarSW160270MG_FD_203091 | JGI IMG/M metagenome (GOLD analysis project Ga0315537, IMG submission 203091) | Salt marsh sediment microbial communities from the Plum Island Ecosystem LTER, Massachusetts, United States - Salt Marsh Sediment SW1602-70 ... | reverse complement strand
CATGGCACAGCGTAGCGCATCGGGTCTTGAGGCGCTCTCGAAGATCAGCAAGGCGATCTCTTCGGACCTGTATCTCGAAGACCTCCTGAAGCTGATCGTCGGCGTGACGGCGCAGGCGCTGGGCTCGAACCTGTGTTCGCTCATGCTCCTCAATGATGAGGGCCGGTTGATCATCCGGGCGACGCAGAGCGTCTCCGAGAATTACACCAAGAAACCGCCCATCAAGCTGGGCGAGGGCATCAGCGGCAAGGTCGCCGCGCAAAACAGCCCCATCGCCGTCTATGATGTGCAGAAGGACAAGGATTATAAATACAAGGAAATCGCCAAGATCGAGGGGATCTCATCGTTCTTGTGCGTGCCGCTGAGCGTCAAGGGCAAGGTGATCGGGGTCCTGAACCTTTATACCTCCGAGCCGCACAAGTTCACGAAGAGCGAGACCGACGTCCTAAGCTCCGTGGCGGCCCAGGCCGCCCTCGTCATCGAGAACACGGAGCTCATGGTCAAGACCAAGGTCATCCAGGAGGAGCTCGAGACGCGCAAGCTCACCGAACGCGCCAAGGGCATCCTCATGCGCGAGCGCAAGCTCGACGAGGCTGAGGCCTACCGTCTCCTGCAGAAGTACAGCATGGACCACCGCAAGTCGATGCGTCAGGTCGCCGAGGCGCTCATCCTGACGCACGACATGAAGAAGATATAAGGGTCCCTTATGAAACGCGCGTCCCGCCAAAGTATCCGTATCGCCCTCGCCCAGATCAATCCGACGGTCGGCGACCTCCGCGGCAACGCCGACAAGGTCGTCGCCTGGATCGATAAGGCGCGGCGTCAGGCCGCGGACCTCGTCGTCTTTCCGGAGCTCTGCGTCACCGGCTATCCGCCGGAAGACCTTCTGTTGAAGCCCCGGTTCGTGGCGGACAACATCGCCGCGCTCAAGCGCATCGCCGTCGCGGCGCGTCCGACAGCCGTCGGCGCGGCGCGCGAGATAGTCGTTGGCGCGGCGCGTCCGACAGCCGCCGGCGCGGCGCGCGACACAGCCGCCGTCATCGGATTCGTCGATAAGAAGGCGGATCGCATCTTCAATGCCGCGGCCCTCGTGGCGGCCGGCCGCGTCAAAGGGATCTACCACAAGGCCTATCTTCCCAACTACGGCGTCTTTGACGAGGTGCGTTACTTTGCGGCCGGTGAGGCGTTTCCCGTCTACGGCATCGGCCGCACGGCCTTCGGGGTGAACATCTGCGAGGATATCTGGCACCTGGACGGTCCGGCCGGCATCCAGGCCTTTCGCGGGGCGCGCTTCATCGTCAACATCAACGCCTCGCCGTATCATATAGGTAAGGGGTTGTTGCGCGAGAAGATCCTGCGCCGGCAGGCGAGGGACAATAAGATACCGGTCGTCTACGTGAACTGCGTCGGCGGCCAGGATGAGCTGGTCTTTGACGGCCAGAGTTTTGTCGTGGATGAAAAAGGCCGCGTGATCGCCCGCGCCAAGGCCTTTGAGGAGGAACTGCTCATCGTCGACCTCGAGGTGGCGGCCTCCGCCAAGCGGCCCAAGACGACGCTTCAGGCGGCGCTGCAGGGGGCGCCGCAGGGGACATCGCAAGAGAAGGCCGGCCGCCGGAAGTCCTCGGTGGCCCCGCGCCTGGAAGAGGACGCCGAGGTCTACGCCGCGCTCGTGACAGGGCTGCGGGATTACCTGGCCAAGAACGGCTTCAAGAAGGTTGTGTTGGGCCTTTCCGGCGGCATCGACTCTTCGCTCGTCGCCGCCGTGGCGTCGGATGCCATCGGCGCCCAAAACGTCGTGGGCGTGGCCATGCCGTCGGTCTATTCGTCTCAGGGGTCGGCGGACGACGCCATGACGCTCGCCGTCAACCTGGGCATCGATTTTTTGACGATCCCCATCCAGGGCATCTTTGACCAGTACCTCAAGGACTTCAAAGAGGCCTTTGCCGGCAGACAAGCCGATGTGACCGAGGAGAACCTGCAGGCACGCATCCGCGGCAACATCCTCATGGCCCTGTCCAACAAATTCGGATACCTGGCGCTCAACACGGGCAACAAGTCCGAGGTCTCCTGCGGTTACTGCACGCTCTACGGCGACATGGCCGGCGGCTTCGGCGTGCTCAAGGACGTGCCCAAGACCCTCGTGTACCGGCTGTGCGGTTACAAGAACCGCCGGGACGGCCGGCTGACGGTCCCGAAGAGCGTCTTCGACAAGGCGCCGTCCGCCGAATTGCGGCCCGGTCAGAAGGACGCCGACACCCTGCCGCCGTATGAGTTCCTGGACCGCGTGCTCAAGCTCTACGTCGAACAGGACAAGAGCTTTGCCCAGATCACCGGCAAGGGGCTGGCGCCGGACGCGGTCCGCCGCGTCATCCGCATGGTGGACGCCAACGAGTACAAGCGCCGCCAGGCGCCGCCGGGCATCAAGATCACGCCCCGCGCCTTCGGCAAGGACCGGCGCATGCCGATCACGAACCGCTACCGTGTCTAAGTGAGACACAAAGGCCTGGCCTTTCTGTCTCAAAATGTGGGACTGGTGAGCCTGGCTCATTAGTCCCATATTTGCCTTGTCACCCCCCGTCCAGAGGTGCTAAAATTAGGCCTGACCTGATGTTGCCAAAACGAGAAGGAGGCCCGGGATGGACCCTATTCTTCAGCTGTTGCAGAAAGATGCGCGCCTGACCCTTCAGGAGATCGCCAAGTCGACCAGGTCCAAGGTGGACAAGGTCAAAAAGAAGATCGCCAAATACGAAAAAGACGGGGTGATCCTGGCTTACAAGACGGTCATCAACAAAGAGCTGGTCAAGGAGAAGAGCCGTTCGGTCCGGGCCCTGATCGAGGTCAACGTCGTGCCGCAGAAGGACCTGGGGTTTGACAAGGTGGCCGAGCGCATCTACCGTTTCCCGGAGGTGACGAGCTGTTACCTCTTGTCGGGCAGCTATGACCTTTTGATCGTCGTAGAGGGCAGGGACCTGCATACCGTTTCGCAATTCGTCGCCGAGAAGCTCTCGCCCATGGAGAACGTGCGCGGGACCGTGACGCACTTCCTCCTGAAGAAATACAAGGAGGACGGCATCCTGCTCAAGGGCAAAGATGCGGACAGGCGGCTGGCCATCACCTATTAAAATGCCTAAGAAGATCACTATCTCCAACGTCGTTAGCCAGATGCAGCCTTCGGGCATCCGGGCCTTCTTTGACCTGGTGCTCGGTATGAAGGACGTCATCTCCCTGGGGGTGGGCGAGCCGGACTTTGTCACGCCCTGGCACATCCGCGAGAGCGCCATCTTTTCCTTAGAGGAGGGCTACACCTCCTACACCTCCAACAAGGGGCTCGTCAAGCTGCGCACGTATCTGGCCCAGGACCTGAAGAGGCGCCACGGCCTGCGTTATGACATCGACGAACAGATCCTCGTCACCGTCGGGGTGAGCGAGGGGGTGGACCTGGCTTTGCGGGCGCTGCTCGAGTACGGCGAGGAGGTCTTGATCCCGTCGCCGAGCTACGTCTCTTATGGGCCGGTCACGCAGCTGGCAGGAGGCACACCCGTCCTGATCCCGCTCAAGGCCTCCAACGGCTTCAAGCTGACGCCCCGGGAGCTGGAGCGGCACATCACGCCCGACACCAAAGCGCTTTTATTGAACTACCCGTGTAATCCGACCGGCACCTCCTACACCAAGAAGGAGTTGCTGGCCCTCAACAAGGTGGTCCACCGGCACGGTCTGGTCGTCATCAGCGACGAGGTTTATGACGAGCTGACCTATGACTTCGACCACACGCCTTTTGCAACGCTGCCGGGCGCCAAGGATCGGACCGTCTATCTCAACGGCTTTTCCAAGAGTTGGGCGATGACGGGTTGGCGCGTGGGCTACGCCTGCGGTCCCAGGGAAGTGATCGCGGCGATGACCAAGATCCACCAGTACACGATCATGTGCGTGCCCATCACGTCGCAGATGGCGGCGTGCGAGGCGGTCGTCGGGCCGCGTGCGCTCTTGGACGAGATGACGCGTGAATACGCGCGCCGGCGCGCGTTCGTGATAGACCGCCTCAATAAGATGGGACTCTCCTGCCGCAGGCCCGAGGGCACCTTTTATGCCTTCGCTTCAGTGAAGAAGACGGGCCTGTCGTCGGTTGTCTTTGCCTCGCGCCTTTTGAAAGACCAAAGGGTGGCGGTGGTCCCGGGGACCGCCTTCGGTCCCGAGGGGGAAGGGTTCGTCCGCATGTCGTTTGCAAGCAGTATGGATAAGCTTAAAGAGGCCATGCAGCGCATCGAGGCCTTCGTGAAAAAATTGTGATATTTTTCCCCGGCTCCCGGGAAGGCAAGAGGCGGTGAGCCGGGGGAATTTACAAGATGGAAAGAGAGGGTAAATTCATGTCTATCCGGCAAGACGTCTTGAAGTCCATTGATTCGAAGGAGCTGACGCCGCCTAAGAGCATCAAGAAGGTGTCGTCTTATTTCGGCGAGAGCACCTTCAGCATCCCGACGATGAAAAAGTGCATCACGAAGAAGACCTTCGCGGCCTTCGAGGCGTGGCTGGAGAAGGGTGTGCAGATCACCCTCGAGCAGGCCAACGAGATCGCCGCCGCCATGAAGGACTGGGCGGTCAGCCGCGGGGTGACCTATTACACGCACTGGTTCCAGCCGATGACGGGCATGACGGCCGAGAAGCACGACAGCTTCATCATCTTCGCCGGCCCCGGCAAGGTCATCGAGAGGTTCTCCGGTTCCAAGCTCATCAAGGGCGAGCCCGATGCGTCGAGTTTCCCGTCGGGCGGCATCCGCACGACCTTTGAGGCGCGCGGCTACACCGCCTGGGACCCGTCGAGCCCGGCCTTCATCATCGAGAGCACGCTCGGCAAGACGCTGTGCATCCCCACGATCTTCGTCTCCTACCACGGTTATGCGCTCGACAAGAAGCTGCCGCTCCTGCGTTCCATCGAGGCGCTCAGCCGCTCCGCGGTCGCGTTCCTCAAGCTCTTCGGCGCCAAGGGCGTCACGAAGGTCTTCTCGACCTGCGGGCCGGAGCAGGAGTACTTTTTGATCGACAAGAACTTCTACAAGCTCCGGCAGGACCTCGTTCTGACCGGCCGCACGCTCGTCGGCGCGCCCTCGCCCAAGGACCAGCAGATGGAAGACCAGTACTTCGGCTCCATCAAGGAGCGGGTCGTCAACTTCATGTACGAGGTGGGCCAGGAGGCCTACAGGCTCGGTATCCCCCTCATGACCCGGCATAACGAGGTGGCGCCGCACCAGTACGAGTTCGCGCCCATCTTCGAGGAGTCGAACCTGGCCACCGACCACAACCAGTTGTTGATGGACGTGATGAAGAAGGTCGCGCTGCGCCACGACATGGTCTGTCTCCTGCACGAGAAGCCCTTCGCCGGCATCAACGGCAGCGGCAAACATCTCAACTGGTCGCTGGCCGACAACAAGGGCAACAACCTTCTTAATCCCGGCTCGACGCCGCAGGGCAACCTGCAGTTCCTGGCGATCCTCTCGAGCGTCCTGTTGGCGGTCTGTAAGTATGCGGACCTCCTGCGCGCCAGCGTCGCCTTTGCGGGCAACGAGCACCGCCTGGGTGCCAACGAGGCGCCGCCGGCGATCATCTCCGTCTTCCTGGGTGAGCAGCTTTCGGAGATCCTCGACACCATCGAGAAGGGCAAGACCACCCAGGTCAGCCACCAGGACATCATGAACCTCGGCGTGGCGACCCTGCCCGAGGTCAACAAGGACATGACGGACCGCAACCGCACCTCGCCCTTTGCCTTTACCGGCAACAAGTTCGAGTTCCGCACCGTGGGCTCTTCGCAGAACATCTCGACGCCGATCACGATGCTCAACGCCATCGTCGCCGACGCCCTGGACGAGGTGCGCGGCCGCATCGAGAAGGCTGCCAAGAACAGGGACTTCAACTCCGCCGTCCTGGGCGTCGTCGCCGGGATCGCGAAAGAGACGCGCAAGATCCGTTTCGAGGGCAACAACTACGCCGAAGAGTGGAAGCAGGAGGCGGCGCGCCGCGGCCTGCCCAACGAGCCTTCGACGGTGGGCGCCCTGAAGGCGCTGGTCAAAGAGGAGAACATCGCGCTCCTGAAGCGGCAGCATGTCTTCATGCCCGAAGAGATTAAGGCCCGCCACACGATCTGGCTCGAGATGTACCTCAAGCTCCTGGAGATCGAGGCAAGGACATTGAGTGAGGTCGTCAATTCCAGCGTCGTGCCCAATGCCTTTGACTATCAGGGGCTCTTGGCCGCCAACCTTCAGAACATGGTGGCGCTGCAGGAAAAGGCCGGCGTCTCCTTTGACCCCGAGGCGTTCGAGGACCAGAAGAAGCATCTCGCGGACGTGACGCAGATGATCTACTACGTGCGTAAGAACACGCAGGCGATGATGGCGTTCCTGGAAGAGACGAGGAAGCTGGAAGAAGAGGAGCGGGCCGGGAAGTACTATAGCGAGCTCAAGCCCTTGATGGAGCATATCCGCAAGCACTCGGACCTCCTGGAGGGCGTCATCAGCGATGAGCACTGGGACCTGCCCAAGTACCGCGAGATCCTATTCGTGAAATAAAGCCTAGAAACGGAGTTTCCAAACCCCGTTTCCAAACCCCGTTTCTAAACGGGGTTTCCAAACGGGGTTTCGGGGAGGACGATGAAGGGTTTTCGCTTCGATTTCAACAACATGATGGCCTTCAACGTCGGGCCGGGGCACGGCATCACACCGCAGGACCTGGCCTCGCTCAAGAAGGCGGCGGCCCGGGCGCACGCGCACCTGGCGTTCTTGAAGAAAGACCGCGCCAGCCGCATCAACAACAGCGTCGAGTGGCTGAGCCTGCCGTTCCAGGGCAAAGAGGCGTACGCCGCGCTCGAGAGGGTGGGCCGCGAGATAGCGGCCAAATACGAGAGCGTCATTTCACTGGGCATCGGCGGCTCGTATCTGGGCCTGAAGGCCGCCCAGCAGGCCCTGGCCGAGCCGTACTACAACGAGTTCACGTCGGGCCGGGGCAAGCGGGCGCGCATCTACTTCGAGGGCAATAACCTCGACCCGACCCCGCTGGCGACCCTCCTTAAAAACCTTAACCCCAAAAAGACCTTTGTGGTCGTGATCTCCAAATCGGGTGAGACGACGGAGACCAGGGCCGCCTTTGACGTGGTGGAGGCCTGGCTCAAAAAGGGCGTTGGGCCGCGTTACGGCCGTCAGATCTTTGCCATCACAGATCCCTCCTCGGGGACGCTGCGGCGCCGCGTCAGGGAGGAGCACAAGAAAGACCCGATGAGCTTTCGCAGCGCGCCGCTTTTGCCCGGCGTGGGCGGCCGTTATTCGGAGTTCAACATGGGCCTCCTGCACTTGGCCATGATCGGCGTGCCGGTCGGCGAGGTGCTGGAAGGGGCCCGGGCCATGGCCGCGGCTTGCGGCCGCGCCGAGCTCCTGAAGAACCCGGCCTACCTCTATGGGGCCCTGCAGTATCTGGCCTGCAAAAAGAAGGCCAAGCCTATCGGGATATTGATGCCTTTTACGGAGCTCTTGACCGCGACGGCCGAGTGGTACTCTCAGCTGTTGGCCGAGAGCACCGGCAAGAAGTTCGAGCGCCGGATCCACGTCCAGCCCGGCGGCGGGGAGTTGTGGCTGGCGAACACCGGCCGGCGCGTCAACGCCGGACGCACGCCCGTCGCCACCCGCGGCACGACAGACCTGCACTCCATCCAGCAGAACAACGTCGAGGGCGCCAACGACAAGACGGTGACGATGATCCGCATCAGGGGCTTCGTGCAGGACCTCAGGGTCCCGGCGGCCGGCGGCTTTCTGGCGGGCCGGCGCCTCTCGGAGCTCCTGGGCCTGGCCCAGGAGGCCACGGCCTGGGCGCTCGTCAACGCCCAGCGGCCCAACTGCACCATCACGCTTGATAAGCTGACGCCCGCGGCCTGGGGCGGCCTGCTCTTTTTCTTCGAGATGGCCACCGCCTTTGAGGGCGAGCTCTGGAACGTCCACGCCTTTGACCAGCCCGGCGTCGAAAGCTACAAGAAGTACATGTTCGTCAAGCTGAAGAAACCCGGCGTCCCGGCGGCCGTTGCCCGGGAGATCCGCGCCCATCGTATGAAGAGCGAGGCGCGGTTCGTGCTTTAATTCGGAATGTCTCCATGACCAAGCAGGTCCTGTGCATCATCTTAGGCGGCGGCCGCGGGACGCGGCTGTATCCGCTGACCCGCGACCGGGCCAAGCCCGCCGTGCCGCTCTTCGGCAAGTACCGCCTCATCGACATCCCCGTCAGCAACTGCATCAACTCCGGCTTCACCAAGATCGATATCCTCACGCAGTTCAACTCCGAGTCCCTCAACAAGCACATCGCGCGCACCTACAAGTTCGACCAGTTCACGCAGGGCTTCGTGGACGTCCTGGCGGCGGACCAGACCATGGAGGACACCGATTGGTTCCAGGGGCCGGCGGCCGCGGTGCGCCGGTCCCTGAAGCACTTCAACAACCCGCGTATCCGCGACGTCTGTATCCTTTCCGGCGACCAGCTCTACAAGATGGACATCTTCAAGATGTTCGAGTTCCATCGCGAGCGCAACGCCGAGATCACCATCGCCTGTAACCTCATCGCGCCCGAAGACGTCTCGCCCTTCGGCATCATGGGCACGTCAGCCGCCGCGCGCATCACCGGTTTCGTCGAGAAGCCCAGGGACAGCAGCCAGGTAAAGCATCTGGCCGTCACGCGCGGCGGCAACGAGCGTTACCTGTGCTCGATGGGCATCTATTTCTTCAAGAAGGACGTCCTGGTCGACGTCCTGAGGCAGAACAAGAAGCCCGACTTCGGCCGCGAGATCATCCCGGACTCGATTGCGACCCACCAGGTCTATGCCTACGAGTTCGACGGCTACTGGCGCGACATCGGGACGATCGAGTCCTTCTACAGGGAAAACATCGCCATGACCCAGCCCCGGCCGCCGCTGGACCTCTTTGACGAGAGCTGGCAGTTTTTCACGCGTTTCCGCGCCTTGCCGCCGGCCCTGTACATCAACGCTGGCATCGATTCCAGTATCGTCTCGGACGGCTCCATCATCGATTCGGCCACGGTCAAGGACTCGGTCATCGGCCTGCGCACGCGCATCGGCAAGGGCACCCGCATCAACGACTCCGTCATCATGGGCGCGGACTACTATGAGCCGGAGGCCGAGCGTCGGGCGCTGGAGGCCAAGGACAAGATCCCCGTCGGGATCGGTGAGCGGTGCACGATCAGCAGGGCCATCCTCGATAAGAACGTGCGCATCGGCCCGGGGTGCAGCATCACCAACGCCAAGGGGATCAAGGAGACCGAAGCGGACCGGTACGCGATCCGCGACGGGATCGTCGTTATCTATAAGAACGCCGTCATCCCTTCGGGAACGGTCATCTAAGGGGCCCCGGCTCGCAGGAAGGTAAGTGAAGGTAACCTAAGGAGGGAAGAATGGTTTTCTTGCTTGTCATTGCGGTCCTCGCGCTCCTGTTCATCTTCTGGTTCTTTTTGACCTATAACCGGCTGGTCACGATGCGGGTCCGGGTCCAGAACGCCTGGTCCCAGATCGACGTCCAGCTCAAGCGCCGCTATGACCTGATCCCCAATCTGGTCGAGACGGTCAAAGGGTACATGCAGCACGAGCGCCAGACGCTTGAAAACGTCATCAAGGCCCGCACCCAGGCCATCGACGCCAAGGGCCTCAAGGACAAGGCCCAGGCCGAGAACTTCCTGTCGCAGACCCTGCGTTCGCTCTTCGCGGTCGTCGAGCGGTATCCGGACCTGAAGGCCAACCAGAACGTCCTCAAGCTCCAGGAAGAGCTCACCTCGACGGAGAACAAGATCGGCTTCTCCCGTCAGTACTACAACGACGAGGTGGGCCGGTTCAACACCCTCATCCAGATGGTGCCTGTCAACATCGTCGCCGGCACGATGAACTTCACCAAGAAGGAGTTCTTCGAGGTCTCTGACAGCGCCCAGCGCGAAGCGCCGAAGGTGAAGTTCTGACCGCGGCGTGCTGACCGCGGCGCGGCTTTTTGACCCCGGCGTGCTGACCGCGGCGTGGCTTTCTGACCGCCGCGTGCTGACCGCGGCTTTCTGCGATGCCTTTTTCCTTCATCGACATAGAGGAGAAGAAGACCCGCCTGATCGGGTTTCTGCTCTTTTTTATCATCTCGTTCTACTTCGTCACCGCCTACCTGATCCTTCTGGTCCTCAAGAACAGCGTCCTGGCGTCTTTCTATGAGGGTCAGCGAGGCCTCGGGTGGCCGACCGGCAAGGAGACGCTGGCGGCCTTCGGGATCGCGCTCCTCATCGGCCTCATCCACTGGTCGTCTTCGACGAGCAACCTGATCCGTCGCATGTCCCTGGCCGTCGGCGCCCGGGGCGTCGATGAAAAGGATACCTACCACCAGATGTTCAAGAACGTCGTGGACGAGGTGAGTGTCGCCATCGGCGGCCGGCCCATCCGTTCCCTAGTGGTCCCGACGGTGGCCTGCAACGCCTTTGCCCTGGAGGACTTCGCCGGCCGCGCGGTCATCGGCGTGACAGAGGGCCTCTTGACGCGGCTGAACCGCGCGCAGCTGGAGGCCGTGGTGGGCCACGAGGCCGGCCACATCGTCAACGGCGACTGCCTGAGCACGACGGTGACGTGCTCGCTGGCCGAACTCTATGAGGAGGCCCTCAGCAAGGTCTCCAAGGGCTTCAGGCACTCGCGTGGCCGCGGCGGCATCGTGATCCTGATGCTCATGTTTGTCATGGGTACGATGAAGCTTTTGAGCGCGCTCCTGCGCTACTTCATCTCCCGCCAGAAGGAGTACCGCGCGGACGCGACGAGCGTGCGCCTGACCCGCGACCCGCTGAGCCTCGCCGAGGCCCTATACCTCATCTCGCGCAACTGGCGGGGCATGGGTGCCGAAGGGGAATATCTTGAGTCCATCTTCATCATGAGCCCGAGGCCCGGTTACTTCGACGAAAGACAGGGGGCTGCCGCGAACTGGTTCTCCACGCACCCGCCCATCCAGGAACGCATCCGCATCCTGGCCGACATGGGACACTGCGACCCTAAGACACTGGAGGAGAACCTGAAAAAGTTCCAGTGGGTCTCGCCGGTGGCAAAACCCATTGTCAGCGCGGAAGAGGACAAGACCGCCGAAAAGAAGTGGATGGTCTTCAACAAGGAGCAGAAGTGGGAGGGGCCTTTCGGCCTGGAGGAGTTGAGAAAGTTGACCTTCCTGACGCCAGACTCCTGGATCTGCCCGCACGGCGAGCAGAGCGTCCGCCACGCCTACGAGCACGAGGCGCTGATGCCGCTTTTTGGCGGAGAGGCCAAGGCCGAAGAAGGGGCCCACCCGTGCCCCCACTGCCATACGGGGCTTGCGGAGGTCAACTACGAGGGCGCCCCGGCGATGCGCTGCTCCTACTGTGAGGGCATCTTCGTGGCGCAGGAGGCCATTTCGCGCATCCTCATCCGCCGCGACATGACCTTCCCCGAAGAGGTCGTGCGCCTCGCCGAGGCCGCGACCAAGCAAAAAGATCTGTTCCAGAAGGGGCGCACGCGCTACAAG
>Ga0315537_1003567_pt1 | contig 11549 bp, 9 predicted proteins | sample SalMarSW160270MG_FD_203091 | JGI IMG/M metagenome (GOLD analysis project Ga0315537, IMG submission 203091) | Salt marsh sediment microbial communities from the Plum Island Ecosystem LTER, Massachusetts, United States - Salt Marsh Sediment SW1602-70 ... | reverse complement strand
CAGGTTGTGGGGAAATACACTCGGGGTTGCTGCACCACTGGCACTTAAGACCGCATCCCTTCAAGAACACTACTGTTCTTATGCCCGGTCCGTCATGGATTGAAAACCCTTGAATATTAGTAACTAAAATAGACATATGATATTATTCCGGTTATTTCTTCATGGTTTATAGATGATGCGCGGTGATTGTTTATCATTTTGTCATCATCTCAGGAAGCCAGAGACTTAGACCAGGCACAAATAATACTATAAATAAGAATATTACCAGGGTAATCAGGAATGGTACTGCCCCTTTGAGAAGATCACCTGTTTTTATGTTAAAGACGTTTCGCACAAAAAACAAATTCACTCCCATCGGGGGTGTAATAAGTCCAATCTCCAGGTTAACCACATATAGTATCCCAAACCAGACCAGGTCAAATCCCAGTGTGATGAGTAAAGGAGCAAAGATAGGTATTGTCAACATGGTGATAGTAATTGAGTCGAAAAGGGAGCCTAAGATAAGATAAAGAATCATTATAGCTATAACAATCACGATGGGGGGGACACTTAAAGACGTAACCAGACTGCCCAGGAAATCTCCCACACCGGCGCTGGCTAACATATAAGAGAAGAACGAAGCTGCAACGATAATGACCAGCATCATAGAATTTACCACGGCTGCTTCTACCATGGCCCGGTATAATCCTTTCCAGTTGAGATGAAAAACCGCGACGGCGATAACTATTATGGTAACACAGCCGATTCCGGCGGCTTCGGTGGGCGTGGCTACGCCAAAGAAAATCGAGCCGATAATAGCCACCATCACTGCAATTACAGGCCAGACCTTTTTCAATGATACCAATCGCGTTATCCAGCTGACTGAGCCTGCAGAGGGCCCCAATTTAGGATTTCGCCAGCAAATTATCAGAGGTACAATCGCCAGCATGATGGCTAAAACGGCGCCGGGTAAAATCCCGGCTATTAATAGATGGCCTACAGACACATTAGCTATGACCCCGTAAATAATTAAGGGAGTACTGGGTGGAATCAACGGCCCCAGAACACCCCCGCACATCATCCCCCCCAGAGCCAGGTTCCTATCGTAACCATATCTTTTAAATTCCGGCTCAGCTACCTTGCCCATTGCAATTATAGCAGCGCCGCTGACACCTACCGTAGAAGCCAGCAAGGCCTCACCCATGATGCTGGCGCTAATCAGCGCGCCGGGAAGGCCGGAGACCCAGTTTCTGGCAACCCTGTAGAGGTCTTCTCCTATTGCGGTTTCGGTGATTACACAGGCCATAAGCACAAATAGTGGCAGAGGGGTCCAGGAGTAGTTATAGAATAGTGAAAATGTGGCCAGACCCATTTTCTGGAGAGCCATAGGCCCAAAAGCGAGAGTCCCAAAGACTACCGCGCTGAATCCAAGTGAAAAAGCAATGGGAACCCCAAGTATCAGAAAAAATACCATAGAGGCAATGCACAGGATTGCCGCTAGACCATAATCCATATTCGTCTTCCCATACTTACGTAGCAGTTCAGCAAATTATTATCAACCGGTACTGATTTGTGGTTCTCCGGATGATACTTTTAAGCGAATCAGGCCAAGAACCAAACGAATCACCAGAATAAAACACAAAAACCCGTAGCCTATAGGAATCAGGAGCTTAACCGGGAACAAAGGTACCGGCCAGGATGATAGACTGTGCTGGCCAATTTCAAGGGCACGCAAGGCATCACTCAAGCTTATCCAGGTGATAATACCGAAAAAAGTGAGTCCCCAAAGCGGGCTGATGATATTTGAGATGATATTGCGGACATTTTCGGGAAACCGCTCAAGCAGTAAATCGCACCGGAGAAACCGGTCTTGCCTTTCCACGGCAGCTATAGCTAAAACAAAGCTAAGCAGCAAAAACATCTTGCTGAACTCATATGAAACGGGCTCCGGGCTGTTGAAAGCATACCGCCTGATGGAGCCGTAGGTTGAGAGAAAAGCCATTATCACTATCAAAGAACCGGCAAAGACTATAAAACCCTGGTTGACACGTTCAATCCACAGTTCTAATTGCTGCTTAGCTTTTTCCCCCACAATTATACCTCTTCACCAGGAATACTTTAGATTCATTATTCTGGCTGATCGGTACTGGTTCAGGCGTATATTTTTCAATCTGCCGGTTACGGCAGGCTCTAGTTGCGTAACCGGCAGACCATTAACAGGATTGTTAATCAGTGTAAGGATATTTGGCATTAGCCTCGTCAGCCAATTGCTTTATCTTCGTACCTACATCTCCAAACTCCTCCAGCATGGCGAGGGTTCCCGGATAAGCCAGGTCCTTCCACCTGTCGCGTTCCGCCTTGGGCAGGTGGTAGACTTCAACTCCTTTTTCCTTAATATCGTCTAACAGGCTGTAAAACGAGGTTACATATTTCTGACTTATACTCTCCGCTAAGGCACTCATCTCTTCGTCTAAGACATCTTTGATGTCCTGTGGCATTTTATTGTAAACGTCCGAGTTGATATTAATGGAATATAAGGAACCGAGGCCGTGGAAAACTGTATAGTATTTGGCAACTTCATACAATTTAGCTATGAAAATGTACTGGGGCGCCGAGGTTTTTGCATCAAATACCCCCTTTTGCAGATTAGAATAGTCCTCCGTAAAGTCCACAACTATTCCGGAACCGCCCAACGCTTTTATCAGTTCAGCCGAGGGCGGAGTATCACAGCCAACAATCAGGCCTTCAAGGTCCTCGAGGGTCTTCATCGGTTTATTTACAGAGAGAAGATTAAGGGTACCGACGTAAATACAACCCAGTGACCTCTGGCTGGCCTTCTCTTGTAATATCCCGCTGTACAGGTCCTTGAGACCGAACTCGGCATAAGCATTGGCCTCGCCGTTGTTATACAAAAAAGGTAGTTCCGCCAGGCCGAACTCCGGGACAGTGCCCCCGAAAGCGGCCAGCGGGATTACGCCTCCCTCAACGGCCCCGGTCCTGATGGCATCCAGGCTCTCGGGCATACTGGCCAGTTGTCCACCCGGGAACAACTGCATTTTATACGTACCGTTGGTGCGGGCATTGAATTTATCCATCCCTTCCTGCAGCCAGATTGCGTATTCGTCCCCCGGTGGTACCGGAGTTGTCACCCGTATCAGGACCGCTTCCGGCGCTGGTTCAGGTTCCGGTGCTGGCGCTGGTGCTGGCGCTGGTGCGGGTTCCGGCTCGGCACAGCCGGTGAAAGCAGGAATTGATACCAACATAATGAGTGTAACTACGATAGTTAACAATACTGATAACTTCATATTATGTGTTTAAACCCCCTCATGATTTATTACATGTTGACAATTTATGATTATTTATCTTTTTCTATGTAAGTTTTCACCTCCTGATACTTTATTGTCCCGGAAGACTATTTATTTCACCAAAGAATCATGATTGTTTTATTTTTCCCCGGTGCGGGCATTTCCAGCCGACCTCCCTGGTAAATACAATTAGCCGATAGCCCATTGGCGCCGATTCCGATCGAACCTGGCATCCAATTCGCCCATATCATCGGCGGCATTATTAAGTTAATAACCTATATGCCAAATGTATGACTCAACTTTTGACGGAGTCTTCTTCTTTTTTTACGTATTTTGAAGCTATACTGGTATGAAAAAGAATCAGGGGTTTATCTACTTTTTTGAAAATAAGAGGGCAATGGACTAACCCGGCAGGGATATAGACGCTGGCCGGCGAGGTGATGGTATGCAGTTCCTGTTCCTCGCCTAGTCCGATTACGATCTCTGCAAATAGGTCATTCATATGTTCGTAGTCATAAGAAACAAAATGTAAGTACATATCGAAATCATGAGAATGAGGATACTCCTCCATTTTACACGGCGCCATGACCCGGGTAATCATAAATGTAACGTTAGATTTATAATCAGCATCTCCAATCCATTCCATCGTTGGCCACGGTTCCGGTTTCGTCACGGATTTTCTTATTACATACTTGCCATATTTAGTTTTTTCCATTCGTAAAGCCTCCTCATTATGAAATACAAATTGTTCAATTCTCTCACATTAACTTGACAATGTTTTGTTATTGTCCCCCTGTTGAAAGCCTTTTTTCCAATATATCTTGTTACCCGTTTCTTTTGAGACGGTTTTTCCAACTTCGGCGGCAAGTGGACCGATCTTTAATGCATGTTCCCTGGTAAAGAAACCGACTACCGTGATATAACCAATTGGACACCCATCTTGATCGAGGACGGGAGCAGCGATGGCGTTCATACCCGGAATCATGTCTCCAAGTTCAATGGCAAATCCGTCAAGCCGGCACTGGGCTATTTCCTTTATGAATCTGTCTTTTTTAAATTTTTCGGGTTTTCCATAAAAAAATAGTTGCTGATTATTAAGCAGTCGGTCCAACTCTTGTTCAGGTAGAAAAGCCGCGATGATTTTCCCGTGTGCTCCGTATGTAATTGGAGTAACGTGTCCTAAAGGAGCAGAAACGCCGAGTCCAGGAGCTCCTTCAAACTGGGCAACGACAAAAGTCTTGTCATCAGATATTACTCCTAACGCTACCGTGGCACCTGCTTTTTTAGCTAAATCAGAGAGAATTGGTTCAACAAGACGCGATAGGCTAAGATTCTCAAGCATTTTCCCGGTAAGTGTGAGTAGGCCGGGTCCGAGCACATAGCCTCTTCTGTTAGGATTCTTTTTTACCAAGCCATACTCACTCAAGGTACTAAGAATTGAAAAGGCCTTACTTCTATGTATACCTACTTCCCGGCAGATATCGGTAAGGCTTTTAGAATTACTCACGCTGTCAGCAAGATAAAGCATCACTCGTATTGCTTGTTCAACTGCCGGCACCTTATAAGTGTTATCCATTGGGGTTTTATTCTCGTCCATGATAATGTTCTGCTTACAGAACTTGAGTTTTGTGGATAGAATAACAGAGTAAAAAATAATTGTCAAGTTGCGTATTGATATAGCACACAGGACAAGATTCAGATATTCATTGTTTAGTATCCCAGGTTGACTCCAGGTTGATAATAATGTTTAATGCCCAAGAACAAAATAAGAAACGGCAGATAACTACCAACCTTGATTTACATCAAATAATTGTTGAGTTAAGTTCGGGATAATAGTTCAAATCTAATCAGGTAACAATCAAGTATTAAGTGATCTTTGAAGAATCCGAAGTGATAGTAATAATTTCCTTCAAATGTGGAAGCTAATTGCATACGCCCGCCTCTGTTCCAATAGGCTTGAAATATTATGGTACGATGGAGACCGTCCCTCCCCCGTCTCCACCACGGCAGTACCGGGCTCTGTTATCTAAATAGGGCCCGGTACTTTTTGTTTTGCGTTTTGTCAGATAGGGCAGGTCAAAGACGCCGTCTGTTGGGAGCTGAATCGATTGAGTGGTATCATCGATGGGTTGAAACTGGAGATTCCACTATAAGACAAAGGATTCTTGAATATAATGAAGATGACTGCATAGCCATGCGAGTACTACTTGACGGAATACGAAGTCTTGAAGTACGTTAATATTGTTTCTTATATACTACCTAGAAATGTATTTATTATAATTTGAATGTCGGCTAAAGCTATATGAAGCACAGAATCCGCGTTTCAAGGGGAGTTAGACTCTCTTGGGAGATGAGATAGGGGATTAAATGGAAACTAAAGAAGCAATACAAAAAAGATCTAGTATCCGTGCCTATGAGGATACAGCGGTACCGATGGAAAAACTTGCCCAGGTACTTGAAGCAGCCCGACTGGCACCCTCGGGTCGCAACAGCCAGAATTGGAAATTCGTTGTTGTACAGGATGATGAACGAAGACAAGCTCTTGGACGAGCGACGGGAAGTCAGTCTCACGTGTATACGGCACCCGTGATTATAGCAGCAGTGGCGACAGACCCGGACGAAATTATGCCATGTGGGATTTTCGCTTATCCCGTTAATCTTGCTATAGCAATTGACCACATGACGCTGGCTGCCGTCGATTTAGGACTGGGAACTTGCTGGATAGGAGCGTTTTCTCAGGACACAGTAAAAAAAATCCTTGAAGTGCCGGATAAATACAAAATAGTAAGTCTTCTAACCTTGGGATACCCTGCCGAAAAGGGAAGACCCAAGGAGCGGAAATTACTGGAAGAGATTGTCTGCTACGAAAGATTTGTGGAGTAGTTGGATATAATCTCAGATTGAACTAAACAAAGCAGAGTATTGTTACAGGGGGAGACAGGGTCTGTAACCGGGATTTCAGTTCACAATGTAGCCATTTCCAGCGAAAAAGTCAGAGTGTCCAGCCTCAGGGGTTCACTCCATGGCTTTTCCTCCGCTGCGGACCGGAGATTAGATAAAGCGTTTCGTGCGCCAAGTAAATAACCACCCGGGAATCGACGATCAGGGCTGAACCATAAAAAGTTCCTGTCCGTACCTGTTCTATTACTGGCTATCCCGGAGGACCTTCCCCGTAGCCTTGTCTTTCCAGTAAGCCCGCTGCTGCACCGGCCAGTTGAAGGATATAGCCCCGGGGTAGGGACAATCACTGACACAGCAGCCGCCATACCAGCACTCATCGGGATGCAGTATTACCGGTGGTTTGCCTTTCTCGGGGTTGGGCATAAATACGTCTACCTGGCAGACCTCCACGCAGGTGTTGCAACCGTTGCAGATATCGGGATTGAAAATTACCGGATTAGCGGGGCTGACAATATTGGGTAAAGCATATATCTCTTTATGAGGCATGACAGTCCTCCTTATTATCCTTTATAAACTCCGGTGTAGTCCTTGTTGTGGACTTCATAGTTAGCTTTCATGTCGCCCCAGTAGTTCAGGGGCAGTTCGCCCGTCTTGACCTTGTTGTTCTCCAGCTTGACGGTAACGAACTTGTTCCATTGCGGCGGGTCTATCTCGGGGTAATCGATTCTGAAGAAGTTCAGCACCCGGCTGCTGGCTTGGCGTGCCAGGGATGCATTGAGGACGATTTGCCCGTGGGTCAGCAGGCTCAAGTCTTCGATACTGCGCATGAGTTTATGGGGGTCGAGGGCGTAGAGTCTGGGTACGAATACTTCTTCTATTTCTTTCAGGGCATCCAGTCCCATGTTAAGCAGCAGTTCCGTTTTGTATTCACTGCAAAAGTACTGCATGGCGCGGGCGACGCCGGCGTGCAGTTCCTTCCAGTCGACGCCGTCGCTGCGGTTTATCGGGGCGTAGATGCGGGCTTTTTCAAGGGTGACCTGGTCTCTGGTTATTTTACTTTCGCCTGTTTGCTTTACGTAGGCAGCGGCTTTTCTGCCGGCGTACCTCCCGGTAGACGCCGCGTAGCTGTGATCGCCGGCGGCGAACATCTGTCCCCCGGCAACGTACAGACCGTCGAGAGTTGATTTCAGGTCCCAGTCGACGATAGGTCCGCCGGCGCCGGCGGTTCGCCAGTTGGCCGGACCGTTTCCTTCAGTCAAAAGATAGTTCATCAGCAGGTGTTTGGCCGGGTTAAAGCCGGCTTTTTCATAGGAACTGGTGATATTTTTGGTGGTAGACTCCTCGCCCAGCATAAGTTCCCAGGTAACCCTGCGTTCGATATCGGACATAGCGGGGAAATCGCCGTAGAAGGGCAGGGCGTAGGTGCCATCCTTGATGCCCTTGATGATTTTTTCCATGCCTTCCGGAGAAGGTCGCATATCGCCGCCGTCCGGCCATCCCTGCAGGGGCCAGGGAAGCTTTTTACCGTTAGCGTCGACCTGCTGGATATTTTCAAAGCTGGCATCCCCGGAACCGCCGTACCAGGTATGTTTGAGTCCGGTGCCAATAAAACCCATACCGGTCTGTTCCATCAGGGTAAGCTCGGCGCCGGCCTTCCAGGCCATGGCCATGCCGTCTCCACACTTGGTTCGAGAGTTGGGGAAGGTATTATAACCGGCCAGCTCGGTATTGAGAAACCAGAGGGAAGAATTACCGGCGGTAGCCAGCACGGCGGCTTTCGACTTGAAGACCATAAACTCGCCGTTGCGGTCATTAAAGCCCGTAGCGCCGACTACTTTAGCTCCCTGGACGCCTCCCTCTGTCAGCAGGCTGGTAACCATGACACGGTCGTAAATTTTAACGCCCATCCGCTGGCACTCTTTCTTCAAAGCGGGCTTAAAGGTCGTTCCCCAGACGCGGATAGTCACCTCGGTGGCATGGTTGGGGCTCATACGGGGAGAAAACATAAACTTGGTATCGTCATAGCGGCCTTCGGCTCCCAGGTATTCGTCGTCAACGTCACGGATTTTGCCGCCCATCTGCTCCATTTCCAGCAGTGTGTCGAAGTCCTCACGACATTGAATCTGGGTGCCGATACCATTGGAATAGGCAAGTGGAAATGGTTCTGTCGGTGGCTGGCCGGCGTGGACCGGATGCTCAACAAGTCGCTTGGCCCAGTCATCGGGGTCAACCTTGGAATGGGGATTGGCCGGCGCGACACACCAGTGGTCGCAGCCGGGGCCTCCCGAACCGCTCCTGATGGTATCCGCCTTTTCCACCAGCGCCACTTTAACACCGTTTCTGGCGGCGCTTATAGCTGCCCAACACCCGGCGATACCCCCGCCGATAATCAGGACATCGGTCTCGATTTCTTGTTCCTCATCGTAGCGTATGGGGTAGGGCCAGGACGTTGGCTTGCCGTATTTTTCCAGTAAATCATACCATCTGGTCATATCATTAAACTCCTTTCACAAGTGATAAACTTAACTAAAAAAACCGGATATCAGGTCGGTTTCACCATTAGCTCCCTGCCATCCAGGTGACCGGATAGGGATGTCAGTTCAAAGCTACCTGTAATGGTTCACAAAAATAATACAACTAATTTTATATACCATAACCGGTATCAATATTACAAGTAGAACTTATAAATATTTGGTTGGAAATTACTGGAACGAATATGTTCGAGAGGAATAATCAGGAATCCCTGCACAAAGCACAGCATTGTTTCAGGGGGAGATAGGGTCTCCCCCGTCTCCCCCATAGTATAATCAGGCTCCTGAACAATTCCAGAACCTGCTTCTATATGGACGGTCTCGGGGTTAGGCCGGCTGGGTATGGCGCTCCTGCGTGAACTCTGTGTGTATTTTCAATTAAAGTATTTATCGATGGTTTCACCGGGAATAAAAGATACAACCTGACTCAACGGGTGTACTCGATATCAGGGGCTGGTCACACGCTGCCGTGCCAAATTGTAGATAGGGTATCTTTGTGTTATAATTCCAAGCAAAGTACCGAGGGGAAAACAACTGTTAAAGGTATCGGAACAGGGTAAATGAATAATTTTAAATTTTCCCCGAAGCTTCTTATCGGCTTACTCGTCGCCGTGTTCTTTTTTGTTGCTTTAAGCTTCCGGATTTTTCTCCCTTACGACCAGGTTTTCAGCAGTGAATGGATAAAGTTTACCAGTATTGACGCCTATTTCCATATGCGTCTGGTTGATAATCTGGTACACAATTTCCCCATGCTCACTAACTTTGACCCCTACTATATTTATCCTCAAGGCGTCGTGCTGGGCAATACTTCTTTCTTTGACTGGTTCCTGGCCGGTATTATCTGGGTGATTGGACTCGGTTCACCGACACAGCAAACCGTAAACACGATTGGAGCCTATTTCCCGGCAATCCTGGCTGCACTGACGGTTATCCCCGTTTACTTTATCGGCAAGGCGCTGTTCAATCGCTGGGCTGGCGTAATTGCGGCGGCTTTAGTAGCTGTGTTACCCGGTGAATATATCGGGCGGTCGATACTCGGATTTACCGACCAGCATGTTGCCGAGACCTTGTTCAGTACCGTAGCCGCCCTTTTCCTAATCCTGGCGGTGAAAACGGCGAGCGAAAGGCAGCTGACTCTCAGCCACCTGATACACGGCGACCGGGCAATAATTACCCGGCCCCTGGTCTATGGTTTATTTGCCGGTATTTTCCTGGGCATGTATCTCATCACCTGGCTGGGTGCCTTGCTCTTTGTTTTTATTATTTCTCTCTATTTTATAATTCAGTTCATCATCGACCACCTGAGGCATAAGTCTTCCGACCATCTGGGCATTGTGGGCGTCATATTATTCCTGGTTGCCTTCATTATTTACCTGCCATTTTCGCCACGCTTGGACTTTTCCACTATTGCCATGGTCATTGCAGTATTTATCCCTGTGGTTCTATGCGGTGTCTCATTCCTGATATCGAAAAGGAAATTTAAAGCGATTTATTACCCGCTATTCCTGATAGTAATCGGGGTAGCTTTCACAGCGGTATTATACGCTATCTCACCTAACACCCTCGAGACGATGCTAGCTAAATTCGGGGATGTCTTCATCCCGGGAGGGTCTTCAGCCGCCACCACGCTCGAAATGCAGCCTTTCCTTTCGCCGCAGGGTAGCTTCTCCACGGGCGTTGCCTGGGGCAACTATACCACCAGCTTTTTCCTGTTTCCCTCGTGGCCTGTTCCCGGTTTCGCCTTTATTGCATTCATCGCCTTAATCTGGCTTTATATCAAGCGGCGGAGTGATGAAAAGCACCTCCTGTTCTTTTTCGTCTGGACCCTGATAATACTGGTGGCGACACTGGTACAGCGCCGTTTTGCCTATTACCTCGTGGTCAACATTGCCCTGCTTTCCGCTTATCTTTCCTGGCAGGCAATCTGGCTGGCCGGTCTCAAGAAACTGGAGCTGAAGTCCGGGCAGGTGCCGGAAAGCCCCCGTGTGGAAGGTAAAAAAGCCGGCACGAAAGAGGAGCATAAGAAAATCTGGGGCGTTAATATATACTACATCAATAGTGCTTTAGCGGTGATTATAATTTTCTTCTTTGTGCTCTTCCCTAACATCGTCAAGGCGAAGGAGGTTGCCTCGGAAGCACGCTTCGCCCCCTCGGATGCCTGGCAGGCTTCCCTCTCCTGGATGAAAGATAATACACCGGAACCCTTTGGCGACTCCGATGCCTACTATCAAATCTCCGAGGTGCCGGCGGGCCTGACGAGCAGCCGGCCGAATGAAGGAGCCAGCACTGAAGAGCTTTTAGAATGGGTGAGATTATTAAGAGAGCAGGTTGACTACCCCGAGTCCGCTTATGGGGTGCTGTCCTGGTGGGATTACGGGTACTGGATTACATATATCGCCCACCGTTCGCCCAACGCCAATCCCGGTCAGAATCCGGCTGCGTTAACGCTGATAGCTCGCTTCTTTATGTCTGAGGAAGAATCCGCAGCGGGGGAGATAATGCAGAGTTGGGACTCATCTTACGTAGTACTCGACTACGCGATGGCCACGTCCAAATTCTGGGCAGTGGCTACCTGGTCGGGTCGGGATGTTGATGAATTTACTGGTGCCTATTACTTGCCTCACGAGGGTCAACTCGTACCGGTACAATTTTACTATCCCGCATATTACCGGACTACGCTGGTAAAACTCTATAATTTTAACGGCAATGCTGTTACTGACGAGAGCCCGTTGGTGATTACATACGAGAATAAAGTTGACCGTGCCGGTAATCGCTACAGGCAGGTGACGGAAATAAATGAGTACGACAGCTATCAGGAGGCGCTTAACCACGT
>Ga0315537_1003563_pt1 | contig 11560 bp, 15 predicted proteins | sample SalMarSW160270MG_FD_203091 | JGI IMG/M metagenome (GOLD analysis project Ga0315537, IMG submission 203091) | Salt marsh sediment microbial communities from the Plum Island Ecosystem LTER, Massachusetts, United States - Salt Marsh Sediment SW1602-70 ... | reverse complement strand
ATTGTTTGGCTATGGACTCGGCGCCTTCAAGGTCTTTGCTGAATTCGAGTTCTACGTCTTTGTACCTTAACTTCGAGAGCCTTAGAATAATGCGGCTAAGTTGCTTTTTAAAAACCAGTAAAATGATGATTATTGTAATAGGCCACGCAACTACTTCGAGAATTTTAACAACTAGATTGCCAATTTCCATAAAAATATATCTTTATTTAAAGCCTGTTTGCTTTAGGTGGGATACAGGCTATTTAGTCAGGCGTAGACCTGCGGAAAGGCTTTACCGAGACCGTTTTCCGCGTCCCACCTGGCTTGGCTCTTTTGTATTCACGGACAGGAACAATCTTCTTGCCCTCTTGCGTTTTAGCCATTCAAACCACCTCCTTTTTGTTTACTTCCACCCATATTATACCACCCCTAATCCACTTCCCCCTCCCCAGTCTCAACCTCCTCGGCAACGGCAATCCGCTTCACCGAGAGGGGCACATAATTCACCATCTTGCACTCGATAAGGTCTCTAAGCTCCTTTTCGGCGGGGGAAAGAGCCGCCTTTCCCATCTTGACCTCGATGAAGTCAACGCCCTCGCCGTACTTGATGCCGACGAAGTCAACGGGGTTGCCGCCGAGATAAAAGAGGCGGTCGTAGTGGGTCAGCTCTAAAGTAGCCAAAAGTTCGTTGAGCTTGCCGGCCCTGACCGCCTCGCTGGAGGTTATGGACTTGAGGACATCGCGGGGCAGGCTTTCCAGTATGCGCTGAATCTCCCTGACCGAGTCCGCCGAGGCTAAAGCGAAGCGGAGCTTGTTGGCCAGCTCGTCGATATCGGTGGCGGGCGCCTTACGTGCCCTGAAGATCAAGAATATTATTACCAGAATGAGGAGGAATATTACCGCCAGGAGGGCTATTTCCATTACGTCTCCTTTTCCAGTTCCTCTAAAGTGACCTTCAGCTTTATCTCTTTGGGGGTGGCTTTATCTATCTTGTCGGGGGGAATGAAAAAGCCGACCTCGGTGGGGTCGGTGGTGACCTGAAACTTGCTGATTTCGCCCGTCCAGGAGTCCCGTATTATGTTGTTGACCTTGCCCAGCACCTTTCCGTTCTTATCCTTTACCCTGGCCCCGTACTCTATCTCCATCGCTGACACCTCCCATAAAAGCTATTCACATTATCGCTAGCTAAAGCGCGGCTCTATTTGCTGGCGAAATAGCCCAGCGCCAGCTTTATCTTTTCTTCCAGGGTGAGGGCGGGGTCTGGGGGTATGGCGGCGATGGCGGGGGCGGCTTCCCGCACCGAGTAGCCGAGAGTGGTGAGGGCGGCCAGGACATCGGCGTTTTCCTCGGCGAGTTCGGTGGGTGGGGTGGCCAGCCAGCCGGCGCCTATCTTTTCTTTGAGCTCTAGTATTATGCGCTGCGCCGTCTTTTTGCCGACACCGGGGATTTCGGCCAGCAGGTCGGCGTTACCGGTGGCGATGGTCATGGCCAGCTTTTCGGCGCTCATCGCCGAGAGCATCGCCAGCGCCAGTTTGGGGCCCAGCCTCGATACGCTAATCAAGGTCTGAAAAAGCCCCAGCTCTTCGGGGGCGGCGAAGCCGTAGAGGGTGGCGTTATCCTCCCTGAGATAGAGGTGGGTATGGAGCTCGACCTCCTCCCCTTTAGCCCCGATGGTGGAGAGGGTGGAGGTGGGCATATAGACCTTAAAGCCGACGCCGTTGACATCAATAATAGCCCAATCGCCGCCGAGCGCCTGTATTTCGCCCTTGAGGGAGGCTATCATCTTTTCTCCTCGCTGACCAGCAGGCTATCCAGGTGCATTCGGCGCAGGTGACAGAGAGCCACGGCCAGAGCATCGGCGGCGTCGATGGGGTGGGGAGCTTCCGCTAAGCCGAGCTGGAGCTTGACCATCTCCTGCACCTGCTCCTTGGTGCTGACTCCGTAGTCGGTAACCCGCTTTTTGACCTCGGCGGGGCTGTATTCGTGGGTGGGGATTTTCCCCTCGGCGGCGGCCAGGATGGCGATTGCCTGCGCCTTGCCTATGGCCAGCGCCGACTTGACGCTCTTGGCCACGAAGGGGCTCTCTATAGCCACCACGTCGGGCTGAAAACGCGCCATTACCTCCGAAAGCCCCTGGTATATAAAACTCAAACGCTCCCCCATCGGGGAGCGCTCGGAAGCGGTCAGGGCGCCGTAGTCAACCAGGGTCGGCTCGTCGTCTTCAGCCTTGATGACCCCGTAGCCCGTGGTTATCGTGCCCGGGTCAATGCCTAATATTATCATCGGGGCCGGCTCACGATTGGTATTTCTCCAGTATGGCGTCGGAGAAGTCGGCGTTGCAGGCGACGCTCTGCACCTCGTCCAGCTCCTCCAGCTTATCCAGCAGCCTGAGGGTCTGCAGGGCGGCTTTTTCTTCCATTTCGATGGTGCTCTTGGGCACCATTAAAAGCTCCGCCGAGGCGATGGCCATCTCTTTCTGCTCCAGTGCTTCCCTGACCTTTTCCAGTTCAGTGGGCTTGGTGTAGACCTCTATGTATTTATTCTCTATCTTGACGTCCTCGGCACCGGTGTCTATAGCCTGCAGCGCCAGCTCTTCGGCGTCTTTGGCGTTGGTTTCCAGGGTGATTACACCGCGCGAGTCGAAGAGCCAGGCGACACAGCCGCTTTCCCCCAGGTTGCCGCCGTGGCGGAAGAATATGTTTCTGACATCCTGCAGGGTGCGGTTGCGGTTGTCGCTGAGCGCCTGCACCAGGATAGCCACGCCGCTGGGGCCGTAGCCTTCGAGGACCATCTCGGCCAGGATGGCGCCTTCGGCGTGACCGCTACCCCGCTTGATGGCGCGGTCTATGTTGTCCAGGGGCATGTTGTTGTCGCGGGCTTTTTGCACCACCAGCCTGAGCCGGAAGTTTGTCTCGGGATTGGGGCCCGCCTCCCGCACCGCCACGATAATCTCGCGAGCCAGCTTGGTGAAGATCTGACCGCGACGGGCGTCAGCCACCCCTTTTTGCCGCTTAATCGTTGACCATTTGGAATGTCCCGACATATCTGCCCTCTTTAGTAGATTCTAGCACCTCGCCTGTTGGGGGTCAAAGGGTTTATTTAGTATCGCCGCTGGCGATGGCGATGGCGTATTCCTTGGAGTGAGATAGACTGACGGCTATTTTGTCCAGCCCCAGCGCTTTAGCCTGGTTTTGCGCCTCGCCGTAGAGGTTGACCAGTGGTTTGCCCCTGTCGTCAGCCAGTATTTCGATGTCTTTAAGCTTAGCGCCCGCGGTCGGTTTGCCCAAGGCTTTTATGACCGCTTCCTTGGCGGCAAAGCGCGCCGCCAGCGAGGGGAGTTTCCAGCGGTAGAGTTTTATCTCGGAGTCGGTGTAAATCCGCTTGAGGAAGTCTTCTCCCTGCCGGGCGATGGCCGCTTTCAGGCGGGCGATTTCAATTATATCGATGCCGATAGCGTGCATGTTTTGGGATTATAGTCTATTTGCGGGGGGTGTTCAAGGCGGGAGGTGTTTAATCCACCACCCCACCTTGTTAGCGGACGTATTAGCTTCCCACCCAATACCCACCCTACAGAGGTGTCACCTCTATAAACTTCTCTCTCCGCTCCACCCTGGCGAACGCGCGTTTATCGTCCCAACCCGACCCACCCTATAAGGGTTAGACCCTTATATATCTCTTATAGGATACGCCACACATCCCCACCCTATATTTTGGGGGTGTTTTCCAGAGGGGGCTATGCCCCCTCTGGAAAAGACCTTTGTGGGTGGGTTGGTGTGGGAAGTAAAACTTGGGGGGCTGGTTCGATTTGGAATTTCACTGCCAACGGTGTTAGAATTAGGGGCGGAGTGAGTCCGCCTTTTTTATAATGCTAGTGAAGCGTGGGCGGTTATCTAGAAAGGGGATTTAATGAGCTACAGGCTGCTGGTAATAGATATTGACGGCACCTTGCTGGGCAGCGAAGGGGGCATCTCGGCCGAGGATAAGGAAGCGCTGGCGGCAGCCCGCCAGGCGGGGGTAAAGGTCTGCCTTTCCACGGGGCGGGCGTCCCAGGGGTGCCGTTGGATTATAGACGAGCTATCGCTGGACGGATATCACATCTTCTTCGACGGCGCGCTGGTCTCGGGGCCCGGTAAGGAGCTCTACGTCGAGCCGCTGGGGAGGGGGGTGGTGAAGGAAGTGGTCGAGTTCGTCCGGAAGCACGAAATCTACCTCGAGCTTTATTCGGCGATGGACTACTTCGTTGAGAAAGAGAATTGGGCGACCGAAATCCACCGTAATTACTTTAAGCTGGAGCCGATGGTGGTTGATTTTAGCGGGCTGGGGGGTAGGGAGAAGTTTATTAAGGGGGGGCTGATAACGCGCTCGGATGAGGAGGTAGCTCAGGCTAAGAGCTTTCGCAACCGCTTCGACCGCAGCCTGCGCTTTTCGGTAGCCCGCTCGCCGGCCTATCCCGGTGTCGAGTTTATTAACGTGCTCGCCCCCGAGGTATCCAAGGGGAAGGCGCTGACGACGCTGGCTTCGCACCTGGGGGTATCGCTGAGCGAGGTTATGGCTATCGGGGACGGCACCAACGACATCAGCCTGCTTTCCATTGCCGGGCTGGCGGTGGCTATGGGTAATGCCCCCGATGAGGTCAAGGCGGTGGCCCACCGTGTCACCGAGGACGTGGGGAGGAGCGGGGTGGCGGTGGCGGTTGAGAAGTTCTTGCTTTAGGACCGTGCACCAAGCGTCTACAAAAGGGGTTGAAAGCCAAGCACGTTCTGTATGGTGCTTTCAACCCCTTAAGTTTTTTAATCTATATCAGCCGATTAATCGGGCTGCTTATTCTTGTTTTCGGGTAGCCATCACTACCCCGGTCACGACCAGGGCCGCGCCCACGGCTATGACAATCCAGAAGCCATAGACCGAGAGCCAGAGTATCAGGCTGCTGGTACTCTCGGCCAGATCTACCATCTCGTCGGTTGTTTCGCTGGTAAAGGCCATGTAGTTTACGTAAATAGGCATCGGGCCTTCAGGCGTTAGTGGTGCATTTACGGTTGTCGTGGAAGCGGTATAGACAGGGATACCGCTAACCGGCTCTACCTTGATTTCAGTCAGAAGGTCCATCGTTTGCGGCAAGCCGGTCCCCTCCATTGTGCCGGCGGGTAGGTCGCTAATATCGATCTTGAAGTTATAGACCGTAATGCCATGGTATGTCTCCTCGCTGACGAAGTTGGCGGGAAACGCAGCCATTGCCGATGAAGACCAGAAGGTATAGGTCTCTTGCTCCACTCCGGCTGGGAAGGTAAACTGACCGGAGCGGTCCACATCGCCATAGCCGGACACGTTCTCGCGGGTCGTCCTATCGAGGCCATAGACCTCGGAGGTGCTTGTAAGCAGAATCCCCGCTTGCGCGTGGGAGATATTAATCTCCTGTTTGAGAAGTAACACATCGTCTTGGGTTCCAGTTGCCGTCAGTAAACGAACTATATTAGTGGGGATTTCATCTAAAGACATCGTCTCCGAGTTTAGTTGCAAGATGAAACCCTCAAATGTATATTCCTGTTCGTAATCTGTAGGCATTTTAGCCATGGCGGGGAAAATAGCCAGCAGCCAAACCAGGGCGAAAACGACCAATACCAGGCCAACCGTGGTTAAGCCTAGGCTCCAGCCTTTTAATCTCATCTTCTATAGACCTCCTTGTATTTACCTAGTGCTACTAGGTATAGTGAGGCATTATACAATACAGATAGCCCTTTTGCAATAGGTAGCTATAAATAGGTGGAGTTATATAATGTCGCTACTTTGGGGGGATGGTCGGGTGACGGTGTTGCCCCCCGTATTTTACAAGTGCAACTCTATGATATCGCCGTCCTGCAAAACGTGGTCTCTCTTGGCCATGACGCCGTCATGCTTGCCCGAGCCCCAGATGCGTGCGTATTTCATCTTGGCGCGGAAGTCTTTATGCACCGCGGCGGCGGCGTCGGCCAGGGTGCCGCCCCTCTTTAAGATTATGGGGTCGGTGGGGTCGGCCTTTTTGCCGGGCGCCTTGGTATAGACGCGGATAATGTCCAGCACTTCGTAGATTCTGGTTTTTAGCTCTTCCAAGCCCGTGCCTTCGGCGGCGGAGATGGCGATGAAGGGGAAGCGCCCTTCGTATTTAGATTTAAGCGCCTCGTAGTTGTCGGCGGCTTTAGCGCCATCAATCTTGTTGCCGATGATGAGCGCCTTCTTATGCCAGACGGTGAACTCGGTGTCCGGCTCGGTGTCACCCTCGCCAATCAGTACCCGCATCTTTTTGAGCTGCTCGGTGACGGCTGCCATCTGCGCTATCGGGCCGGCACTTAAATCAATGACGACCAGCAGGGCGTCGGCTCGCCTGAGCAGGGGGGGCATCCAGAATTCGATGGCCTGGGGCGCCAGAGGTGGGGTGTCGATGAGCTGAATCTTGATGTTCTCGAACTCCATCATGCCGGGCAGGGCTTTATGGGTGGTGAAGGGGTATTCGGCGATGGGTGGGGAGGCGTTGGTGATAGCGGCGATGAGCCGGGACTTGCCCGCGTTGGGTAAGCCGATTACAGCCAGCTGGGCAGCGCCTTCTTTCTCAATGACTAACGAGGCGCGGTGGGCGCCGCTTTTCCGGGCGGCCTGCTGGGTGAGCTTGGCGATTCTGCCCCTGAGCTCGGCGCGGAGGTGGTCGGTGCCCTTGTGCTTGGGCATAATGGCCAGCATCTCTTCCAGGGCGGCTATCTTTTCCAGGGGGTCTTTGGCTTCCCGGAAGGTCTTCTCAGCCTCGAAGTATTGCGGCGGCAGGTTAGCGGGCATTTTCCCTCCGGGGCCCCAGGAAAATCGTAGATTTTTCTGGGAACATTAGAGATTCTCCTTTATCTTTTGGGCTAGACCCTTCGTTATCCCGCTGACATCAGCCAGCTCCTCGACGGAGGCTTCGCGTATGCTCTTTACCGAGCCGAACTGGTGGATTAGAGCCTTCTTGCGCTTGGCGCCGATACCGGGGATAGTGTCCAGCGCCGAGGCGAAGGTCTGCCGCCTTCTCACCTTGTGGTGATAGCCGAGGGCGAAGCGGTGCGCCTCGTCGCGGAGGCGCTGCAATAACTGCAGGCCGGGGGAGGAGGGGGGCAAAACGATGGGTTTGGCTCTGCCGGGAATAAAAAGCTCCTCGTTTTCCTTGGCCAGTCCGGCGGCGGGGATAGAATCGGCTCCCATTTCCCGCATGGCGGCGATGGCGGCGTTGAGCTGGCCCTTGCCGCCGTCGATGAGCACCAGCTCGGGCATAATCGCCCAGGTGCCCGAGGCGGCATCCGCCCGCTTGAAGCGGCGTTTGAGCATCTCGTTGAGCATGGCGTAGTCGTCGGCGCCGACGACGCTCTTTATCTTAAAGCGCCGATAGTGCGCCCTCTTGGGCCTGCCTTTATCGAAAACGACCATGCTGCCCACGGCGGCTATTCCCTGAATATCGGAGATGTCGTAGCCCTCGATGCGGTTGGGAGGGTGGGGGAGGTTAAGCGCTTTTTGTATCTCCTCCAGCGCCGCCGAAAGCGTTTTGGGCGACGCCAGCTGCTTAATTTTCAACTGCTCCAGGCCCTGTCGGGCGTTTTGGGCGACGATTTCGACCAGCTGTTTTTTGCTGCCCCGCCGCGGCGCCTGTATTTTGACAGCGCCGCCTCTTTTCGCCTGAAGCCACGCCTGCAAAGTGTCCTTATCCTCCACCGGGTGCTGGAGCAGGAGGAGGGGGGGGATGTGGGGGGCGGAGGCATAAAATTGCTGTATGAAGCTGGCCATAACCCGTGGAGGCTCTTCGTAGCGGGTGCCCTGGAGGACAAAGCTCTCGCGGCCTATCAGTTTGCCGTTGCGGATGAAAAACACCTGGACGTAGGCCTGGTCTCTATCATTTACGAAGGCGATGACGTCCTGCTCGCCTCTGGTCTTAGTGGCGATGCGCTGCCCCTCCACCACCTCCTCCACCGCCTGAATCTGGTCGCGGAGGCGGGCGGCCCGCTCGAAGTCCATCTTTTCCGCCGCCTGGTTCATCCGATTTTCCAGCTGTTTGACCACTTTTTCCTGCTTGCCCTCCATGAATAGGATAAGCTGCCTGATAACCTCGTCGTATTCGGCGCGGCTGGTCTGGCCGATGCAGGGTGCCAGGCAGTGGCCGATGTCGTATTCCAGACAGGGGCGGGGGTCGCTGCCGGTAATCTGCCGCGTGCAGGAGCGGAAGGGGAAGATGCCTTTTAATAATTTCAAGGTCTGGCGTATCGATTTGGCGCTGGCGAAGGGGCCGAAATAGCGCCCGCCGTTTGCCTTCAGGGTGCGGGTGATGTGGACGCGGGGCCAGTCTTCGCCGAAGTCTATCTTGAGGTAAGGGAAGGTCTTGTCGTCCTTGAGGCGGACGTTATAGCGGGGGTGGTGTTGTTTAATCAGGTTCAGCTCCAGAATTAAGGCTTCCTGCTCCGAGGCGGTGACAAAATATTCCAGGTCGGCGACCCGGCTCACCATGCGCCGAATCTTGGGCGTCAGTGGCCCAGAGCCGAAGTAGGAGCCTACCCGGTGGCGCAGGCTGGACGCCTTGCCGACATAAATGATATTACCCTCGGCGTCCTTAAATAGATAGACACCGGGGGTGGGGGGCAACCCCCTTAACTGTTCGGTGATATAGCTTGCCGTCATACTGGTTTATTTTAGCATAGCCTGTGGTAAGGGCAAAGCGCTAATTTTATTTATCGGGGAGGGGCTGAATTTTGGCGATGATTATGTTAAAATACATAATACAATAATACACAATAAGGGGCTAATGAGGGAGAGTGGTGAAAGAAGCTGTTGACAGTTTCCTGGACTATCTGGCCGTAGAAAAGGGCTTTTCTCAGAACACCATAATGGCCTATCGGAACGACCTGCACCAGCTCGCCAGCTTCATCGAGGAGGAAGCCGCCAAGCGGGGCACCATTCCGCCCTGGGTGGCTTTCGACCGCCAGGCGATGCTGAGCTACCTGCTGGAGCTTAAAGGCAGGGGTTATGCCGCCGCCACCGTCGCCCGCAAGGTGGCCGCGGTGAAGTCTTTCTTCGGCTTTATGGTCGCCGAGGGGATGATGAAGGAGAACCCCACCGAGGGGGTGGCTTCATCTAAAGTGGGCAAGTCGCTGCCCAAGCCGATTTCCATCGCCCAGGTGCACCAACTCCTGGAGCAGCCGACCAAGTCGGGTACCTCCGAAGCCAAGCGGGATAAGGCTATGCTGGAGTTGCTTTACGCCACCGGCATGAGGGTCAGCGAGCTGGTATCGTTGAACCTCGCCGACCTGGACACCGGGGGCGGCTACGTGCGCTGCTTCGGCAAGGGGCATAAGGAAAGGCTTATACCCGTCCACGAACGGGCGGTGAAAGCGGTTAAAGACTATCTAAACGAGGTGCGGCCGCGACTGGGGCGGGGTGGGGATGAAAAAGCGGTCTTCCTCAATCGGCGCGGCGAGAGGCTGACGCGGCAGGGGGTGTGGCAGATATTGAAGGGTTACGCCAAAGCCGCCGAGCTGGGGACGGAGATTACCCCCCATACGCTGCGGCACAGCTTTGCCACCCATATGCTGGGAGGCGGTGCCGACCTGAGGTCGGTGCAGGAATTGCTGGGACACGCCAACATCTCCACTACCCAGGTCTATACCCACCTCACCACCGAGCACATACGGCGCGCTTACCAGAAATCTCACCCTAGAGCTAAGTAGGAGTTTGATATGTCAGGCAAATCGAAACGGCGGGGACGACACATGTCCCGCAGCCAGAGAAAAAAGACCGGACGGGAAGGTTTTGCCCCCGTAGCTCGGCCGCCGGCGGCTGAGAGAACCGCGCCTTCCCCACAGGCGGTGGCGCCCGTTAGCGCCAAGGCGCCGGCCCCGAAGACGGCGTTAGCCGAGCCTCCCCATATATCGGGTGAGTTGAAGCGGATAGGGCTAGTGGGGGGAATAATGGTGGTCCTGCTGGTGGCGGCCTATTTCGTTTTGCCTTTAATATTATAATCTGGGCTTAGCTTAACGCTCCGAGTGGGTGCCAATATGGACTTGGATTTTGAGGTCGCCAGGGCTGAGTTAATCGACCACCTCAGCGCCGAGATTAAGGATAAGCGGGTACTGGCGGCCATGCGCTCCATACCCCGCGAACATTTCGTGCCCCGAGAGAGCCGGCAGCAGGCCTATGAGGATAGACCCCTCCCCATCGGTTACGACCAGACGATTTCACAGCCCTATATTATCGCCCTTATGACCGAGGCGCTGGAGCTTAAGGGTGGGGAGAAGGTGCTGGAGGTGGGCACCGGCAGCGGCTACCAGGCGGCTATCCTGGCCCGGCTTGCCCGCCTGGTGATTACCACCGAGCGGGTTTCGGCTTTAGCCGACAGGGCGAAAAAGCTGCTGGACGGGCTGGGCTGTAATAATGTAGAGGTGCATCAGGCGGAGGGGACGCTGGGCTGGCGGCAGGGGGCGCCCTACGACGCTATAATGGTTACCGCCGCCGCCCCCAAAGTGCCGCCCGCGCTTTTATCCCAACTGGCCATCGGGGGGAGGATGGTGGTTCCCGTGGGCTCGCGCCATATCCAGGAGTTATGCAAGATCACCAAAAGTAGTAAAAAAACGTCCATCCGCAACCTGGGCGGCTGTCGTTTCGTCGCCCTTATCGGCCGGGACGCCTGGGAAGAAGAGGAGTAAGGAAGTTCAATGTGGAAGCATTAGACGCTATTAATAAGAGGAGAAGTATCCGCAAGTTTAAGTCCACGCCGGTGGAAGACGAGAAGGTTGAGTTGGTCATGGAAGCCGCCCGTCAGGCGCCTTCCTGGGCTAATAGCCAGTGCTGGCGGTTTGTCGTGGTGCGGGACGTCGATATGAGGAACCGTCTGGCCGATACCGGCTTCGGGGTGGGTGGAGCCCACCCCAATGTAGCCACCGAAGCGATGCGGGTGGCGCCTGTGGCTATTGTCGCCTGCGCCGAGCTGGGCAAGGCGGGCTGTAGCCATAAAGAGCCCAGAGAGCCGGTTACCGATAAGGGCGACTGGTTTATGTTCGACACCGCCCTGGCTATGCAGAACATGGTGCTGGCCGCCGCCGCGCTGGGTCTGGGCACGGTCTATATCGGCGCCTTCGATTCGGTGGCGGCGGAAAAGGTGCTGGGGGTGCCCCAGGGCTACCATGTGGTCTCGATGACGCCGCTGGGCTATCCCGACGAGGACCCGAAGCCCAGGCCGCGTAAAGAGCTTTCCGATATAGTCTTTAAAGATAAGTTCGGCGCTAAGTAGGCTGACTCTAGCGAAGGAGGCTATCCGATGAGCGAACTGGGACTGGTTGCCCCTTTCTGGGTTATCGTACTGATATGGCTGGCTAAGGTGGTGCTGCTAGCCTTCGTCTCGGTGCTGCTGGCCTGGTTCGGTGTGCTGACGCTGGACGCGCTCACCCCTCACATCCATGAGCGCCAGCGCATCGGGGAGGAGCCGATGGCGGTGGGCATTTTTATCGCCGGCTTTTTCGTCTTTATGGGGCTGGTTATCCACGGCGCTATCAGCGCCCTGACCGCAGTCACCGCACCCATAATCTGGTACATCTTCGACTTT
>Ga0315537_1003562_pt1 | contig 11561 bp, 9 predicted proteins | sample SalMarSW160270MG_FD_203091 | JGI IMG/M metagenome (GOLD analysis project Ga0315537, IMG submission 203091) | Salt marsh sediment microbial communities from the Plum Island Ecosystem LTER, Massachusetts, United States - Salt Marsh Sediment SW1602-70 ... | reverse complement strand
TCACCGATGGGCTCGATGGATTGGCGATCGGCCCGGTGATGATCACGGCGGGGACCTTTGCCCTCGTCACCTATCTGTCGGGAAACACCCAGTTCGCCCACTACCTCCAGATCCCGTATACGAGCGGGTGTGGGGAACTGGCTATTTTCTGCGGGACCATCGTGGGCGCGGGGTTGGGGTTTCTCTGGTTTAACGCCTATCCGGCCCAGATCTTCATGGGGGACATCGGGTCCCTCTCCCTGGGAGGGTCCTTGGCAATGGTGGCCATCATTGCCAAGCAGGAGATCCTCTTGGCCATTGTGGGGGGGATCTTCGTCATCGAGGCCCTCTCGGTCATTATTCAGGTGGCGGTCTATCAAACCAAAAGAAAACGGGTCTTCAAGATGGCCCCCATCCACCACCACTTCGAGTTAAAGGGGTGGGCCGAGCCGAAGATCATCGTGCGGTTCTGGATCGTGGCCATCATCCTGTCCCTGATCGCCATCAGTACGTTAAAGTTGCGATGAAGGCCACAACGAGGATAGATGAACTTAACAAAGACCTCAGGGGAAAGCGCATCGTGGTGGTAGGGATGGCCACAACGGGTATGGCGGCAGCGGAGTTCCTCGCACAGCGGGGAGCAGCGGTCATCGTGAGCGAGCAAAAGACCGAGGCCGACGCCGGAACCGCCCCCCAGCGATTGCGCTCCCTCGGTGTCGAGATGGAACTAGGGAAACACACCACCCAGACCTTTCTCAACGGTGATCTGATCGTGCTGAGCCCCGGTGTGGACCCCGCCATCCCCCCCCTGGCAGCGGCGAGGGAGCAGGGGATACCCATCGTGAGCGAGGTGGAGATCGCCTCGTGGTTTTTGAAACCCCCGCTGATCGCGGTAACCGGGACCAACGGGAAGACCACCACCACGGCCCTCGTCGGCCACATCCTCTCACAATGGGGAAAACGGGTCTTTGTGGGTGGAAATATCGGAACCCCCTTGACGGACTATCTCCTGCGAGGAGAAGAGGCCCACTATATCGTGGCCGAGATCAGCAGCTTCCAGCTGGAGGGCGTCTCCTCGTTCAGGCCATGGATCTCCCTCTTGCTCAACCTGGGTGCGGATCACCTCGACCGCCACCCTACCCTCTCCTCGTACGCAGCAATCAAGGCACGGATCTTCCTCAATCAGGGGCCGGACGACTGGGCAGTGGTCAACGCGGACGATGCGGCAGTGCGGTCCCTCTGCCCCCGGATCAAGGCGCAGATCCTCCCCTTCAGCCGAGCAAGGGGGGGAAAAAGCGGGGTGTGGCTGGAGGACGCCGATACCGTCGTGTATAGAAATAAAGAGAAGGAAGAATCCATCTCCCTGAAGGGGGTGAAGCTCAAGGGTATGCACAACCGAGAAAACATCATGGCCGCCGTCGGGGCAGCCGCACTATGCGGTGTACCACGGGGAGTCATACAGGAAGCATTGGCGTCCTTCCAAGGCCTTGAGCATCGCCTCGAACTGGTGGGGGCATGGGGGGGAGTAAGCGTGTATAACGACTCCAAGGCCACCAATGTGGCCTCGGCCATTACCGCCCTCCAGAGCCTTCAGGGATCGATTATCTTGTTGGCAGGGGGGCGGGACAAGGGAGGCGACTACGCCCCCATGAGAGGGATCATCAAAGAGCGGGTCAAGGACATTATCCTAATGGGGGAGGCACGGGAAAAGATGCGGGCGGCCTTCCAGGACCTCGTCCCCGTCCATCTGGTGGACACCATGGAGGAGGGGGTACAAGCGGCCTGGCACCTGGCCCAGGCGGGTGATGCGATCCTCCTGTCACCGGCATGCTCCAGCTTCGACATGTTCCAGGACTACCGGGAGCGGGGGCGCATCTTCAAGGAGTCGGTGCGTCGCCTCGCAGAGGGGACATCATGAAAAAAGGGTACGATCACATCCTCATCTACACCACCTTGGCCCTTGTGGTCATCGGTTGGATCATGATCTACAGCTCCAGCGCCGTGATGGCCGAGATTCAGTACCACGATAGCTTCCGGTTCCTAAAAAAGCAGTTTCTCTTCTCCCTCATCGGCCTGATCGGTTTGGTGGGGGGCATGAAGCTTAATTACCGCCGATTGAGCGCCTGGACCTACCCCATCCTCGGCCTGAGCATCCTCTTGTTGATCGTGGTCCTGATCCCCGGACTCGGCCTGAGTCATCGGGTGGGGGTGGCGCGGAGGTGGTTGATGACCCCCTGGTTTACCTTCCAACCGTCTGAGCTGGGGAAGGTGGCCTTAGTGATCTTTATCGCCTATTCCCTGGCCAAGAAGGGTGAGCGAATCAAAGAATTCCGCCTGGGGTTTCTCCCTGTCATCGCCGTCTCCGGGGTCATGGTCCTCCTCGTGATCTTAGAGCCCGACATGGGCACGGCCATATTCATGGGGATGTTGACCATGATCCTTTTGTTCATCGGGGGGGCGAGGTTCGTCCACCTCTTGACAATCCCCGTGATCGCGGCACCGGTGCTCTACGTTGTTATCACCCGCTTTCACTACGGCTATCGCAGACTCTTGGCTTTCCTCAACCCCTGGGAGGATATGCAGGGTATGGGATTCCAGATCATTCAGTCCTTTGTTGCCTTGGGCTCCGGTGGGCCCTGGGGGGTAGGGCTTGGTGATGGGAGACAAAAGCTCTTCTTCCTCCCCGCCGCCCATACCGATTTTATCCTCGCCATCGTGGGGGAAGAGATGGGTTTTATCGGGATCACGGTCCTCATCCTCCTCTTTGCCCTCCTGATCTGGCGGGGGGTACGGATCGCCCTCAGAACGGAAGATACCTTCGGGGCGCATCTGGCTATGGGGCTCACCGCCATGATCGCCCTCCAGGTGATCATCAACATGGGGGTGGTCTTGGGGCTGCTCCCCACCAAAGGGCTCACCCTCCCCTTCATCAGCTATGGGGGGACCTCCGTGGTGGCGAATCTGGTGGCGATAGGAATCCTGTTGAACATCTCGGCCAAGGGGAGAACGAAATGACGGAAAGGGTGGTCATCGCAGGCGGGGGGACCGGCGGGCACCTCTTCCCCGGTATAGCCCTGGCCGAGGAGTTCGCCCGAAGAAAAGAGGGGTGGGAGGTCATCTTCATCGGAACCGGCAAGGGATTGGAGCGGCAGATCCTCCCCCGATGGGGGTTCGAGCTGGTAACGATCCCCGCCGCCCCCTTGAAGGGAGGAGGCTGGTGGCGGAAGATCTCGGGGTTTGCGACACTCTTCCTGGGGCTCTGCTGGTCCTTCGTGCTCTTGCACCGGATCTCACCCCGTTTGGTCATCGGCCTGGGGGGATACTCGGCAGGGGCGGTAGTGCTCGCCGCGTATCTGCACAGGATAAAACGGGTGGTCCAGGAACAAAACGTCTACCCCGGCTTCACCAACAGGATGGCCTCCCGGTTCGTCCAACGGGTCTTTGTCTCGTGGGCAGAGGGGGCGCGGTTCTTCCCCGCTCAGAAGGTGTGGGTAACGGGAAATCCCCTGCGCCGCGGGGTCCTCGTGGGGAAGGGGAAGAAGAGAACGGGCAAGGCGTTTACCCTCTTCATCCTCGGGGGGAGCCAAGGGGCCACGGCCATCAACAGGGCGATGATCGAGGCCCTCCCTGCCCTGGAGGAGATCAAAAAGGACCTAATGATCATTCACCAAACCGGCGAGGGGGACTACCGGTGGGTCAAGGATGCGTATGCTGAGCAGGGGTTTCAGGCCGCGGTCCACCCCTTTATTACCGAGATGGCCCCGTGTTATCGGGAGGCCCATCTGGTGATCTGTCGGGCCGGTGCCGCCACCGTAACCGAGCTCTGCGCATGGGGAAGGGGATCGGTCCTCATCCCCTATCCCTATGCAGCCGACGACCACCAGCGTAAGAACGCCGAGGTCATCGTGCGGCATGGCGCGGGGAGGATGATCCTCAATGCGGAGCTCTCGGGGAAGCGGCTGGCCGAGGAGGTCATCCGCCTCTATCACGGTCGAAGGGAACGGGAAAAGATGGAACAAGGGGCTGCCTCCTTGGGGAGGCCCGATGCCGCCGCCCGCATCGTCGATGAATGCTATGCCGTGCTCGGCATGAATTGAGGGACGGGCGTGTACAGGGGAAAAATTCAGCAGATACACTTCGTCGGGATCGGGGGTATCGGTATGAGCGGCATAGCCGAGGTCCTGCTCAATCTCGGCTATCGCATTACCGGCTCTGACACAAAGGAGACCGAGATCACGAGACGTTTGGCATACTTAGGGTGCACGATAACCTATGCCCATCGCACGGAAAATGTGGAGGGGGCCCATGTGGTGGTGACCTCCTCGGCCATCAGAAGGAACAATCCGGAGATCAAAGAGGCCGATGCACGGATGATCCCGGTGATCCCACGCGCCGAGATGCTGGCGGAGTTGATGAGGATGAAATACAGCATCGCGGTGGCCGGCACCCACGGCAAGACCACCACCACCTCCCTGGCCGCCACCGTCCTGGCCCATGCGGGGCTCGACCCCACCATGGTGATCGGCGGGAAACTCAACAGCTTGGGGAGCAATGCCCGGCTCGGGGAGGGGGAATTTCTGGTGGCCGAGGCCGATGAGAGCGACGGGACGTTTCTCAAGCTGTCCCCCACCATCGCCGTCGTCACCAATATAGACCCTGAACACCTCGACTACTATGATGACATCGAGCACCTCAAGAGGACCTTCGCGGAATTCATCAATAAGGTACCGTTTTACGGGAGCGCCATCCTCTGTATTGACCATGCAAACGTCCGGGCCCTCATCCCCTCGATAGGCAAGCGCTACACCACCTACGGCCTCGACGAGGAGGCGAACCTCCGGGGGGAGGAGATACGGCCCCGAGGATGGGGAACCGAATTCCAGGTCTCCTGGCATGACCGGCCGTTGGGAACGGTACAACTCATGATGCCGGGAACCCATAACGTATACAATGCCCTGGCCGCCATCGCCTGCGGGCTGGAGCTGGCCATTGAGTTCGCCACCATAAAAGAGGCCCTCGAGGGCTTCGCCGGCGTCCAGAGGAGATTTCAGGTGAAGGGGGAGCATGCCGGGGTGACGGTCATCGACGACTATGCCCACCATCCGGTGGAGATCCGGGTCACCTTAGAGGCGGCCAAGGGGGTGGGGAAGAAACGGGTCCTCGCCCTTTTCCAGCCCCACCGATATACCAGGACGAGAGATCTCTTCGATGAGTTTCTCTCCGCCTTCGCCGGGGCCGATACACTCTTCATCACCGATATCTACCCTGCGGGAGAGGACCCCATTCCGGGCGTGACCGCCGAGGCCCTCGTTCAGGCGCTCAAGAAGAGGGGGGGCACGGAGGTCCTGTACGTGCCCGAAAAAGAAACCTTGGTCGAAGCGGTCATGCCGCGGCTGAAGCCCGGAGACATCGTCATGACCTTGGGCGCGGGGAACATCTGGGAGGTATCGGAGGCCATCGTGGAGGCCCTACGAAAGGAACCCGCATGAGGGACGGCGCCCAGGAGCGCATGATCAGAAACAGGGGATTCCAGGGGGAGATCCGCCGGGGTGTCTCCATGAGCGAGGTCACCTCGTTGAGGATCGGAGGGTCGGCCGACCTCATCCTCTACCCCCGGGAGACGGAAGACCTGCAGATCGTGATCTCCCTCTGCCGAGCACAGGGGATGGGATACCTCCTCCTCGGCAACGGCACCAATCTGCTGGTCTCGGACCGGGGCGTGCGTGAACCCCTTATACACCTCTTCCACGGGTTCGGGGAGATCAGACGGAAGGGGACCACGGTCATGGCCGGGGCCGGCGTTGGTCTCCCTCAGTTGCTGCGGTTTTGCGCGGCCAACGACCTCAGTGGTCTGGAGGCGCTGGCTGGCATCCCCGGCACGGTGGGCGGGGGAATCAGGATGAATGCCGGCAGCTGGGGCGTGGAGATTGGGAATCTGGTCTCCTCCCTGATGATCATGGATCCTGCAGGGGGGACCCGGTGGGTGAAACAAGAGGCAATTGAGTTCGGCTATCGCACCATCACCCTCCCCCCGGATGAGATTATCCTGCAGGGAGAATTCTCCTTGCAGCAGGGGGAATGCTCGGAGATCACAAAACGGATGGAAGACTTCCTGCGGGAAAAAAAGGAAACGCAACCCCTCTTTCAACCCAGCGCCGGTTCAATCTTTAAAAATCCCCCGGGCATGGCCGCCGGGAAGCTGATCGAGGAGGTGGGGTTGAAGGGTATGCGCAGGGGGGATGCCATGGTATCACCCCTGCACGCGAACTTCATCGTCAACGTGGGAAGGGCCCGGGCGCGAGACGTCCTGGGGCTGATAGATATGATTCGAAAGCGAGTATATCAAGAAAAAGGGACGACGCTCGATCTGGAGGTGCAGATCATCGGTGAAGAAGAGGTGGCTGAATAAACGCATCGGAGTAGTGATGGGGGGGATCTCCCACGAACGGGAGATATCCTTGAAGACCGGCGGCGCAATCCTCAAGGCCCTGCAGGAGGGTGGGTACCACGCGGTGGGGATAGAGGTCTCCGCCGACATCTGCCCGCGTCTGATTGAGGAGCACATAGACGCGGCCGTTATCGCCCTGCACGGGCGATGGGGTGAGGACGGAACGGTTCAGGGGCTCCTCGAGCTGCTGCGCATCCCCTACACCGGTTCCGGGGTATTGGCCAGCGCCCTGGCCATGAACAAGATCAAGGCCAAAGAGATCTTCCGCTATCACGGCATCCCCACGCCGGAGTTCACGGCACCCCGGGAAGGGGCGCTGAAGGACCCCCCCTTCCCGCCCCCCTGGGTGGTCAAACCGGCCTCGGAGGGATCGACCATAGGGATCGATATCGTCATGGACGCCACGGGATTAAAAAAGGCCGTACGCAGCGCGAGGGAATATGATCAAGAGGTCCTCATCGAGCGCTTCATCGAGGGGAAGGAGCTCACCGTCGGGATACTCAGAGGGGAGCCGCTTCCGGTCATCGAGATCGCACCCAAAGACGGCTTTTACGACTACGAGGCAAAATATACCCCGGGGCAGACGGAATACCTCTGCCCCGCGAGGATCAACGACGGACAACGGGATGAGGTACAGGCATGGGGCCTCAAGGCCTATCATGCCCTGGGCTGCAGCGGCTGTGCCAGGGTGGACCTCCGGCTGAGCGAAGGGGGGAAACCCTTTGTCATCGAGGTCAATACCCTGCCGGGGATGACGGAGACGAGCCTCGTCCCCAAGGCGGCGGCCCACGCGGGGATCTCCTTCCTCCAGGTGGTGGAGATCATGTTGGAGGAGGCCTCGTTGAAGATCAAGGAGGGAGAAGGATGAAGAAAAAAAGAAAGAAAGGGAAGAAACTCTTCTTCGTGGGCATAGCGGTGGCCCTCATCGCCTTCATGTGGGGCCTGGAGAGGGGCACCCGACTCCTGCTCGCCTACCACCTCGAGCTGGATAACATCGAGGTGCTCGGATGTCTACGCACCGACCCCCAGCGGATCATAGAAACCGCCTCTGTGCCGCCCGACACACCGCTCCTCAATCTCGATCTCCGAGAGATCTCCCAGCGGGTCGAAACCCTCCCCTGGGTCAGATCGTGCGAGGTGCGCAGGGTGCTGCCGGACACGCTCTCCTTGCGGGTAGCGGAGAGAAACCCCGTGGCCCTGATCAGACTGGATAAGCTCTATTACGTCGATGAAGACGGCACCCCCTTTACGGAGCCCTCCCCCGGTGAGGCCCTCGACTACCCCATCGTGAGCGGCTGGGAGGGCACAGTGTGGGAGCACGGCAAGCGGAAAGACCTCATCGGTGAGGCCTTGTGGTTCATCAGGGAGGTCAACAATCACCCGCACCTCTCCCACGAGGGGGTCTCGGAAATCACCTTCAATGAAATCGGTGACGTGACCATCTATATGGTGAAGGGAGGGACCATGATCTATATGCACAGAGGGGACATGGAGCTCAAGGTGAGGAGATTGGAGGAGGTCTGGAAGCGGGTGACGGCAAAAAACCTCCCTGTGCACTATATCCTGTACGAAAGCCCCGACCGCATCGTGGTCGGGCTTGAGGAAAGGGGGTGACACCATGGGCAAGAAGGAAGAGTTCATCGTGGGGCTGGACATTGGGACGACCAAGATATGCGCCATCGTCGGTGCCCCCTCCCCAAAGGGGATGGATATCATCGGGATCGGCACGCACCCGTCGCACGGTCTCAGAAAAGGCGTGGTAGTTAATATCGAGAGCACGGTGCAGTCGATCAAACGGGCGGTGGAGGAAGCGGAGCTGATGGCGGGGTGTGAGATCACCTCGGTCTTCACCGGCATAGCCGGGGGGCATATCAAGGGTTTTAACAGCCACGGGATCGTCGGGGTAAAGAGCCACGAGGTGTCCGAAAGCGACATGAGGAGGGTCATCGACGCCGCCAGTGCCATCGCCATCCCCATGGACCGAGAGGTCATCCACATCTTGCCCCAGGAGTTCATCGTAGACGGCCAGAACGGCATCAGGGACCCTCAGGGGATGAGCGGGGTCAGGCTCGAGGTCAAGGTCCATATCGTGACCGGGGCGGTCACCTCGGCGCAGAACATCATCAAGTGTGCCAACAGGGCCGGCTTGGAGGTCAATGACATCATCTTACAGCAACTGGCCTCCAGCGAAGCGGCCCTCACCCCCGAAGAAAAGGAGCTGGGCGTGGCCCTCATCGACATCGGAGGGGGGACCACCGACATCGCCATCTTCCACCAGGGGAGCATAAAACATACCTCGGTCATCTCGCTGGCCGGCGACCACGTCACCGGTGACATCGCCATCGGCCTCAGGACCCCTATTGAAGAGGCGGAGAAGATCAAGAAGAAACACGGATGCGCCCTCACCTCCCTCGTGGGGAAGGATGAGCGGGTGGAGGTCCCCGCAGTCGGCGAGCGGGGGGCTAAGGCCATCTCAAAATATACCCTGGCGGAGATCATTGAACCCCGGACGGAGGAAATCCTCTCCCTGGCGCATCGGGAGATCATAAACTCGGGATACGAGAGCCTCGTCGCCTCGGGGATCGTCCTCACCGGCGGCTCGGCCCTCCTCGAGGGGGTCATGGATCTGGCCGAGCAGATCTTCAGCCTCCCCGTACGCAAGGGGTCCCCTCGGGACGTCGGGGGTCTGACGGACATCGTCGCGAACCCCATCTACACCACCGCCGTAGGGCTCGTCCTCTACGGTATGAAAGGCCAGATGGCTGTCGGGTTTGCCCCCGGCGAGAACAACATCTTCGACAAGGTCACCCGGAGGATGAAGGGGTGGTTTAAGGAGTTCTTCTAGAGTGGCTGAACACTATATGACGATCGACAACAAAACGGCTGGTAATCCCCCGCACGGGGGATAGGAAAGGAGGTTGAGCATGTTTGAGCTCGATGAAAATTATGACTTGGGGGCACGGATAAAGGTAATCGGCATTGGGGGAGGCGGCTGTAATGCGTTAAACACCATGATCGAACTCAATTTGGAGGGGGTCGATTTCATCGCCGCCAACACCGATGCCCAGGTCTTGAAGATCTCCCCGAGCCCGGTGAAGATCCAGCTGGGAGAGCAGATCACGGGCGGCAGGGGTGCTGGTGCGGACCCCGAGATCGGCAGAAAGGCGACCCTGGAGAGCATCGATCAGATCAGAGACGTCCTCGATGGGGCGGATATGGTCTTCATCACCGCAGGGCTGGGAGGGGGGACCGGCACCGGCGGCGCCCCCATCGTGGCAAACATCGCCAAGGAGCTGGGCGCCCTGAGTGTGGCCATCGTCACCAAGCCCTTCAACTTTGAGGGGCGCAAGAGGCACCACCAGGCGGAGCTGGGATGGGAAGAGCTCAATAGATATGCCGATACCCTCATCACCATCCCCAATGAGCGGCTTCTGGCCGTCAGCGGTAAGGGCATGCCCCTCTTGGAGGCCTTCCGCAAGGCCGACGAGATCCTCTACCAGGCGGCCAAGGGGATATCGGACCTCATCTTGGTCCCCGGGCTGATCAACCTCGACTTCGCCGACGTCAAGACCGTCATGTCTGAGATGGGGATGGCAATGATGGGCATGGGCGTGGCATCGGGAGAAAACCGCGCCGTGGAGGCGGCACAGCGGGCCATATCCAGTCCCCTGTTGGAGGACATCTCCATCCATGGGGCCAAGGGTATCTTGATCAACATCACCGGCGGGGCGGACCTGACCCTGCACGAGATAAATGAGGCTTCCTCCCTCATCCAGAAAGAGACCTACGAAGAGGCGAACATCATCTTCGGGGCGGTCATCGACAAGCGGCTGGACGGCAAGATCAGGGTGACGGTGATCGCGACCGGTCTCGGCGCGGAGGAGCAAAAGCAGGAGCGAATTCGCCGGCTGCAGGTGATCCCCGATGAGACGGCGGAAAACATGGACGTCCCCACCTTCCTGAGGAGGGGAAAGAGCATCGACGACTTCTCCGGCTTCCGCTTCCGCAAGGCCGCGGCATCGAGATCGGGGTCCTTCCCCGAGATAGAGGAACGGTACGACGTCCCCACCTTTATGCGGAAGCAGCCGGATTAGGGCATGCACACGGTCCCCTGCCCGTGGTAAAATGACCCTGTGACGCGGCGAATCGCCCTCAGCCATAGGGACCTCCTGGCACAGGAGGAGGGGACCATCTGCAAGGATTGGGGGGGGAAGACCCCCATCTGCCTGGTCTTCCCCAACACCTACCACGTGGGGATGTCCAACCTGGGCTTCCAGCTCCTCTACGGCATCCTCAACGCCCTCCCGGATGTGGTCTGTGAGCGGGCCTTTCTGCCGGAAGGGGAAGGGTATGAGAAAAGCGGTAGGCAATTACGTTCCTTAGAGTCCAATAAACCCCTCTCTGAGTTCCAGATCATCGCCTTCTCCATCCCCTTTGAGAACGACTTCCTCAACCTTTTAACCATCCTCGAGATGGCCAAGATCCCCCTCAAGGCCGAGGCCAGGGATCGGCGCTCCCCCCTGATCGTGGCCGGAGGGGCAGCCGTCACCCTCAACCCCGAGCCCTTGGCCCCCTTTGTGGACCTCTTTTTCATCGGCGAGGGGGAGGAGTCCTTCCTCGATTTCCTCACGGCCTTTCAGGACGCCGGTGCGAAAGGCAAGGAGGGTTTCTTAGAAGGTGCGGCCGGGATTGAAGGGATCTATTGCCCCGCCCTCTATGAGGTGCGCTACGATGAAGGAGGCCTGCTCAGAGAATTCGCACCGCTCGGTGACACGGCCCCGGCGCGGGTGAAGCGCAGATGGGTCAAAGACCCCACCCTGACCCCCTCTATCTCGACCATCCTGACCCCCCAGACCGAATTCAAGGAGATGTTCCTCATGGAGCTGAACCGGGGGTGCCCCCATAGGTGCCGGTTCTGCGCCACGAGGACCATCTACCTTCCCTTTCGCAACAGGGCAGTAGAGACCCTGATGAGAGAGGCCGATCACGGCCTACAACAGGGTAAAAAGATCGGCCTGGTGGGGTCTGCCCTGGGGGATCACCCGGGGTTCAATGAGCTCTGCGCCTACATCACGGCGAACGGCGGCGAGATCTCCATCGCCTCCATCAGGGCCGATAGCATCACCCCGGAGCG
>Ga0315537_1003559_pt1 | contig 11564 bp, 7 predicted proteins | sample SalMarSW160270MG_FD_203091 | JGI IMG/M metagenome (GOLD analysis project Ga0315537, IMG submission 203091) | Salt marsh sediment microbial communities from the Plum Island Ecosystem LTER, Massachusetts, United States - Salt Marsh Sediment SW1602-70 ... | reverse complement strand
CGACGCGGCGTCCCAGATCGCGCTGACCGGCTCAGCGCCCTCAGCGCGGCGGTCGCTTCTGTAGCCTGGCGCGGTGATCGGCCCGTGCTTCGACCACGACGTCCCACCATCCTCGCTGATCTCCACCCAGCACGCCCAGGAGCGCCATGTTTCGCTCGAGCTACCGCACAGGATGCTCCCGTCGTTGAGGGTAATTGGCTTGTTCTTTGCCCGTCCTAACAGCCCCGCCGGGTACGCCAGGGGGGCGGACCAGGTCCGGCCCGCGTCGACCGACTTGATGCGCAGTCCCGTCCAGGCTGGGACGCTTGGGCCCGCTTTGTAGAAGAGCCATACCGCATCCGCCGCGTCCCGGTACAGCACGGGATTCCACAGCGGCACGTCAGGTTCGTCGGCCACCTGGACTGGATCGCTCCAGTTGCCACCCTCGTAGCGAGCCAGCCAGATCGCGACATCGGGGTGTCCTTCGTGCGTCCCGGCAAACCACGCCGCGAGCAGTCCGCCGCCCCCGAGCTCTACCACGGTCGCGGCGTGACACGAAGGGTATTCCGCTGTAGGTTCAAAGATGCGCATGGACTGCACGATTGGCATACCTTCTGTTGACACCATCTCCGGCTCTCCTCTCCGGTGCAGATCCGACACCTGCCTCGTGTGGTGCCTTTATCGTGGTCGGTAGCACTCGATCAGCACGCACGGATCTCGCTCGTCAGGACTGTGCCCGGCGTATCCGCCCACGAATTTATGGGCTTTGGCCCCACACGCAGACACGCTGCCCTAGAGCCAGACCTGGCTATACGTCGAACAACCTGCCTTTGGCGAGCTGCAGATACCGGTTCGCCAGAAAGTGCAGCGGCTTTTCGGCCAGGATAAAGTGTTCGGACAGCGCCTCCAGCACCTCCTCCAACCCTTCTGTGTGCGCTGCCTCGTGCTCGGCAGCCATGCGGTAGAACGCCGCACCGTGCCGCTCGTAATCCTCGCGTGTCACCACCATCCGCCCCCGTGCAGCAGGACGCACCTGCCTACTGTACGGGTAGCGGTGCTGGTTCTCGATGTACTCGGGGAACACGCCGCTCATAAAGAGGCACACGTCGCCGATCCGCCTGTACGCCGCATAACGCAGCGGCTCGTCCATCCGCTCGGCGGCACGGATCATGCCATCCACGTCCAGCTCGCTGGTCCGGTAGCGGCGCCAGACTCCCTGCCGCACCCGGTAGCGCACCGTCACGCTGTGCACGCGCGTGAAGGAGGCCAGCATGGAGGCGAGATAATCCACCACCTCGTCGTCGGCCATCAAGTCGGTGACCTGATCGGCGTCAAAGAGCACCACCTTTTGCCGCGCCCGCTCCTCCACGGTGAACGCCTCGCGCTCCAGGTCGCGGCGGGCACGGCGCAGCAGCACGGTGAAAAAGAGCCACGGCGAGATGCGCACCAGGATCTCGTCCTCGCCCGTGACCCGCTCGAAAAGGCGATCCTCGTCGAGCATGCGACCGATCATGTCGTCGTCCGTCGCCAGCAGCGAAACCGCCTCGTCCTGGTCGGGATAGCCGGGCATCAACGTCTCGACCAGGAAACGCAGATCGCGCTGCACCAGCCGCCACCTCATACGCTACGCTCCTGGCCCGGCTGCCCGGTCCGGCGGCGGTAGCCACGCAGTAGCTCGTCCATGACCCAACTCGTCCGCGCTGCGCTCTCGCCCGTACTCGGGCAGGTGCCGCGCCCCAGCAGCGCGTCGACCACGGTCTGGATCAGCGGCTGCTGCACGTGTGGCGGGTTGTCGATCTGGAGCTCGGTCACGCCCACCTCGTTCTCCAGCACCACCGGTTCCTCTTCAAAGGTCGAAAAGCGCACGATCCCCGCGCTGCCCACGATCTCGACCGTATCACGGTTCTCGACCGCGGCAAAGCACCACGAGCCGATCCCGTGCGCCCCTGACGCAAAGCGAAAGGCACCGCTGACCATATCCTCGGCCTCGTACATGCCGGCCTGGTTGTCGGCGAACCCGCCGACCGCCGCCACCGGCCCCAAGGCATAATCGAGATAATCGAGCGTGTGCGAGGCCAGGTCGAGCAAGAGCCCGCCGCCGGCGATCGCCGGCACCAAGCGCCACGGCAGCTCGTCATAGCCGCCTTCCGGCGGGCGCCGGTACAGCTCGACGGTGACCGTGCGCACCTGGCCTATCGCGCCTGAGGTGACCCACTCGCGCACCTGCCGGAAGCGTGGCAGCATCCGCCGGTAGTAGGCCACGTAGAGCGGGACGCCCGCGTCCTCACAAGCACGGATCATGTCCTCGCACTCGCGGTAGGTGCGCGCCATCGGTTTTTCGACATAGACCGGCTTGCCCGCTGCTGCGGCCATCAAGGTATAGGCTTTGTGCGTGCTTGGCGGCGTCGCCACGTACACGGCGTTCACCTCCGAGTCGTCGATCAGCGCCGCCGCATCGTCGTACCAGCGCGGCACGCCGTGCCGCTGCGCGTAATCGCGTGCCAAATCGCCGTGGCGGCGCATCACCGCCACCAGCTCCGAGCCCGCTGCCTTTTGCAGGGCCGGGCCGCTCTTGACCTCCGTCACGTCGCCGCAGCCAACGATCCCCCAGCGCACCGTATCCATGCTCGTCCCTCCTCGTGTCTCAACTGCTCCTATGGGACACTATTGTACCGAAACTGGGGCCAGGTATCAAGTCGCCCTCAACCTTCAACCATGCGAAGGCTCAGCGTGCGGGGCTCTCCCAAAGCGCGTTGGCGACATGGCGGAGAGGCACTCTCGCCAGCGAGGAACAGGCCTTGGCGAGGTTCCGTCGTTTGACAGGATCCCACGCCTCCAGTACAATGCCCCGGCTCTGAGGCACCCGTATCTCCCGACCACATACACTCGACCTGGGAATGCCGACATGGACCGTGGCCCCACACGTATCATCGCACGCGCACTGCTCCTGCTCCTCGCCGGAGCACTTGGGCTCGCCGCCTTTCCCGCCCGCGCCCAGGGTGGCTATGGCGGGCAGCTCACCTTTACGATCCCCGGCCCCGATTTTGACCAGTATGATCACGCCGACCTGAGTTGGGGCTACTTTCACGAGTCAGAGGCAGACTGTCCGCGCGATTTGCACTTCCTGAACAGGCCCATCGACGAGCTGACCCTGGTCCTCGACGTCAATCTGTCCGCAGGAACGGTGAGCGGCTCGATCACCGGCGCCCTGCGTGAGGACTGGGAGGAGGATACAGAGCCCGCCTGGGGCGAGGCCACCTTCACCGGGAGCATCCAGCAGGGCACGCTCGAGCTCACGAATGCGGGCGGGCAGTGGACGGGAGACTATGCCTCGTGGGAGTTCAGCGGCGAGATGGTCGCCGACATCACGTTGACGGCCCACTACAAGTGCGGCGCTATCCAGGATCCCTGGCGGGAGGAGACGCGCAGCAGCCAGGCGGCGCTCGCGGTAAGTGGGTTCATGGTCGGTGGCGAGGACGGAGGGTGGAGCGTTTCGGTGGTACCGTCCCTCGACGCTGATCCTGACGCATACCTGGACCTGTTCCTGTCCGGCGCTCTCGATCCGGGGTTCCTGCCCCTCACCGCCGGCGCGACGTCTGTAGACCCAACGCCGACAGCGGTTCAGGCGACCCCCACAGCGGTTCAGATGACGCCCACGGCGGCTCCATCGGCCTCTACGCCGACGCCCCTTCCGGCCCAACCGGGACAGGCTGGCCCCACACCGACAACGCTCGTTCCCGTCTGCACCCCGCCCCCCTGTGCCGCAGGCGAGGTCTACTATTGCCCCGGCAGTTGCCCAGGTGGGTGTGGCATCGAGTGTGCCACACCGACGCCGGTCGTGCCGGGTGCAGGCACGCCGGATGCCGGCCCGCCGGAGGACAACGCCGCGCCGCTCACCTCCCTGCTCGACGACCTAGCAGAAACGATAACCGGAGGGGAACGCGAACCGCCCAGCCCGGGCCGGACGGTGGCCACAGTCGGGGCCTCCGCCGCACTCGTGGCCGCCGCGACTGCGGCGCGCATTGCCCTGACGCGTGCACCTTCCTCGGGCCGCAGTGCTACAGGAGAAGGAAGCGCCCCCTCTCAGGATTCGGGCGTGCCATCCGCCAGTGCCGGGGCAGCGCCACAGGCGAACGGACTCTTGGCGCGGCGCGCGGCCCTATCGGCCGAGGTGCAGGCTGCGCTCTCCCGCGTGGCCATGCTGAACCGCCGCCGCGCTCAACTGGCCGATCTCTACCGCCGCACCGAGGCCGAGTGGAGCTATACGCGGTGGACCGGGTTCAGCGACGGCGTGATCAACGTAGCCGACCTGACCGTCACCGTGCTCAACCCATCCAGCTCGATCGCGCTCGCCGGGCTGCTCAGTGCAGCCAAGCAGGGGGCCAAGGGGCGGATGCGCGACGTGGTGGGCGCCGCCTATGGCGTACCCAGCCGCGGTGGGGCCGACGCGACGGACAGCCTGTTGAGTGGACTCGGCCCGCCCACCGGCATGGCCTCACCGGGGGGCGCGCTCAAGCAGTACATGATTAACCGCAGCACGGCGCAGAGTCGCGCCGCCGCCCGGCGTGCGCTGTCACTCAACCGCCGCCGAAGCTACGACGCCATGCGCCGTGCCTCGCGCAGCGGCAGCGTTGCCCAGGGGTTGGGCCAGGGCCTCAACGTGGTCGAGAGCAGCGCTTCGCTGGTCAGCGATTTCGCAGACAGCAGCCGGCGCATGGCCGCGCTGCGGCAGCGCATGATGCGCGTCTACGACCAGCAGCTTGCCGTCGAGCGGGCACTGGACACGGCGCGCATGGACCTGCAGGTGGCACGAAGCGCCTATCAAGCCAACGAGGCCGCCATCCAACAGCTCAAGGCGCAGTTCCCGCACCGCTTCGCCCACTTGTAGAGGAGTATCTATGATGAGCCCCGAGTCCGATCCGATCGCCCTGCGCTGGTATCGTCGCGCCCAGATCGACGAGGCTGCGCGTGTGGTCCGCGAGGATACCGAGGCCGGCCTGCTGAGCCAACTCGACCTGGCCCTGGCGCTGTCGACATTCCTGTTTCGCGGCGCCGAGGGCAGCTACTGGTACCACGACGCGTGGATGGAGGCGTGGTATCGCTTCGATGGACGAGACTGGATGCTCGCTCAAGGTGGGCCGCCGCAGGAGCTGGAGGGCCTGGATGGCCTCGCCGTACCCCCGGAGCCCATCTCACCCCCACAGGATACGGACGCGACGATGGTCGCCGCTGTCGCCTCGCCGGTGCAGGCGCTCGTTGCTGCCCAGGCGGAGGTTCGCGAAGCTTACCGCGTAGGCTGGATCGCCAGTACCGATGCCGAGGCGCTGCTGGGACAGAGCGTGCTGATCGACCACGACGGGCGCGTGTGGACCGTGGGCGCGACCAGCGGCACGTGGTACTGTGACGACGGCACGGGATGGGTTCAGAGGCCTGCTCCGCCCGACCCGGATTCGTTGGCTCGCATCCGCCCGCCGGCAGGACCGTGCCCCAGCTGCGGCGCTGCACTGGAGGGATCGACGACGTGCCCCGCCTGTGGCACAGCCGTTCCGCCCGAACTGGAGGGGCTCTCGGAGAACGCCTATATCAACGCCGTCCGTGCCCTCCTGTCACAAGTTGGCGCCCTACCGGAGTCACTCACCGCGCCCTGGGCTCCCCCAGCCGGCTACCCGAACATCGAGCTGCCGCGCATCACGCGCCGTGCGCCGCTGGTCGCCGCAGATCGTCCGGTGCGGTGCCCCGCCTGCGGAACCGAGCTGCGTTCTGGCGTCCGCTTCTGCGGGCAGTGTGGCTCGGCGATCGAAACAGCACACGGAGAGAGATCGTGAGCCCTGCCCTGCTGCTGGCCAACGGGGTCGGCCTGGTACTCACTCTCGGCGCGACCGTCGCCGCCGTCGTGACCGCGCGGGCGCCACGGCGCCTGACCGCCGGATCAGCGCTCCTCTCCGCGCTGCTGGCTGCAGCACTGCTGCCCCTTTTTCTCTTGCTCAGCGGCACGCGCCTCAACGTCGCGATCGCTGTGCCTGCCCTCGTCGCCGGTGGCATCGTGGGCCTGATCCGCGGCGCCACAGCCCGGCTCTCCGCCAGCGGCGGACAGGTGTGGGTACGGCTGGGTGGGTGCTATGCACTGCTGTGGGGCGCCTCGCTGCTCGTGGCCCAAATCGCGCTCGTGCTGGGCTCGCTGCTGTGGACCGCACTGGGCCTGATCCCACTCTATCTGGCGACCGGGAGCGAGGTCGCCTACCATGCCACTCTGCTCGTGCGGCGCGCGTTCCGGCGGCGCGTTCGCGCATAGACACAGATCCCGGTCACAAGCGTCCGATACCTTCTGTCCTGCTCCTGCTAGTCCCGCTCTCGCTGTGCCGCCGTCGCAAGGTTAGCGTGGGCGCTTGACCCGTCCCGGCCCCCGCAGTATAATCACCTCAATCCTCCACACTATCGCTTTGGCCCGCCAGAGGCACGACCACACAGGAAGGAGCACGACCATGCTTGGACGCTACGACCGGACACCCGACCGCCCCACGATCGTCCTGGATGGGTGGTGGGAGTTTTGTACAGACCCTGGAGAGCAGGGCGAAGGGCCTAGCTATGCTGCGTCCTGTGCGAGCGCTCGCCCGATCACCGTGCCCGGCTGCTGGAACACCGAGCTCGGCCTGCACGACTACCACGGCGTGGCCTGGTACCGCAAGGTGTTCGAGTCGGACTTTGAAGGAGCGGCCAAGCTGACCTTTGGCGCGGTGGCCGACCTGGCGCGCGTGTGGCTGAACGGTGAGTACCTCGGCGAACACGAGGGCGGCTTTACCGCGTTCAGCTTTATCGCCGCGATCGAGCGCGACGTGAACGAGCTGGTCGTACGCGTCGACAACCGCCACAGCGAGACCACGCTGCCCAAGGATGCGGTGGACTGGTTCCCCTATGGCGGCATCACCCGCCCGGTGATCTGCGAGCAGGTGCACACGGTGTTCATCGACCGCGTCCACATCCGCGGCGCGATCGACGGGCAGGTGGATGTGCGCGTGCGGGTGCGCAACCGCAGCCCCTCGCCGGTGACGGTGCCCTTTTCGGTCAGCGTAGGCGGGCAGCGGCGGACCGGGACCGTGACGCTGGCTGCGGACGCATCGCAGGAAGAGCAGCTTGCACTGCGCATCCCCGATCCACAGCTCTGGAGCCCCGACGCGCCGCACCTGTATACGGCGATCGTAGAGCTGGGCACCGACCTGTACCAGGAACGCTTTGGGCTGCGCGAGATCCGGACCGAGGGCAGCGACATCCTGCTCAACGGCGAAAAGATCTGGATCCGCGGCGTGAACCGCCACGAGGACCATCCCGACTGGGGCTTTGCCCAGCCGGACAAGCTGATGCAGCGCGACATCCAGATCATCGAGGACCTGAACTGCAACGCCGTGCGCGGCTCGCACTATCCCAACCACCCTACTTTCCTCGACCTGTGCGACGAGGCAGGATTGCTCTTTTTCGCCGAGCTGCCGGGCTGGCAGTACAGCGCGGCACAGATCGCCACCGAGCCGACCAAGAGCAAGCTCCAGCACATGCTGCGCGAGATGATCGACGAGCAGTTCAACCATCCGTGCATCTATACATGGAGCATGCACAACGAGTGCCAGACCGAGGTCAGCGTGGAGGGAGAGGTGGACCTGTCCTCCGCCATGACCGAGCTGCTTGGCCTGGCACGCGATCTGGACGAGACACGCCTGGTCACTTATGTCTCGCACCGTTACTGGCACGACCAGCACTTGCACCTGGCCGATACGATCTGCCTGAACGAGTATATCGGCTGGTACGTGTCCGAGATCGAGGGGTCCGACTTTGCGGACTATTTGCGGCGCATGGCAGAGCTCTATCCCGACAAGCCGATCCTGATCACCGAGTTTGGCGCGGGCGGGATCGCCGGAGAGCACAGCATGGCCGCGGTCAAGTGGAGCGAGGAGTACCAGGTGCAGCAGGTGACGAGACAGATCGAGGCGATGCGCGAGAATGAGCACGTGGCTGGATGCTACATCTGGCAGTACTGCGACATCCGGGTCCATCCGCGGCGCGCGCTGGGCCGGCCGCGTAGCATGAATAACAAGGGCCTGGTCGACGAGTACCGCCGACCCAAGTCGGCCTATTATGCCGTGCGCGACCTCTATGCGCGGATCGCGAAGGAGTCCTAGATCGACGGACCCGTTCTCGGCGACCTGCGGTCGCTGAAGAGAACGGGTCCGTTGCGAGCGACAAGGCTACAACTGCGTGCCCTACTCCTCGTCGAGGAACACGATCTGGTTCATATGCTGCCCCAGCTCTGAGAGGCTGTACTCCCAGAACCGGTCCGGTAGCGCCTGGTACCTGGTCTTGGGCGCCCTCGTCACGGTGACAGCCAGCTGAGAAGACGTCTCATCGAGATAGACGATCTTGCCCACGTGCTGGCCTAGCTCTGAGAGGCTGTACTCCCAATACCGGTCCGGCAGTGCCTGGTATGCCGTCTTGGGTGCGCTTGCCGCCGTCTCTGCCACGCAGCTCGTGCTCAAGATCTCTACCGGGAACATCGACCAGTATCCGGTCTGCCCTGCCTGGCAGAGCAAGCGGTCGGCATCTATGGCGACCGGCTGGTCGCCCAGGCCGCCAGACGCGAACCCCGTCGTGGCCATGCTACCCAGCAGGATGAGCACCGCTGCCCACGTCCACCCCAAACGCCTTACACCGTTCGATCGAACTTGTCGCCTATTCACGTTTCACCTCCTGTGTGCATATCCAAACCCAATCGTTATGCACAGCATAGCACATAGGGCGTGACGCGAGCGTGATATGGGCGTTCCAGATCAAGACCTCCGAGCTTTTCCCCAAACTCGGAGGTCTGAAAGGTAATGCCAGGCACTGACCTGCAGATCAAGGCCCAGCCAGACGCCACACCCGGAACGACTCGAAGCGGATCGCTGTTCCGTCCGGATAGGCACCATGATAGATGGCCCGGTCGACGTTGCCCACTGCATAGACGCCGGCCTGCAGCGCCGCAGCAGGAGAGAACCTGACCTCGCCCGCGGCGAACCAGCGCGCACCATCGGCGCTGCACAGCGCGCGCACGGTATCTCCCCTTCTCTCAAGGCGGAGGTGAACCTGTCCGGGCCACTCCTCATCGAGCTCACTCGGTCGGCAGTGTCCGCTCGCTCTTGGCGGCAAGCGCCCCCGCCCGATCACGCGATCTTGGTTCCCCACGGAACCCAGGAACATGATCTCACGCTGCCCCCCGCTCCCGATGTCGAGCCGCAAATAGCTCCGCTCGTCGGACCATATTAAGAGGCCGCCCATCGCCGGCAGGTCTGCCTGTGGGCGAACACATACCGTCTCGACGGCGAAGTCGCCTGCCTTTCCCCTCTCGAGCGTACTGGACAGCGGCTGCAGCAGGCGGGGCGCGCTGCGATTGATGTGCCACAAGTCGCGCCCATTTGCGGCACGGACGGTGAGGCCTCCCTCTACGGTGTAGGTGCAGTCCGCATAGGGATCGTGCCACGTCCAGCCCTGCTCAAGCGGCCCGGCGAAAGGGTCGTCGAAGGTTAGGAATGGGCGCCGCACCTCGGCCTCAAAGGGCTGCAACCACCACTGCTGCGGAGCAAAGCGCAACGCGTCACCGCCTTGCGCCTGGATGCGCTGGCAGGCGGCCTGGTACTCATCGGCGTCGCGCACGGCTTCTTCGAGACCATTGAGCGCCGCAGCAAAGCTCAGCGCCTCGCCCCACCGCAGGCGCAGATCCCACGGAGCCGCTAGCGCCTCGCCAAAGTGACGCGCTGCCTCCCCGTGCGCTCCCTGCTGTAGGCGGACCCGTCCCAATAGGTGGTGGCAGGCGGCTGCGGCCTGGGCATCGCCCCGCTCGCGACCCAGCGAGAGTGCCTCCTGCAGCGCCGCGGCCGCCTCCTCTGTCCGGCCCTGGCACAACACGCTGGTTCCCAGCAGCCAGTGTGCAACCGGGATGTGGCGCGCGATCCCGACCACGTGCTCGATCGCCAGCACCTCCCGTGCACACGCCTCGGCCTGCGCGAGCTGACCCAGCGCCAGGTACGTAAGCCCAAAGTAGTAGGGCGCGGCGGCCCTGAGGTTGGCGTCGCCGGCTCGATCGGCCAACTCGCTGGACCGCTCGCGCTCCTCCAAGCTGGCGCGCAGGCGGCCCTGCTGCATCAGCAGATTCGCCTGAAAGCCGCGCGCTGCCGCCAAGCCCCTCTGGTCGTGGGCCTCAGCGGCCCTGCGCCAGAACGTGCTGAACCACGCTGCAGCGCTCTCGACGTCCTTGTCGCCCACGTACAAGCGTCCCACGTGGCCGTGTGCCGACAACAGCTCTTCCGAATAGGGGAGGCGCTCGATGAAACGCGCCGTACGCAGCGTGTACTGGCGAAACGTATCCCAGTCACCCATAGTAACGGACCCGATCGCGACATTCTGGTTCGCCAGCGCTGCTTCAAGCGACTCCTCGTCCTGGCCAAGGAGACTCAGCGCTTCCTTGCCCGCATCCACCTGGTCCACAAAGCGCCGCTGCCAGTAGTAGACCTCGCCCAGCCAAAAGAGCAGCCGTGCCAGGTCACGTGGGCCCAGCTCGATCTGTCGCCCCAACGCGATCGCCTCCACCAAGCAGGACGCGGCCTGAGGAAGCTTGCCCAACCGGAAGCATACCCGTCCCAGTTCGCGCAGCACTTCCAGCCGCCAGGCGCGTTCCTGCTCATCGTTGGCTGGCACTGGCAGCAGCCTCAGTGCCTGGCGAAGGTGGCTTTCTGCTTCCTCGTTGGCGTACAGCTCACGCGCGGCTCGTGCTGCCCGCAGGTAGTGTGGGATAGCTTGGCGGGCCATGCCCGCCCGCTCATAGTGCCCCGCTACCTGCGCGCTCACGGGACTGGCGCCAGCGCCGTACAGCGCCTCCAATGCCTGGGCGACACGCCCGTGCAGGTGCCGCTGGCGCGCCACGCTGAGGGTAGCATAGGCCACCTCGCGCACCTTGTCGTGCGAGAAATCATAGCCCTCTCTGCCTTGCTCGCGCACGATCCGCCGCTGCCACAGTTCGTCGAGCGCCTGGACTAGCGCGTCCGAGCCCAGGTCGCTCGCTTCGGCCAGCACTGTGTAGTCGAACTCGCGGCCGATCGTCGCCGCCAGGCCCGCCAGCCCGCGCGCGGCAGGCGAAAGCTGTGCCAAGCGGGCCTCGATCATCGCCTGTACCTGCGGAGGCAATGCCTGCAGCGCGCACGCCGGCTCTTGCTCGCCGATGACCAGCCCCGAGCGGGCCGTCTCGACCACGAACAGCGGATTGCCCTCCGTCTCGACATACAAGCACGCAGCCAGTTCGGGCCCTACCTCCTGGCCCAGTACCTCAGTGGCCAGGGCAAGGGTCTCGCCTTCGCTCAGCGGCGCCAGTTCGATCTCGGACAGCTGCGCGTTACGGCGCAGTCCCTGCAGCCAGCCAGTCATTGCCGTGGTGTCCTCTTCCGCGCCCAGACGCAGCGTCCCCACCACGAGCAGGCGCGCCCCCTGGTCGAACCGCAGCAGGTAGTGCAGCCACTCGAGCGTGCTCGCATCGCACCACTGGATGTCGTCTAGCACGAGCAACAGCGGGT
>Ga0315537_1003558_pt1 | contig 11564 bp, 9 predicted proteins | sample SalMarSW160270MG_FD_203091 | JGI IMG/M metagenome (GOLD analysis project Ga0315537, IMG submission 203091) | Salt marsh sediment microbial communities from the Plum Island Ecosystem LTER, Massachusetts, United States - Salt Marsh Sediment SW1602-70 ... | reverse complement strand
GAGGCCACCAACCGGGTGCTGGAAATCACTCGAGGGGTGCCAAACAACGTGACCACTGAGATGGACCTGGTCTTGTGGAGGACCTCCCGCTTTATCTATGCCGACCCAGCCTGGCGGGATCGCTTTCAAAGCGCCTCGGCGGGCCAACTGGCGAGCGATTATTTGGCTGGGCGACTCCCCCAACCTGCTCAGGGGGCTGTCAGGGAATTCCTGGATAGTTTTGGGATGCGCGGCGTTGGCGAGATTGATATCGGTAGACCACGCTGGGAAGAAGATCCCGAATACATCTTTCGAGTGCTGAACAATTACCTGCACATCCGGGATGAAAGCGAATCACCCGAAGAGGTTTTCAAGCGAAGTGAAAAGACCGCTGAATCCGCTACAACGCAGCTGGTTGCCATAGTTAGGAGAACTCCCTGGGGATGGATAAAAGCCCCGTTGGTGCGCCTGGCAGCGGGGCGCATACGAGCGCTGATCGGCTTGCGGGAAAGCCCAAAATTTCATATTGTGCGCATGATGGGGATCATTCGGCAAGCTTTGCTGGCGAGCGGGCAGGATTTGCAGAAATCGGGCTGGTTGGAGCGAGCAGATGATTTGTTTTTCTTGACCCTGAATGAGCTGCAGGATTTGGCAGGAAAATTGGAGATAACCACTGCAAACGGTCACCCGCAAGGCTGGGATCAAGAAAACTTCCCGGGCATTAGAGCCTTGATCGCTGAACGACGCAAGGCTTACCGTAGAGAAAAGTTGCGCAGGCAGGTGCCGCTGGTTTTGCTTAGCGATGGGCGGACCTATTACGAGGCAGTTAGCGCAATTGAAGGAGATGCCAACCACATATTAATAGGTTCACCGGTTTCTCCAGGGTTGGCAGAGGGTAAGGTGAGAGTAGTGCTCGACCCGCTGGGCGTGCAGCTGTTTCCTGGAGAAATCCTGGTGTGCCCGGCAACTGACCCGGCCTGGACGCTGCTTTTCCTGACAGCAGGTGGGCTGGTGATGGAAGTGGGTGGCATGATGACCCATGGGTCGGTAGTGGCGCGCGAATATGGCATCCCAGCCGTAGTGGGCGTGCCAAAAGCGACCAGTCGGCTGAAAACAGGTCAGCGCGTGCAGGTTGATGGCTCTAGCGGGCAGGTGGTGATTCTGGCGGAGGATTGATCGAATTCAAGTACGGGCAGGCTAGAAATGCTTGCCTGGCACTCCACTGTTTGTTATACTGTTCACAGGCCTATTAAAAAGAGTCAGACCAAGGACAGGTTTGGAGTAAATGTGGCGAAGCGGATTGAGCTGCAACCACCACATCGATTACTACTTTACAAAAAGGATCAGGAGGAGAATATGGGAGACGACCGAGACGAGAAGGAAATGCAGAAACGGGAGGAGAAATCGCCCGAGGAGAAAAGCTGGGACGAGAAGTGGCAGCGCGACCCGGTCAACGCCGTGGTTTGGGCGGCGATCTTCATCTGGGCCGGGCTGGTGCTGCTGGCTGTTAATTTGGGTTATTTGAACTGGTTGCAGCAGCTGGCTTCTCCTGAAAGCGGCGTGGAGTTCGTGGGTGGAACAGGCGCCTGGTCATTGATCTTCTTGGGAGCTGGTGTGATTGTGTTCTTGGGGGTAGTGGCGCGCTTGCTGCTGCCGGAATACCGCCGGCCTTTGACTGGCAACCTGATCTTCGCTGTGATCCTGGTTGGGATTGGGTTAGGGAACCTGTTCGGTTGGGATGTGATCTGGCCGCTGATCCTGATCGCCATTGGTTTGTCAATCGTTTTGCGTGGGTTGACGCGCTCGAGCAGGTAAGTATCTTATACGCGGCCCAAATTGAAGGTCATCAGTTCATCCCAGGCATACTGCAGAGGCGTCCACCAAGTTTCCCTGCCGATACAGCGGAAGTAGGGGGGCTCAAACGCCAGAATGAGATCGCCGATGCGATAGCGTGGCAGGACCGGCGTGGAAACGACTAAACCGCCCATTTCACCGGGGCGCATCTCGTGGAGCAGTTTAATCCCCGAGCGCGTATGCACCTCGAAGAAGAATAGGTCGTAATTGGGCACCCAGGCACGTTTGGCATCCCGCTGCTGTCCAAACACACCCTCGGTTGCGCCGTAAATCTCGCGAATGGCTGCCGGTCCATAGAGGGCGTTGAGGCTGGACTGGTAATGGGTGTTGATGCCCGGCACGCTGCCTAATGTCATGATCTGGGTCTTCCACAAGTCCTTGGGATAGACACCCTGCTCACGTCGTAAGTAACGAGCAAAGCGGATAGCGGTAGGGCATACGCCACCTACCAGGGTGACGTTCTGGTCCTTGCATTTCTCATAGGCCAGTTCGAAGCGCCGTTCCCAATCCTTGATAGATTTGCCGCCGCCTAAAGCGTCGATCTCCTCTTGAGCCGGCACGGAGCGGATGGGTGTTTGGGTGGAGACGTGTTTCGTATATATGCCTGAACTGTAGCCGTACTCCACGTCGCGCTCGCCGATTTTAACCGTTCCTACCAGGGAGGGGAAATTAATATTGAGGTTCACCCCGGCAAACAGGTCAAAGCGACCCGTAATGGCCACGTAATTCATCATGGCCCGGCCAGCGCTGGCGCGCATGCCCAGGTCAGTGGGTGTCATGGGGATGAACTTGGATTTGCCCTGGGTAGTGCCGCGCGTGATGGCCCAACCAACCGGTTGTTCGCACAGCAGCAGGCGGATATCGCCAGCCATCACGCCGTCGATAATGGGTTTGTAATCCTCGTAGGAGGCTTCTGGAAAGGCGCGGCGGTAGTCTTGCAGGGTCTCGACGTGGGCAGCACCGTGCTCGATGCCATAGTCGGTCTGGGCATAGTCCTTCAGCAGGCGGTGCAACACGCTTTCTTGGGCCCCTTGTGGATCTTCCACGGATGCATGCCAGGGCTGCAACATTTGTTGTAGCATCTGGGCGCCTGCCTGGGGGTCGATGGTGACCATGGGCTCTTCTCCTGGGGGATATAGATGAGGCTGGTTCCATTCTACAGGCAACTGTAAAGCTCGGCAAGAGGTAAAAGTTGAGCAATAGAACCAATAACGGGTAGGCCGTATGACCTATCGAAGAGGTTTTTGCTTCTCTCCTTTTATTTTATGGGTAAAATAGGGGTTTGGCATTTTCCGACCAACAGCTCATCGATCTATGGCTTCCTCTCGTTCTGAATTCCTCTCCGGCCTAAAGGCACAACTGCCCATCCTAATCGGGGTGATCCCCTTCGGCATGATCTATGGGGTGGTGGCAGTGGGCGCGGGTTTAGGCGGGCAGGCGGCTCAGGCTATGTCAGCTATCGTGTTCGCCGGGTCAGCTCAGTTCGTGGCAGCTCAGTTGTTTGGAGCCGGCGTGCCCGGGCTGGTGATCGTGTTGACTGGGGGTGTGATCAACCTGCGGCACGCCCTATACAGCGCTTCGCTGGCGCCCTATCTCCAACAGCTGAGTCCAAAATGGAAGTGGTTGCTAGCTTACCTACTGACCGACGAGGCTTATGCGGTCACTATCACCCATTTCCTCAAGGGCGAAAACCTAGGTGAAGGAACCGTAGGTGATGCCCCCGACAATCCGGAACGACACGCCGCCTTCTCAAAGCACTGGTATTTCCTGGGTGCTGGGCTAGCTCTATGGGGCACTTGGCAGGCCAGCACGGCAGTGGGCATCACCCTGGGAGCGGTTATCCCACAGAGCTGGTCAATCGATTTCACGGTAGCGTTGACCTTCATTGCTCTGCTGGTGCCAGCCCTTCGGGAGCGAGCCAGCCTGGCAACAGCCCTGACAGCTGGATTGGTGGCAGTAGTGGCGGCTGGATTGCCATACCGGTTGGGGTTATTGATGGCGGCGCTGGTGGGCATCGTTGTGGGCGTTTGGATGGAGGGGCGAGCATGAAGACCTGGCTGGTGATGATCGCTATCGGGTTGATCACTTACGCCACACGCTTATCGTTTATCTTGCTGCTTGGACGGATGGAGATATCGTCGCCCTTGAAACGCGCCTTGCAGTTCGTGCCACCGGCGGTGCTGTCCGCTATTATTTTCCCAGAATTGCTGATGCCACAGGGTAAGTTAGATATTTCCGGGAGTAACCTGCGTTTGTTGGCGGGCATGCTGGCCTTCGTAGTGGCTTGGCGTACGAAAAGTGCATTGCTGACCATTGCTGCAGGGATGGCAGGGCTGCTGTTATTACAAGCCTTGATTTGAGTAGTGAGGAAATGTATTAGGGTTTTCCTGAATATAAGACGACAGATTGGCCTGGCTTGGTTATCTATGTAGATTCCCTGGTGTCAATAAGTATAATATCGGTGAGGTGGTTTTATTGGCTTACAGGCTCATGCGGTTCCTGGTAAAAATCCTATTCAACTGGATCGTTCCGGTGCAGATTAACGGAATGCAAAACGTACCTGTTTCCGGCAGCTTTATCGGCACCTCCAACCACCTGGGACGATTGGACCCATTTCTAGTTTACTATATGTTGGATCGCAGGGACATTATCATGCTGGTGGCTGAGAAATATCATAAATACGCACTGGCTCGCTGGCTGGCCAGACTGGTAGATGCCATCTGGGTGGACCGTTTCAACGCAGACTTGGCGGCCTTGCGCGAGACCCTGGATAGGCTCAGGAAAGGGTGGGTGCTGGGGATTGCGCCGGAAGGCACCCGCAGTCGGACGGGCGCCCTGGGCGAAGGGCGCTCGGGAGCCAGCTACCTGGCAGCCAAGACCGGACTTCAGATTGTGCCGGTGGGAATGATCGGCACAGAAGATAAGTTGGTTTTCAATAAGTTCAAGCACCTCCAGCGACCGCACATCACTGTCTGGGTAGGGAAACCCTATACCCTGCCGCCCCTAACAAGAAGTGACCGAGAAGCATTGCTGGAAAAATACACTGATGAGATCATGTGCCATATTGCAGTCCTGTTGCCTCCAGAGTACCGTGGGATATACCGCCACCATCCCCGTTTGTTAGACCTGCTTGAGGAAGAGCAAGAGGGCCAAACCACAGAGGTGAATAAGCAACCTCTGATTGGGCGCCTGCCGTCGAAAGCGGGCGGCTGAGAGACTATATTACGAGAATTAATCGGAAAGTATGGGATCATTGCAGGTAATCGACCAATGTCCTCACCAAGAATAGACTCTTATCGATTCGGGCAGATAGTCATCGACGGCAAGAGTCACTCCAAGGATGTCATCATTTTACCGGAGCGGGTGATTGGTAACTGGTGGCGAGATGAAGGCCATCTGCTTCAGCCGGGTGATTTGTACGCAGTATTTGAGGCCCGGCCGAAGGCGCTGGTAGTGGGGCAGGGTGTTTACGGTCGCATGGAAATCGCCAGTAAAACACGCCAGGCGCTGAAATCAGCCGGCATCCAACTGATCAGCCAACCATCGAGCCAGGCTGTACAAACCTACAACGAGCTGCGCGAGAAGATGGCGGTGGCGGGAGCATTTCACCTGACCTGTTAATCCAGCGGGTTTTGGCGAAGGAATGGTCTGTCTAAGGCGTATTCAAGCGGAAAAATGCTGCCTGCTGCCCTTTTGCTAACGCGGTAAGGGGAGAGGATGAGATGAACTGGTGCCCAGGATCGTTGGCTGGGCACCAGTTCTTATAAAGTCCTCTAGATGCTATTAGCCGGGCTGGCTTATTGATGCCTTCCCAAGCCTCTTAACCAGAACACTTTATCTCGCTTAAAGGCAAGCTGTGGGGCTGTTGGTCCACGGGAGAGAGCCACCACAGGTTATCACCGGACAGCTGCAATAAGGTAGCGGTCTGTGGTAGTTGAGCCCCGTTCAGCGGGCACCATTGGTTCGAGCCGGGCTGGAGCAGGTTCCAGTTGCTTCCATCAGGGTTTTGTGCCAAAAGGGAACCATCTGGCAGGATTTGCAGACCGGATACCCCCGTCCCTTCAAATGCAGGAAGCGAGACAACCTGCCAGGTCTGACCGCCATCCAGGGTAATCTGGACGGGGAAATCCGCACCAGCCGAGAGCAGGGCGGCTTCCTGCTGGGAAAAAGTCACCAGTTCATTAGGCCCTGGCATACGTAACTCTACCGACGGACCTGGGGTAATCCAGGTCACCCCGTTATCAGTTGAAGCATAAATTGACTGTGGTAGGGGTGAGCCCATGCCGGGGATCGACCCTGGGGCAGGTCCCCAACGGATGCAGGCAGCGCTGGCCGGGCAAGTTAGGGCGGTTGTGCTCCAGGTGACTCCCCCATCGGCGGTCTGTTCGACAGACACCTCTTGGGGGACGCCGTAAAGCGCCTGGACAGTGCCTTGACCGTCTGTCCAAAAGCCGCCAAAAGCCTCAACCAATTTATCAGAGGGCGCCGGGAGCAGCTGCCAATGTTCGCCACCATCATGGGTTAGGTAGCCCGTAAAAAACACCGGTGGGGCACCATAAGTTTTGTTCATGGTCTCAAAAACCGCGAAGAAACTTTGCGGATGGGTGGAGTCCAATGTGACGGAAAGGCACGCTGAAGGGGCGCTGGAACCCGTGCCCATTAAGGGGTAGTTCCCTTGATCTGCGCTAGCGGCCACCGCAGCAGTGGAAATAGTTGACCAGGTCTTCCCGCCGTCCTGGCTGAGGTGGATTTCGCCCGGCGCGCAATAGGCCAGGCGCTGCCGGTTACCTGGATCGACGGTCAGGGAGGCTTCGATCAAGTCAGCACTGGGTTGCACCCAGAGCGGTTTGCCAAGAAGAAACGAAGCCCATGTCTGCGAACCAGTGATCTCGAATTCAGTAGCAGCTACCAGCGGTGGGGGACTGCCAGCTTGAAAAGCACCCGGCCGTATGGGATCCAAAGCCAGGGTGTATGACCCGGATGACAACACTCCCTGATTGGATATCTGTTGAGGCACAGTGAAACTGCCGGTGATATTCCCATCCAGAGATTGCTGTACCTGGCCTTGATCGACGGGCTGCTCGTTCCCACCAGGGGTTTGCATCACCAGGTCATAGCCGAAAGCCTGGCCGTTGATGATCCCAACCAAGGGAGCCCATCCCTTTACCTGAACCTGGGTGCCTGGAGCACCTTGGGGAGGATCAAAGCTCAAGGATGCGCACGGCTGTCCTGGTAAACAGGTGGTAGGTGTAGGTCCTTGCAGGTGAAAAGTCGTCTGGGCCTGGGCTTCCTGTGTAGCGCAACCCTGTAGTTCCGGTCCCAAGCATTGGACACCCACGATGTAATCGCCGGGAACCAGCGGTTCAGGCCCATTGGCTCCCAGCCAGGGGACAGAGGGGACGCTGAAGGTCATTTGGAAATGTCCGGGATTTATGTCGGACCATTTTACCGGGAGATCTCCTTCGGTCAGGCTGGTTAGGCAGCTCCCCCAGCAAGCGGTAGCGGATTCTAGCTTTTGGGCGCCGGGTTGGGCGGCGACATCCGGTAAATATCCCTCGATTTGTACCTGCGTGCCTGGGGGTCCGCTGTCGGGCGTAAGATTGATCCAGGCACCACCAGGGGTGGGGGTGGGTGGCTGGGTCTCTGAAGGAGTGGGACTGGCTGGTTGGGTGGCAGGTAAACTTGGTGTAAGGGGGAGCTGCGTGGCAGGGGCAGGCAGAGGGGTGGGGCTGGTTGAGGTCGAAGTACAAGCAGCGGTAACCAGGGAAAGGATCAGGATGACGGAGAATATTTTCAAGCGGTTCATAGTAGAACTCCTTGACAGGGTGGGGTGAGCGCGTTAAACCCATCATGGTTGGCTGGCTCTTGCGGATGGAAGCATTAAGAGCAAGCAAAGCGCACGAGCATGTTGATCTATTAAATTGGTTATACCAGTCAATTCTTCCATAATTCTAAGTAAAGCACCGTTTCGATAAAGTTGAATAAAGAAAGGTCCTTTCACTGAAGCATTCTGAAAAGAGTAGTGGAGCTTCATAAATCGCACCCGGTATTGATACGAGACACTTTCACTAAATTCAAGGTTTCTTCAGAACAAATTCGCCCGGTGGCTCAAACCATGGGGTGATATTGAGCCGAAGGCTCATCTGCATCGACGCTCGAAGGCGCGTTGGAGTTCCCCCTGATCCCGATTAAATAGTGGCTCACATTTGCCTTTCGCCATACTAATACTTGCCTATTATAATGCCGCAAGGTCTCTTAATTTCTTGGATCCCCAGCGGAGAGCCTCAGCCTGAGTGATTTAATCCTTCTGCCTAGAAATTACTCCTGAGGATAAATAAAGGGATTCGATTTACTACGCAATAAACGACTTTTGATATACTAGAGTACATCGCCATTCTCATTATCTTTCCATTGCAGGCTCAATCGTCAATCAATATAAATTTTGGACGTTCGGATGTATCATACTGGAGGTCACTGTGGCAAACGATATACTCGAGCAGGCTGAATTTGCTGATAATCCCGAACCACGCTGCCCGGTAACACTGCTGCTGGACACGTCCGGGTCGATGGCAGGGGAACCAATTAATGAACTCAACCAGGGGTTGAGCGCTTTCAGCCAGGAACTGAAAACGGACCGCCTGGCCTCTTTGCGGGTAGAGGTAGCCATAATCACCTTTGGGGGTGGTGTGCGCGCCTTGAACTTGCATGACGGGATTGACAAGAAGCTGCCTTTTGATGCCCAACAGGCTTTCGTGTCGGTGGATGATTTCAACCCGCCGCGCTTGGAAGCTCGAGGAGATACACCCATGGGCGAGGCGGTAACTCGTAGCCTAATTTTGCTCAGAGAGCGTAAAGAAATATATAAGAAAAACAGCCTGGACTATTTTCGGCCCTGGATGTTCTTGATTACTGACGGACGCCCGACCGACAAGGGGTGGGAGTCTGCTGCCGAGCAGGTCAAACAGGAGGAGGCTCGCAAGGGAGTCATCTTTTATGGGGTGGGAGTGGAAAAAGCTGATATGCAAGTGTTAGCAAGGTTTTCAGAAGTACGCCCTCCGCTCAAGCTGAGAGGTTTGGCGTTTGGAGAGCTTTTTCAATGGCTTTCCAAGAGTCTCACGGTGGTGGCCCATTCCAGGCCGGGTGAACAGGCCCCATTGCCACCCGTCGGGTGGGGAGAGGTGGATACTTCGCATTCGTGATCCAGCTTGGTACGTTGACATCTTTCCATGATACAAAGGAAACTATTGCGTGATGACCATAGCCAGCCTTGTCAGGCGATAATTAGAAAGGGGCCAAGTGGAACATATGCAGGACGCTCTAAAGCAGATTGGGGATGACGCCTACTGGCGAGTAGTGGGGGCTTCGGTTCAAGGGAGTGTTCACCGGGAAAAGGAGGTACCCTGCCAGGACGCCTATAATTACCGGGTTTTAGGGGACGGCACCTTGCTGATCGTGGTAGCGGACGGAGCTGGTAGCGCCCCACAGGCTGCAAGAGGCGCCCATAGGGCTGTCGAGCAAGCTATGGATTCTCTGGCGCTGGCCTTGAAAGCTGCCCCAACCGTAGAGCAAGCTGGCTGGGAACATTTGCTGGCGGGTGTTTTCCTCGAGGCTAGGCAGGCGTTAGCAGAACTTGCCAAGGTAAAGCATGCCAACCTAAGTGACTACGCAACTACGCTTACCTGCACAATAGTCAGCCCGGAATGGTTGGCAACCGGACAGGTTGGCGATGGCGTGGTGGTGGCGCGGGAGAAGGATCATAATCTTTTCAACTTAATAAGACCGCAACGGGGGGAATATGCCAACGAAACCACCTTCTTGAGCATGGAAAACGCCTTAGAATCCCTCCAGGTAAAAGTGCTCAACAAGCCTATTAGGGAGGTAGTGGTGATGAGCGACGGCCTGCTTCGCCTGGCAATGAAATTGCCCAATTACCAGCCACATGAGCCTTTCTTCGACCCATTACTGGCTTTTGTGGCCGATAGCCACCCAGGAGACCACCCGGAGGCACAACTGGCAAGATTCTTGGCATCTGAGCGGGTGTGCGCCCGTACGGAAGACGACAAGACCCTGGTGGTGGCTGTCCAGGTCTCATCTCCAGGAAAAACCGCGCTTGAAGAATCGCCTCTGACTTCCCCGGGCAATGCCCCTCCCCAAACGGATTGCGGTCCCTGAAAAGCAGGCGATTGCGCAGCAGGCTTTCTTACTCCTTGAAAAACGAGTGGTAATGTGAAATATATTCCACAACTTATTGGCATTCTGTCATGGGAGCAAATCTTGGCGCTATATAAATGATGGGGTAAAAGATCTTGATTGAAGGACGAGCAGCAGAGCTGGATGGACATCTACGATTCTAAGGGTTTGCGAGTCCAATTAGGGCAGGGCATCGGTCGTGGAGGAGAAGCGGTGGTCTACCGCGTGCTGGGACAACCAGCGCGGTTGGCTAAGATTTACACCGACCAGGTTCGTTCAGGTTATCATCACAAGCTGGCTTGGATGCTCGATAACCCACCAGAAGACCCCACTCTGGCGTATGGGCATGCTTCCCTGGCCTGGCCACAAGCCTTACTTTATGATGAACAGGGCGAGCTTTCAGGATATCTAATGTCCTATATCCAGGGAAGCGTGCCACTTCTAGAGGTGTTCAATCCGAGGCGCAGGTCCCAGGTCTTACCAAAATTTGACCGACGTTACCTTCACAGGGCAGCTCGCAATCTGGCAGCTGCCCTGGGCGCATTGCATGCCAGTGACTATATCGTCGGGGATCTCAATGAGAGCAACATCCTGGTGAGACCTTCGGCGCTGGTCACCTTGATCGATACTGATTCTTTCCAGGTGCAGGAGAAGAAGTGGGTGCGAAGGATTACCCATTCCTGTCCGGTAGCCCGCTTTGAATATACACCCCCAGAATTGCAGGGAATGCCTCTTAAGGGGATCGTGCGGGGAGTTGAACATGATGCTTTCAGTCTGGGTGTTCTGATCTACCAGCTGCTGATGGATGGCAACCACCCTTTTCGAGCACAGTGGTTGGGAAGCGGTGATCCACCACCGATCGAAGAGCGCATCCAACACGGATGTTTTCCGCACGGGGACTGTTCCCCTTACCCGGTGGCACCGCCACGGAATGCTCCTGGTCTTGATATTTTGCATCCCAATCTGGTTGAGTTGGTGCTACGGTGCTTTGTGGATGGTCACCGCCGCCCCAAACGGCGACCTGGGCCAGGAACATGGCTACAGGCGCTTGGGGAGGCGGAAAACTCCCTGGTTTTATGCCGTAACGGGCATTATTATTCGAATCACCTGCAGGATTGTCCCCAATGCACTCCCATACCGATAAGTGTGAGGACCACCCTGAAGCCTGATTTTGGTGTGAGAGCTTCTCTACAAGATCGCATAAAGCCTGCGACCGGAATACCCGCACTGTTCTTGAAAGTAACTGCCTGGGTGCCACCCTGGTGGAAGGTGCAGCAGGGTTGGCGGATTAAGGTCGGAACGCTTCTAAGAAGAGTGACTGCAGCTGGGATGAGCGGTGCGTTGAGCGGTGCATTAGCAGGAGCACTGGCGGGGCTGGTGGCCTGGATGTTTGGCAAGGCGATTGGCTGGGGATTCATCTTGGCATTGGGGGGCGCAATAGCGGGTTTAAGCCTGGGCTGGAAGCTGGGCTTGGGTTTTGGACAGAACATCAGCAAACAGATTGGCTGGTTGCGCCTCTGGCAAATTGCCGGCGCGGTTTG
>Ga0315537_1003552_pt1 | contig 11571 bp, 10 predicted proteins | sample SalMarSW160270MG_FD_203091 | JGI IMG/M metagenome (GOLD analysis project Ga0315537, IMG submission 203091) | Salt marsh sediment microbial communities from the Plum Island Ecosystem LTER, Massachusetts, United States - Salt Marsh Sediment SW1602-70 ... | reverse complement strand
TGGCATAAAAAACATAATCTACCGGCACGCCTTTGAGCACATTGGCGATAGTCGTCACCGGCAACACGATGCGGGCATTAGTCTTACCAGCACTCATGATGATTGCGCGGTCCAGCTGACCAAAAGCATAACCCGGTTGCAGATCATCCAGCCTCAGAAAAGCCCCGATTTCGGTACCGTAAGCTATCACCCTTCCCTGACGATTAATTGTCAACGAACCCATATCGTCGGCGATGATAGTTAATTCCTTGATCTGCTCATCGCCCAATTTACGAAGTGCCTCCAGCGACTCCGATTTTCCCGCTCCGGTATCACCAATAAACAGCACATTTGACTGGCAATTATTTTTCAGTAAAATTTGTACCAGCGCGCCGTGAAAGGGCATATTGCCATCTTTCATGACCTTTAGATTATGGAGTGTTAGAACCATTTTCTTCAGGTAACCAAAATAGCCATACTCCTTACCTCGCGGAATAGTTGCCACAAAGAGATTGTTATCTTTATCTTCATAAAATACGGTAGGAAAATCTGAGAATTGTTTTAGAGTACTTTCCTCGACACCGTAAAGGTAGATACCATCCGGCGGTTCTTCCAAATCCTCATCGGAAGCCAGTTCAAAAAGATTACTCAGTGAAAAGCCCAATTCGTAAAAATATTCGTGAAAATAGATATAGATAATTGTTGCTCCAACCTTTGCCGGAAAGCAGAGCCATTCGTGCGGTTCTAATTTTATATACCGCAGTGGATTTTGCTCTATCTCGATGAAGGCACCCTTCCGTTTATTCATCGGCGGCTCGAGGATCAAGGGTGGATAAATTAGTACTTGTCGAACCATTGATACATTGTTTAATAATCGGTACACGCCCTTGAAGCAGGATTTCGACAACGGTACGGCAATGGTTGCCACTTCCGCACCGGCGTGTACCTGGCGATAAACCCGGGGATGTTGGGAAGTGATATTTTCCTGAATATCACGATAAGCCTGGCGCACAAAATGCATCAGCCGCTCGATAGTGTTGTTAAAAGTTCGATAAGGTCGGCGATCAAAGCGCTCACCCGCCGAATCACAGATAATAAAGCGATCGAAACTGCGCCAATAGTTATACAACCGCTCAACAAAATCATTCAATAGATTTTTATCCCGGAAAAATTGTTCCGCTCCGCCCACGACCCCCGGAACAAGCTTAGCTTCCAATTTGGTCAAATAGTACAATGTCTGATAGAGCAGTTCCCGCTCCTTCTCAGTTATTTGGGTGGATTCAAAGATATTCAAAAGCGGCGATTGCCTGGCAATCAACTGATCCAGAAAACAATCGAGAATTTTCCGAAACATATTATTCTCGAAAAGTTCCTCAACCGAATCCACAACCCGGTCTTTCACCCCGATAATTATCTTTTTCCCAATAATTTTAGAAGGATATTTATTCATAGCCAACTCTCAATCCCATAATCGGGCTGTAATTTAGCACTCGTGGTCTATTTATCAATTTACTTTTTAGAGAAAAATCAAATTGTGATTAGTGTTAATACAAATTTTCTATCGCCAAAAAATTGGTACTGCCTGGTGAAGGCAATGGACTTCGATCGGGGTAATGCCCATTAATTCACCGTCAGGAGTTAAAACTTTCGGAATTGCAGTTTCGACTTTAATGGATTTCGCCTTAAATGTTTCCACCTCTTCAATATAGATATGCTCGCCAGTGAAAATTTTAGGAAAACTCTTCAGGAGTTTAATTCGCCCTAACTTATTCAAAATAGTAACATCGAGATATCCGTCATCGGTTTCGGCTGAAGGCGCCATTAAAAAGTTCGCGGTCCAACGGGTATTCGAGATTTCGACAAAAATGCTGTCTCTTTGCAGCTCTTGACCATCAAGGATTATGCTTAAAGGAAAACTGTTCAAAAAGATCGTCTTATAAAACACACCGAGAGTATAAGATAAATTACCAAAAATTTTCAGGTGGTGGGCAATCTCGGTCACATCGGCAACAAAACCTAGCCCCAAGATATTGAGAAAATAGTAAGTTTCACCATGCGAGATGAACTTCCCTACATCGGTCAAGCGCGGTGACCCGCACGCAATAATATCAACGGCAGCGCGCCATTGAGTGTTTTGCAATTCCAGATCGCGGGCAAAGGCATTACCGGTCCCAATTGGCAAAATACCGATAGGAATTTTATGATTGTCAGGATTCCGAAAATAGCCGTTAATTACCTCATACAAAGTTCCATCGCCGCCCGCAGCAACGACGCCATCGTACTGATTCAAGGCTGCTTCCTGAACAATCTGAATGCCATGTTCATGAAAATCGGTAGTCCGCAAGTCAAATTCAATACCTTTTTCCAGAAAATAAGTTTCCACTTCAGGCAGAATTTTCTTGGCCCACCCGTGACCGGCGAAAGGATTATAAACCAGTAGTACCTTCATCTCTTTACCATCTCCATTAAATTACACTTATTGGAATTAATGATTATCTAATAATCAATTTTTATCAAAATTCTTAAAATCCCAGCAGTCGGATTTCCGGTTCCAGCGAGATACCAAAGCGTTTCAAAATAACTTCCTGAATTTCAGTAATTAGCCGATAGACGTCGCTCGCGCTTGCCGCGCCGCAATTGACGATAAAATTAGCATGCTTCTCCGAAACCATCGCATCGCCAATCCGCAAGCCCTTCAGCCTCGCCTCTTCGATGAGACGCCCGGCGTAATCCCTCGGCGGACGTTTAAACACCGATCCGGCTGAGGGCAGCGACAGGGGTTGCTTTGCCTGCCGGCAAGCTAAAATATCCGTTCGAATTTTCTCAATTTCCGACCTGATACCCGGTTTAAGATTAAAACTTGCCTCCAGAATAATAGCATCAGGTGAAATATCAGTCCGGCGGTATCGCATTACAATCTGACTTTTGGATACATTCTTAATCCTGTTATCAACATCAATCAATCTCACCGAAGCAAGGATGTCTTTAATTTCGGTATTAAAGGCTCCGGCATTCAAAATTACTGCACCGCCGACACTACCCGGAATCCCGGACAGCTTCTCTCCACCACTTAATTCGGACGCTATACTCCGAGTAATCAGGTCTTCGATCAGAATTCCCGCACCAGTAATAACCAGCGAATCTTCAATCCGAAAATTGCAGCATGCTCGGGAAAGATCAATAACTATCCCACGGAAGCCCTCATCACTTACCAGTAAATTAGTCCCTCTTCCAATTATAAACCGGGGAATCTCCTCGCTTCGACATAAACCGAGCAGAGTTGACAGTTCTCTCTCATCGTTCGGAATGACGTAAAAATCGGCTGGTCCGCCAATTTTAAAGGATGTGTGTCTGGCAAGCATTTCGTCAACCAGAACTGCTCCGCGTAGATTTTCCTCTAATTTCCGCCGGAATTTCGATTTATGATTCAAGAACTACTAACTCTCCCAATTAGTGCAAAACATAAAAAAGTTGACTATACAATTAATCGCAGTATTTTTGGCAGGATCGAATACTCACAGGGCGGATAGCCCACGATCTCACCATCGGCTTCGACGACAACCGATAATCCTTGCATGATAACTTTGACCCGATTCCCCTGGTGATACTCCGCCTGCTTTTTCCTCAGAATTGTGCCGTTATAGAGAGCCGGAATACAAGCCAGAGTTTTCAGGCAATTCATTTTATTCATTAATGCAATATGCAGCCTGGCATCATCATAAGCCGTCTGGACGCCATAATTCATTCCCCCGCCAAAGTACGGGCATTTGAATACCGTGAGATTCTTGAGTGTACGACTTAATATTTCCCGCTCATCAATGACAATTTCACTCCCAAAATTCCCAAACTTCAGGATATTTTTTAAACCCGCATAAATTACCGCAATATCAATATTCACCCGCTTTAAAAAAGACATGAACGGTGTTTTTTGATTAAATAATTCGACTGCTTGACTGATTATTCCAATACTGGAATTGGCCAGAAAGTAGCGCGTCTGCTGATCGCCATTGACATCATGACAAACAACTTTGCCAACGTCCACCAGGTAGGCTTGATTCAATTCGATTCGGTCTATTAGCAGCTGCGGCGTTGGAAACATTTTTTGCACATCACAACTGCTCCCGGCAGTGAGGAAAACCAGTTCGAGATCGGGATTGAGCAGGCGATCATTTTCGATGACACCATTCAAGACCTCGTTGAGTGTCCCGTCTCCCCCGAAAATATATATCCGTTTGATTTCTTCTCTGACAGCCTGTCGGGCTAATTCAATTGCGTGCCCTTTACTTTGAGTCAGATTGCAGCTGATTTCATATTTTTTCGCTACAAGCTGTTCGTAAAACTGCTCCCACTTACTCCGCGCCTTGCCGCCACCGGCAAGCAGATTTACAATAAAATATAATTCTTCAGATCGGGCTTTATTCAATGTAATGACAGATCCTCCCAGATTAATGAGTATCGCAAATACTCGATCATCCCTGCTCGATCAGAATCACCCGTTCGGAAAGCGCAATACAGATTTACCGAGATGGTAAATCCCCAAATTTTCTTCAAAAGCGCAGAGTAGACCGATTGAGTATGATAACCAAAGCGCAAAAATCGGTAGTTACATGTTTGATTTTTTAGCAGCCATCGAACTAATTCCTGTCCGGCATCAGGATACCGATCCGCCCAAACCAAATAGCGCAGGCAGTTTTCTGACAGGGGATTATTGCTCTTCGGCAATAAGTTCAAAGGACGAAGTAAATTCGATAACAATGCGTACTTGCCGCCGTAATGCGTCACTATGGTATTCTTAAATGCCGACTGATCCCACAAACTGGCGGCGGCAACAATCCGATTATCCTTAACCAGCAACCAGCTGCTTTCCAGCCGAAAACCCGGCTCTTGAAAGCGTGCCGATAGATAATCCTCATCCCAACTTGGTGATAACTCGTAATTCCGATAGAATTGTTTAAAAAGCACGCTCAGCTCCTTAAGATCCGCCCGAGTAGCTGGGCGAATTATATGTTTTTCAGATAGCCGATAAAATCGAACCGGGAGCAAATATTTGATCTGATATTGAGCAATATGATCAAAAACAGGTATGCCGGCCCGCCCGGAAAGCAAGGCATTCATAGCTGCATTTTTACCAATTACCAGAATAACAGCACATTTCACCGGCGATTGACCTAGCAAATCGGCCACCTGTTTCATCAGGCGAAAGGCGACCAACGACTTCTGAAAATCCAGATCAATTTTAATCCCGCCAATATAGGCAATCTGTAAAGGTGCTCCCCTAAAAAAAACGGTGCGAAAAGAAAAACCGACAGCACCAATTAATTTCCCATCCTTTTCGGCAACGAGGATAACCGGATTGTTCCCCTGCAAATTAGAGAGACAAAAATAATCCGGCGACCGGTCAATGCTGACGACTAAATCAGTCGCCATGGGCGCTTGTCGGGACAATTCCAGCAGTGCCTGGTTATCTTCCTGGCGATTTTTCGGGTAAGTCCTCGGTTTTAATCGGCGGTGCACCTGTTAATTTGTACTGAATAAAAACAATCAGCAGATAGCCCAGCGTACGGATTATCACCAATACTTCGGTAAATGATTGTTTTAATCCCAAGATCTCCGCCAGATGAGACAAGGCAAACAACCCAAAAGCAATGCCAATCCACAGGGGTGTTGCTCCCTTGCCCTGCCGAGCGGCTCGAATCCCTAACGCCAGGATCAGCACACTCAGCGCTAAGTTCAAAGCCGCAATCGAATCCCAGGTCAGCTTCATAATATACCTCACTTAAAATAGATGTTTTTCATTTAGGTTTATATTAGTTTAGGTAATCATAAGATACAAGGAGAAATAATCATTGGAAAGCTTGTAACTAAGCTTAACCGGTGTAAGTTTTGCCTTTCAGTTCCGTTGAATTGCGCACTACCAAAGATCAACACCTCTGATAGTAATTCTGGCTGAAAATTCAATTACTGCAGATCAGCAATGTTTTCAGACACCTGCTGAGAATATACATTGCTTTTCCGATTGTCAAAAATCATGCTAAATTAATCCAAATTTCAGACGGAGTAAGCGATGCAGGGATTGGTACAAGTCTACACAGGCAACGGAAAGGGTAAAACTACCGCTGCTCTGGGACTTGCCCTGCGGGCAGCCGGCGCCGGACTCAAGGTCTTTATTGCTCAATTTGTCAAAGGAATGGAATATAGCGAATTAAAAGCTATTCGGGAAAGATTCCCTGAAATTACCATCCGGCAGTATGGCCGCGACTGTTTTATCATCAACAAACCAACTGAAGATGATGTCAAACTGGCCCAAAATGGATTGACCGAGGCGCGCAAAATTATCCAGACTGGCAATTATGACATTGTTATTCTCGATGAAGCCAATATCGCGGTCTATTATCAATTATTTACTATTGATGATCTCTTAAAAATCATCCGCATGAAACCCCAACATGTCGAAATAATTATTACCGGTCGTAAGGCTCATCCCCGGCTAATCGAATCGGCCGATCTGGTAACCGACATGCGGGAAATAAAACACTATTATCAAGCCGGGATTAAAGCTCGCAAAGGAATCGAATTATGACAATTGCCAACCAACCAGTCGTAGCCTTTCAAGGAACCCATTATGCTTTTAGTGAGATTGCTGCCCGTACATATTTAGGGGAGGAAATTGTAACTCTCCCCTGCCGCCAGTTTCAGGATGTCTTCAATGCCGTTGAACAAGGGAAGAGCAATTTTGGCATTGTTCCGGTTGAAAACTCGACTACCGGAAGTGTTTATCAAACACTTGATCTGATCGTTGATTCCCGGGTAGTGGTTGTCGGCGAAATATCACTGCGTGTCTCTCTGCATTTTATCACCAATCCCGGTGTCGAATTGAAGAATATCCGGGTGGTCCACTCTCATCCACAGGCACTAGAGCAGTGTCGCCTGTTTCTATCCTCGATACCAGAAATTGAGACTATAGCCAGCTATGACACTGCTGGCAGCGTCAAAGACATTCGGGATCGCAAATTATTAAATGCCGCGGCAATTGCCAGCCGCGAAGCAGCTGTTGACTATGAAATGCAGATCGTCCGCGAAGAAATCGAAGACAATCCTGATAATTATACCCGTTTTCATATTATTGCCCTGACTGCCGATGACCAGAAAGACGCCAATAAAACCTCGATTGTCTTCTCAATGAAAAATATACCGGGTGCGCTCTTCAAAAGCCTGAGCGTTTTTGCGCTGCGCGATATTGACTTGCTCAAAATCGAGTCGCGTCCAATTCGCGGAAAACGCTGGAAATACCTCTTTTACATCGATTTTGCGGGCAATATGCAAGAGGAACGCTGTATCAATGCTATCCGGCACCTGGAAGAAATCACTTCCCTGCTGAAAGTTCTTGGTTCCTATAGAGCGGCAGTCGGATAATAATTCCAATATCTGCTCATCTTGTCTTTCGGTGTAATTATTTATTTTGGATAAAAATAAAATATGGCTATTCGGGCTGGAAAATTTTTAGCACCTTAGCCCCGACAGCTCGGCCCTGTTTCAACTCATATAGCGCCTTGTTTGCCTCACCCAGCGAATATTCTGCTACCCTAGGCTTGATCGGTATTTTAGCTGCCAATTCCAAAAAATCCATTACATCCCGCCGGGTCACATTCGCTACGCTCTTAATCTCCTTTTCCAGCCAGAGGTGCTGAGAATAATCCAAGCGTAATAGAAAATCCTTATCCGATTCTTCTTTGCGGATTGCATTAATCACCAATCTGCCACCGGGAGCCAGGTGTTTTAACGCCATAACAACCGGCTTCCAAACCGGCGTCGTATCAATAATTGCATGACATAAATCCGGTGGGATATCGGAGGTATCACCAGCCCAGGCTGCGCCCAAACTCATGGCAAACTGACGCTCAATAATACTGCGGGCAAAAACATATACTTTAGTATGCGGGAATTGAAAGCGAACCATCTTCAGTACCAGATGAGCAGAGGCACCGAAACCGGTTAGACCGAGTACCTGCCCGTCTTTAAGATTACATAACCGCAAGGAACGAAAGCCAATTGCACCGGCACAGAGCAGCGGAGCCGCCTCGCTATCACTGAATACTTCCGGAATCCGACACACCGAACTTTCCGGCGCTACCATATACTCAGCATAACCACCGTTTTTATCCCGCCCCGTCGCCTTAAATTTGGCACATAGGTTTTCATTACCTGACCGGCAATACTCGCAGTAACCGCAAGATGAATAAAACCAGGCCACACCCACTCGCTCCCCAATGGCATAATTCTGGACTTTAGAACCGACATCGGCAATTCTGCCAATTATCTGATGACCGGGAATTATCGGGAAATGCGGCGGCGGTGTGCGACCTTCAATCTCATCCAGCTCGGTATGACAAACACCACAGGTATGGATTCGAATAAGCAACTCATTATCCGCAGGCTGAGGGACTGGTAAACCAGCCGCCTCCAGTGGATGGGGATTTAAAGAAATATCTACAATCCGATTAAGCAGCATGGCTTTCATATTCATCACCTTTCAATCCTGGCAAAGATTAATTAAAACGGCAAGAAATATCAACAAAGAATTTGAAATATTTTTCAATTCCGAATGGTTACGCGGATTTATTTCTTGACAATCTGAAAAATTTTATAGAATATTCGATTAGGCAATATAAGGTTATTAAGTGTTTCTCACGGGAGTTTGTGATTTTGTTTAATTTTGAAAATAACTTTAAAATGAACGGAGGGAATCGTCATGAATAGAACAACTATGTGGCGAGTATTCGTCGTGATTTTATTTTGCACCCTGTTCGCCAATGCGCAACCAACTCTTTCCTGGACGGAATCTAGTAGTAATCCGGTCTTTGGTCAATTAAATGGTGGACCAAAAGCATATTATCCGAGCGTTTTGTACGATTTGGGGAGATTCTCCGGGCACGGCATCAGAGCTAAGTATAAAATGTGGTATGGCACAAGTGACAGTCAAGTGGGATTTGCCTATTCCAATGATGGAATTAATTGGACCGATTTAGGAATTGTCGAAGGGAATGTGAGTTACCATTGTAAAGTTGTCTATGATCCTAACGGATTTACCAAAAAAGGGAAAAGAAATCCAAAGGAAAAAGAACCGGTTTATTATAAAATGTGGTATGCCAATCCTGATGTCTGGCCTTTCACTCACGAAACGATCAGATATGCCGAATCAACGGACGGGGTGAATTGGGCAAATGATCAACCCATCTCACAGGATTCATCACACCCCTTGATTACTGGAGAATACAATTGGTGGTACGGCACCTATGGTCCCGGCACAGTTTTATATAATCCCAATGGATATGCAAATTGGCATGATAGAAATCCAATGGGACATAAATATGTAATGTATTACGACGTTGCTCCGCAAAATTGCATCCCCGGAGAGACGGAAGCCACAGCATTAGCCTATTCCTTAGATGGAATTTATTGGCGCAGATATGGGGACAATCCCGTCATTATAAGCGGTGATGATAATTCCTGGGATGCATATTATGTCTATGCCTGGACGGTTCTCAAGGAACAGAGAGGCTATTCAATGTGGTACAGCGGCGGCGCTGAGGCAAGTCATGAGGGCATCGGCTATGCTTATTCGAAAGATGGACTAAACTGGATAAAAGATGAAAACAATCCGATATTTAGTAGCAGTGATGGAATTGAATGGAGAACTTGCCGAACTTACAATCCCGCTGTCTTAATCAACGGAAATACCTATAAAATGTGGTTCAGTGGAGTCAATGACAGCAGTGCTTATTCGATCGGATATGCTACTGCCACCCCTCAGGCAAGAAAGGTAAATAGAAATACTAAACCGAAGACTAAACCAAATATTCCACCGACTGCCAATCCGACAGGATTAGCCAACAACTATCGGCTGTTTCAAAATTATCCCAATCCGCTCAATCCCACGACCAGAATTGACTATGTATTGCCTGAAGCGAGCTTGATCACCTTGACTATCTACAATCTAAGGGGTGAAGAAGTCCTCGTCTTGGTCAATGAAATCCAATCTGCAGGCAGACAAACGATTACCTGGGATGCCACCGGATTTGCCAACGGTGTCTACATTTACCGACTAACAACTAAGGGACTAACCGGTGAAAAGGTTGATAATAGTTATACCGATTATAAAAAAATGTTGCTAATTCACTAATTTCTTTTATTATTTAAGTTCAGATGTCAAAATTTTTCGATATACGGTTCTAAAATCACCAAAATCGGAGGGCTATTTTTTTCAGGGGGGTTGCCAAGTTTATTTCAAACATTTTGTAACCTACAAAATAGATTGAAGAGTTAGGGGCAGAATTAAAAAGTATCAAAAAGATTTAAAAAAGAGGTTGGCTATTAATTATCTTCTTGCTAACGGATCAGGTCATTATCCTATTCAAAGAGAAATCCGACCTCCTTGATAAGCCCAATTGGAATATTTTTTAAGAAAGTTTTTAAAGCATCACTGATGGAGGAAAGAAAATGAAAGTGCTACGACGTTTTAATTTAATGAGATTGATTGCATTCGCTTTTCTTGCCTTATTCCTAAGTCAATCTGCATCAGCTCAATTTCCCGACAGCCTGGCTCTCTTTGTTGTTGTCGATGACATCAATCCAAACGCGGCCGAGCAGGCAATTTCTGCAAGACTCGACAATATGGGATTTATCGTTGAGTATGTCGACGACGACTACGTAACTGACGGCTCGACTGATGGTATGTCGCTTGTTTTAATTTCAGCTACAGTATCATCTGGAACCGTGTCAGGTAATATGCCGGGGCTCAAAGATCTAGCGATTCCAGTCATCAACTGGGAGCCGTTTATCTACGATGCCCTGGGACATCAATCAACCGATGGAGGAGAATTTAACACAACTGAAATCTCACTCATTAATCCTGATCACCCATTGGCGGCAGGTTTGCCTGATGGAATAGTTACAATCACAACTGCCGAGAAAGGCGTAAGTTATGGGATGCCAGAAGGAGACGTCGCCATTATTGCCACCAATATTGATGATGAAACTCAGGTAGTGCTTTTCGGTTACGATGAAGGAGCTGCCATGGCTCCGGACTCGGGCAATGCCCCGGCACGGCGAGTCGGTACCTTTTTACTCAATGATGCCGCCGATGCGTTGACTGAAGATGGCTGGGCGCTTTTCGACGCCTCGGTCTTGTGGGCTATGAGTTACCAGGAGGAACCTATAGATGAAATTAAAATAGGGCTGCCGATTACCAGCAAATTTAACCTCCAGAACAATTACCCGAATCCTTTCAACCAGTCTACTGTTATTACCTATTCAATTCCGGTACAAACCGCAGTGAAACTTACAATCTATGATCTCCAGGGTAAACAGGTCGCTACTCTGGTTGATAATTTTCAGGAAAGTGGAACTTATTCGGTACCCTTCAATGCCCGGTCATTAAGCAGTGGAGTCTATCTGTACAGATTGGATTCGGGATCAGAGGTCATCACTAAAAAGATGATGTTTTTGAAATAATAAAATCCACATCTATTTTAAAAACTAGTATTTACTGCACTATTATTTGCCTTTGATCAAACACAAAAAAAGGCAAAGGGT
>Ga0315537_1003551_pt1 | contig 11574 bp, 10 predicted proteins | sample SalMarSW160270MG_FD_203091 | JGI IMG/M metagenome (GOLD analysis project Ga0315537, IMG submission 203091) | Salt marsh sediment microbial communities from the Plum Island Ecosystem LTER, Massachusetts, United States - Salt Marsh Sediment SW1602-70 ... | reverse complement strand
CACCTTGTCCCACTTCTTATACCAGTCAAGCTGCTCCGCCATCACTGCCCAGAAACCCTCAGGGTCGTCGATAGACCTCTGGTAGATTTGCCTGTATTCCTCCAGACTCTTGATATATGCCTTTTGCCTGGTTTCTTCAGAGGGGGTAAACACTCTATTTTCTGACATCATAGAGGTGATTGTTTTTGCCTCTTCCATGCTTTAAGTCTCTCCTTCTAGTTCGACAACCTTTCTTTATTATTGCTCGCAAATCTAAGGGTGACTGGTTAAATCACAAAACTGGATTATAGTAGAGGTTGGCTACCCGTATAATGGTTATGATACCCGAGAGTTAATCCTGGTAGGCTACACCCATCAGTTGGGTAAATGCCGCCCGTAGCCTCTGTGAAATGACATAGGCTACCCCTCCAGCAATTTCAGCACACAGCTTCGGGTTGGTGTAGATTAGATTCCGTAGTTCTCTACCATCGAAGGCAAGTACCTTTGTTCTCTCCAAGGCTTTGGCGGTGGCTGTAGACTGGAACGGTGGTATTGTCGCTGACCAACTGATACACTCAAAATTAGAGGCAGCCTGGATCTGCCGCTTATCGGTCGGGCCCAGCTCGAGAAGGATGGATACCAGTCCCTCTTCAATTATATATACCTTGTCTTCTTCCCGATCCTGCTTGCATATAATTGTACCTGCTTCAAACACCTCAGGCGTGCACATCTTTTCTACTGCCTTAAGCTCATTCTCATCCAGATAGTGGAATATATCAGACCTTCTTAATACCTCTAACCTTTTCATTTTCGACCTCCAAAATTTATGTGTCCGATGACTTAGTGCACAAAACTTATTTTACCTTGCAACCGCATGTTTTTCAAATAGCATACAGTGGTCAGTATAGAAATAGGGGCTACCGGGAAAAGCATTTAGAGTGTGGAAGGATATTTATCCAGAAGGCAGAGTTGAACTATCGTACTCGGAGTAACCTTGCTCTAGTTTTCTCCGCCGGCTTTCCTGCGCTTGGTACGACGCTGACCGACCCACAAACCTTTAAAGAAGCTCCGGTTTAGTAGATGCTGGTTATCGGCTACACTTAAGAGGTCCTTTGACCCCCCTCTCTCGAAGTAGGCTACCTCAACATGCTTACCCATATTTTTTACCGCCTGAAGGGCGTAAGCGAAATCGGAATCACCACTCACCAGTAGCGCCACATCATAGCAATCATTCCAGGCAAAATATAGCAGGTCCGTAGCCAGCATAATATCTATACCCTTCTCAACAGCCACTCCCTGTGCCACTTTGGTACTCCCCAGCCGTACCTCCAAATACGGTGTTTTGCGCAATATATCAAGAAATTCCTGCTGCTCCCGATAGCCTTCAGGCCATTGAACTTGGTCTTGCAAGACGTTGTAGTAGTATATTCGGAACAAGCGCCTTGAACCGCATAGCCTAGTGGTAAAATCGGTAAAATTAAGGTCGTGGCGTTTTAAGTTACTTCGCAGAGCGTGGTACAGATTACTGCCATCTATGAAGATAGCTATTCTGTTTTCCATAACTTCCTCCTTGTTGATTATACACAGAAGGGGGGTTGATTGCAAAAAGCAGACCTTTAATACTAGGCCGAGTACGTTGTATTGACAAAACTGGGGTGGTAGCTTATACTCTCACCAAAACAGGGAGTTGACAAAATCTTGCCCCCTGTGTTATAAGATTTAAATCTAGAGATGATAAATATTGCTCTCAAACTCGCTAAAACAGCGGAGACTATGTAATAGTGAAGAGGAGGTACAATATATGTGAGATTTTACGTAATAAGGCCTGATAAAGGTCATGGAGGCCTTATCCTTACAAAGGAGGAAAAATATAAGTGAACAAGAAGCTACTGCTAATCCCGTTAGCACTATTACTAGCCCTCAGCCTGGTTGCTATCGGATGCCCGACAACCACACCAACCACAACGCCACCAACCACAACGCCACCAACAACAACACCGCCAACAACAACACCTCCACCCACCAAAGATAGCATTGTTATTGGCGCCGCCAGACCCCTCTCCGGTCCAAACGCTTCTATCGGAGACGCGGCATTAGGGCCACTCATGCAATTGTGGCAACAACAGGTCAATGCCGATGGCGGGATATATGTGGAAGAGTATGGCAAAAAATTGCCCGTAGAGTATATCATATATGATGATGCCACCGATGTGGGCACCATGGTGAGGCTGACCGAAAAGCTGATAGTTGAGGACAAGGTTGACATCCTGTTCTCCGCCTGTGGTACCGCTTTTATTTCGGCTCAAGCCCCCATCGCCAATAAGTACGGAATGGTACTCCTCACCGCCGAGGGCGGCGCCACCATCATGAGGGACGCCCTTTATGGCTTGCCATACGTGTTTGTCACCCTGTCTTTTTCCGACTGGTACCAGCTGCCGGTTTTCGCTGAAATGTGTGCTGCCAAGGGCGCCAAGACGGCCTATGTAGTCTCCATTGCCGACCTCCATGGCGTGGAGTATTCCGGCGTGGCGGCTATAGAATTCCCCAAGGTAGGAATTGACATAATCGCTAGCAAAAGCGTTCCCATAACCTATACCGACTTCTCACTCTTGGTTAAGGAAGCCAAGGCGGCTAAACCCGATGTCTTCTGCTGTTTTGCCTATCCGCCTATAGTCATCCCGGTTACCGCTGAGGCTATGGCAATTGGCTTTAACCCGCCGGCCTTCATATGTGGACCTGGAGCCAATTTCGGCTTTTATTCAGTCTCGTTTGGCGGTGATCCCTCGATGATAGAGGGAGTAAGCTGCTTTGCCGTTGCCAACCCCAAAACTTCTCCCGAACATGCCAGACATTTTAGTGAGCTGGAGGCTCTCGTCGGCTTTCCAAACCTGGATTTCTGGGGAACTCCGCTCTACGAACCTGGCATATGTGACGTCTGGAAGCAGGCCATTGAGGAGGCCGGAACCCTTGACCAGAACGTACTAAGGGATTACATAGCCACACACCACTTCCAGACTAGACTTATAGACGATGTCTACTTCGAGATGTTCGGTGATGGTGGCGGGCTTATGGCCAAGGAAACCCATGCCGGTGAGATTGGCCAGTGGCAAAATGGGATGGTAGAAGTCGTCGGCGGCGGCGACTGGCCGGCCACAGTGCTTACGTCAGAGTGGGTCTATCCCAAGCCGGCGTGGCCTACTCCCTAATCCTGAGTGACCAGAGCAGACATTGAGTTTAGGAGTTTAGTGCAAATAGTTAAGCAGGCTGTCTAAAGAGCAAGAAGAGCTCTTTAGACAGCCTGTATCCGTGATAATTTTAAAGTTATAAGTTCATCATTATGCCTGAAAGCATTGTAACCATCCTGGATGTATTAATCGGCGGTTTGCTGCTGGGTGGTATCTATGCCCTGATTGCTATGGGCTTGAGCCTGCAGTACGGCGTTGCCCGGGTGCTAAACATCGCCCATGGCGAATTCATCATGATCGGGGCCTTTGCCACCTTTACACTTTACACTGTATTGGGTATTAACCCTCTTGTTTGTCTGGCCATCGTCGGCCCCATTATATTCATAATCGGTTATGCACTTCATCGGACTCTATTCCACCAACTTAGCCTCAGGGCGCCAAACCCGGGTGCCTATGAGGCCAGTTCTCTGTTAGCTACTTTTGGTCTCCTCTTCATCATCCAAAATCTAGCTTTGATGGGGTGGGGTGCTGACTATAGGGCGTACTCTTACTTAAATTTTGGGGTCGATTTGGGGGGTGCAATATTTAGTGCCAACAAGCTGGTAATCCTCGGTTTTTCGGTAGGCATAGGTGTGGCCTTCTATCTGTTTTTGGCCCGTTCCCGCATTGGAAAAGCGATTCGGTCAGCGGCTCAAGACCCGACGACTGCCAGCCTCATGGGAGTAAACATCAACCTAGTGCTGGCTTTATGCTTTGGCTTTGGCGCTTTAATGGCCGGTTTGGCCGGCGTGCTTATAAGTATGCGGGTCCCCCTCAATCCAGCTATGGGTATGCAATATACCTTCATCGCCATCATCGTTATCGTCTTGGGCGGTCTGGGCAGCATCCCCGGTAGTTTCATCGGTGGTTTTATACTGGGTATTATAGGCGAGGTAGTATCCTATTTTGACCCGAGCTTATCACTGGCTGCCTATTATTTCCTCTTCATGCTCCTTCTATTGGTGAGACCGAAAGGTATTTTTGGAAGGTAGAGATATGGATATTACCAGATTTACATCCAAAAGGTTCTTTATACCGGGGATAATTAGTCTGGTCATATTAATCGCGCTGGCCACTCTACCTCTCTATGGCTCGCTTTATTCGGTCATTCTACTAACCACCATCTTGATGTTTATCATCCTTACGGTGAGTTGGGTCATGTTTTCCGGTCCTACCGGCTACCTCTCACTGGCATCGGCCGCTTTCTTCGGAGTCGGTATCTATACTTCAGCCTTATTACTGCCCAACACGGGGGCGGTACTACCCCTGCTGGTAGCAGTCTTTATTGGCGGGCTTGCCAGCAGCGTAGTCGCCCTCGGCGTTGGCGCTCTGACTTTAAGGCTGAGGGGCATATATTTTGCCATCTTCACCTTCGGACTCGTCATACTCATCTTGGAGCTTCTTAACTGGTGGGAGCATACTATATCTCATATACGTGGCCGATTCGTCATGTTGGTGGGCAATGATACTATTTTTTACATCATGCTGGCTATTTTTGTATTGCTAATGATCACCACCTACTTAATCCGGCGCTCCAAATACGGCCTAGCCATGCAGAGCATCGGCGAGAACGAAGAAGCGGCGGCTCACCGGGGCATTAACGTAACCATGGTGAAGGTTCTCACCTTCGCCCTCAGCGCATTCTTTGCCGGGGCTGCCGGGGCAGTCTGGGCCACAAAATTAACATATATCGACCCGTATGTTGCTTTCTCTGTACTCTTCTCCTTTCTGCCGGTCTTAATGGCTATCTTCGGCGGTATGGGGCAAATTTACGGCCCGGTAATAGGCGCCGCCATTTTTGCCTACCTGCAAGAAACGCTACAAACTAAGTTCCCTTATATCTATATGCTCATTTTCGGCATCGTATTAATACTGGCCATATTATACCTGCCCAACGGACTGGTAGGAGTAATACCAAGGTTGGTGCGGAGGTTGAGGAAAGGAGGTGCGGCGAAGCAAAATGCAAATACTTGAAGGTGAAGGAGTAACCAAGTATTTCGGGGGTTTGGCCGCGGTATCAAACGTCGACTTCCATGTCGACCAGGGCGAAATATTTGGTCTTATTGGCCCCAACGGAGCCGGTAAAACAACGCTATTTAATCTAGTATCGGCAGCTCTTGTTCTTAAATCGGGAGTAATAAAATTTAAAGGCGAAAAGATCAGCGGCTTAAAGCCGTATCAAATCTGCAGGAAGGGAGTGGCCAGAACATTTCAATCGGTTAAAATTTTCCCTAATATGTCGGCCCGGGACAATGTATCGCTGGGAGCGCTATTCGGTACGTCGAAGTCCATAGTATCGGCATCGCCCAAAGAAGCTGATGAGCTATTAGATTTTGTCAACTTATCAGCTATGGGCATGGTGCCAGCCAGAGATTTGACCCTGGTTAACCAGAAGCGCCTTGAAGTAGCTGCGGCGCTAGCCACCGAACCAGAACTCCTGTTGATTGATGAACTGATGGCAGGTCTAACTCCCACTGAAACATCTGAGGCTATGGATTTGGTAACCAGAATCCGGGATAAGGGAATTACTATCTTCATGATTGAACATGTCATGAAAGCAATCATGGGTGTGTGCGACCGGATTATGGTCCTTCATCACGGCGAGAAGATTGCCGAAGGAATACCACAGGAGATTGCCACCAGTAAAAAGGTCATCGAGGTATATTTGGGGGAGTAGGCTTATGCTAGAAATTAAGAATTTAGATACTTTTTACGGCAAAATTCAGGCCCTATGGGATGTTTCTTTAAGAATCGATGAGGCAGAAATAGTGGCCCTGGTTGGCGCCAACGGGGCTGGTAAAAGTACACTGCTTAATACTATTTCCGGTGTGGTACATCCGGCTTCAGGTAGTGTGGAGTTCATGGGCAAGAGAATAGACAACTTGCCACCCCACTCCATCGTGGAAATGGGGCTTTCTCACATACCCGAGGGCAGAAGGCTTTTTACCGAGATGACGGTAAACGAAAACTTAGAGATGGGTGCCTATCCTTCCAGCGCCTGGAAGGTAAAGAAGGAAACGTCTGAGCAAATTTATCAAGTTTTCCCCATATTAAAAGAGAGAGCAGGGCAACTAGCCAGAACATTAAGTGGTGGCGAACAGCAAATGCTGGCTATGGGTCGGGGTTTAATGTCAAGACCAAAACTATGCATGTTTGATGAACCATCTTACGGTCTGGCTCCAAGGGTACTAATAGAAGTTTTCCAGATCATAAAGTCCCTACGGGACCAAGGGATTACTATCCTGCTGATTGAGCAAAATGTTCCCCGCACTCTAGAGATAGCTGATCGAGCATACGTAATGGAAAATGGCCGATTAGTCCTGGAGGGAACCTGCGATAAGCTCCTCAAAGATGACTACGTAAAAAAAGCTTACCTGGGACTGTAACCCCCTCCCACCACCCAAAGCATCTATAGAGGCATATTACCGTGCCGCTTGGGATAAGGCTCTATCTTCTTACTTCGTATTAGCTTTAGCGCCCTGGTCAGTTGACGTCTTGTTTCCCTTGGTTCAATAACATCCTGTACATAGGTAGCCTGCGCCGCTAAGGTCAGAGAGTCCCCATACAGCTCACGATATTTTTGTATCTTTTCAGCCCTGAATTTCTCCGGGTTGGCCACCGTCTTTATGTCTTCAGCATAGAATAGTTCCACTGCCTGTTCCGCACCCATAGCACCAACCTCAGCCGTTGGCCAAGCATAGACAAGATCGGTACCAAACCCGGGAAGTATGCCCATACCCAGGGCAGCGCCACCATAAACCTTACGCATCAGTATCGCCACCTTAGGCACCGTTGCTTCTGATAAAGCATAAAGCACCTTCGCCCCATGGCGAATAATTCCACTGTGCTCCTGAGCCTTACCGGGAAGATAGCCGGGTGTATCTACCAGCAGGATTATTGGGATATTAAAGGCATCACAAAACCGGATAAACCTGGCCTGCTTGTAGGAGCTGCCGGCACTCATGCAGCCAGCCCGAACCATTGGCTGGTTAGCAATAATGCCAACAGCATGACCAGCTAATCGGGCAAACCCGACTATCATCTCACCGGCAAACTCCCGCTTGACCTCAAGAAAATTACCATTGTCCGCGACTTGCTTGATTACCTGATGCATATCGTATGTCTTGGTTGGTTCAGCCGGCACGACCTGGCTAAGGGCGTCGGTAAATCTCTCTGGGTCGTCACCGGTATTCCTCCATTCCGGATGCTCTCTCCAGTTTGACGGCAGAAACGATAGTAGCCTCTTTATTCCCTGCATGCATTCCGGCTCGGTCTTGACCCTGAAATCAGCAACCCCGGTAACCTGGCTATGAACCTTGGCCCCACCCAGCTCCTCCAGGGTAACATCCTCACCTATTACCGACTTAATAACACGAGGACCGGTTATACACATATGCGATAACCCATCGACCATGAATATAAAGTCGGTTAGCGCTGGAGAATACACGGAGCCGCCAGTGCAATTGCCCAAGATGGCGCTGATCTGGGGTATCGCCCCCGAGCAGCGGGTATTAACAAAGAATACCGCGCCACCATGCTTCTCATCACTCACCCGATATGGGTCATCGCTACCAGCCAGCTCAGGCTTTATCACCCTGGCTCCGGGGGAATCATTTAAGCCAATAAGCGGGACACCCATATCCAGAGCCATCTCATGTATCTTGTACATTTTCCTTCCGTGCAGATAGCCCTGGGAACCACCAAATACAGTGGTATCATGGGAAAAAATGCAAACAACCCGCCCATCTATTGTTCCGTGCCCGGTCACTATACCATCTCCCGGCGCTCCTACTTTATACTTCACCAGCATATTAAATTCGTTAAAACTACCGGGATCAATGAGAAGATCTATGCGCTCCCGCGCGGTGAGTTTGCCCTTTTCGTGCTCCCTGGCTATTTTTGACTCACCCCCACCTAAAATATCCTCTTCTCTAGCTTGGCGAAGCCTAGCAATATACTCATCCATCTTTGGACTCCTTAATCGGGAACACGGCGAGTATTACTCAAGCCACAAACTACCACACAACCTAAATCGCGGTCAATTATACTACAGCGACCCTAGTTTGGATAGACAGCTTACTCGTTATTCACGGGTAGGTGGTCTTCATCGGGCCAGCGGCCAGCATTTCGTCAACCTCCCGGTCTGACATGGAGTAACGCAGGAGAAACTCCCCATCGGAGACTTCAGGGCTGATGCCCATTTGCTTGCGAATCTCCTCCACCGTGGGCTGGGCAAACTCCTTGTTCAGAAATTCCTTAGCTCGGGGCAGGCTGGTTATCTTGTCCAGCACGTTAGGGTCTATTGGTATATTGGGCTTGCCAAACCAGCCGGCCACATATTGAAATACGCCATCAGAAACCTGCTTGTAGCGCTCGCGGGACATGATATTCATGGCGGCCTGGGTTCCGACAAACTGGGAAAAAGGGGTGACCATAATGGGATAGCCCAGCTCCTGGCGCACTCTCACCACCTCCTCCAGGACCTCTTCCAGACGATGTCCCATCTTCACCTCTGCCAGCTGGCGTTTCAGGGTGGACAGCATTCCTCCCGGCACCTGATGCTTGTAGTAATAGACATCATGCTCCACCGGTGCCCCTGGCGGGCGGTGTTCCTTTTCAGCAATCATCTGGAAGTGGGCCGACATCGCCTTCAGCGCCTCCTCGTTGGCCTTTACCGTATAACCGAGGTGACGGGCGTTGTGCAACATGTTAAGCGCCGAGGGTAGTGAAGAACCCTCGGCCAGAGGCGGGACAGCCACATGGAAGGTATTGATGCCAAGCTTCATTGCCTCCAGATAACAGAGGGTGGCCATCCCGGTGTTGCAGTGGGAGTGAATTTCAAGAGGCAGTCCCTTGGTGTTCTGTTGAATCACCGGCACCAGAGTCCGTATCCGGTCAACGGTAAGCAGCCCTCCCTGGTCTTTGAGGTATACGATATCAACATCGGGGGAACTGACTATCTCTCTGGCTTTCTGAGCGTAGAATTCGTCGGTGTGCACCGGGCTAATAGAATAGGAAAGGGCAATCATGACCTCTTCGATGCCGGCCTCCTTAGCCATGCGGGCGGTACGGAGGAGGAGGTCTGTCTCGTGGGCGGCGTCCAGTATCCAGACACGTCTTATGCCGCAGGCCTTTATTGTCTTCAGCACCAGCGCCTGGATAGAATCTGGCATGCGCCTAAAGCCAATGAAGCGCCGGCCGGTGGTGCCAAAGCTGAGGATGCTGTTGGGCATGGCTTTGGCACAGAGCCTTATCTTCTCCCAAGGATCCTCCTTGTGCCAGCGTACCGATGTCCCCATGCTTATGCTGGCGGCAAAGTCGATAGCCCTAAAGCCAACCTTATCCATTACCGAGGCAATGGGGAGTATCATGCCAGTCTTAATACCAGTGGCATCCCACAGACTCTGGTTTCCATCTCTTGTGGTTACGTCAACAAAGTATATTTCTTTCTCACTGCTCATGGCTAACCTACCTCTTAATATAATATTTATAGTGAAGATACTGGCTCGAGTTCCTCTAGCCAGTATCTTTTAGCCTCACCACTTCCTCAAAGGCGTCAACTACCGCCTGGGCGAAAACCGGATCCTCGATATCGGTATCCACCTCAATTAGCTCAATCTCCGGCTTCAACCTCTGTTTAAGCCCATCAACAAAAGCCTGAATGCCCTGGGGGTAATAGAACTCGCTGCCCTCTTTTTCGATGGAGAGCCAGCCCTGCTTAGGGATAAGGAACTTGGTCGGGCCTACCGCCTTGTTGAGCTTCTCAGCGTAGACTCCGGCGATATCCCTTAATTCCTCGGGGCTTAGCCACACTGTTACCCGTAGCGCATCCATAAAATAGTGTTTTCGTATCTTGAGCTCGGGGGCAAGCTCTTTGGCAGTATATCCGGTGCGAGAAATAGTGTCCACTCCACCTGGAGCTACTACCTGCGGGATGCCTTTCTCCCCAGCTATCTCTAACCGTCGGGGCCAAGAGATTCGCGAGCCATCAAATCTGGCATTGGTGATACTGGAGGGTACCAGGTCAATAACGGCACTAAAATAGTCTTCCTCGATGAGCTTCTCCATCGATACCTCTGGCATGCCGATGGCGTGGAAGTGGATAAGCTCGTATTTCCCGCCTAAGGCCTGGTGGATATAGTGGGCGCAGTTGTCCGTGTATCCGTAGGTAGACATGGCTACCATCAGCTTCCCTTCCCCGGCGCTATCTGGGGGAACCACGCTCTCCACCATGCCGCATATGGCTCCGGCGGCCTGTGCCAGCTGGTCTTTGAGCAGGTGATTAAGACCGCTAAGGTCAATCAGGGAGTGCATCAGGGTTATGCCAGTAGGACCGAAGAATCTGTTGACGCCGGGTAGGGAAGCGGCGCTGGAGAGAATAAGCTTGGGGATTCGGTAGGGCATTTCTCCCATGATACTAGCTGCCATCACGGTACTGCTCATACCGCCGAGGGAAATCATTCCTTCCACCTCTCCCATCCGGCAGAGAGCACCCAGTTTAGCCACCGCCCCCTTAACCATCGTCTCGGTTGCCTGCTTCCTTTCCTGGGAACGCCGCAGCTTCTCTATCTCGGCACCGGCCGCCCCAGCTACTTCATCAGCGGTAATATCTGCCTCCAGCCTGGCCTCTCCCCCACAGCCGATGTCAACGATGAAAGGCTGGTGCCCTCGCCTCAAGATGAGTTCCTTTAGGTAGCTGCTCTCTTCACCTTTGGTATCCAGGGCAACAATGATGACTAATTTTTTCAAAACTGCTCCGTCTGATGTATCTGCTTACGGATAGCGCTAATCAGTTGGGGGAAGTGCTAACCCCGCAAATTGACTGTTTTCTTTAGAATACTTCCCAATCGTCTTGATTATAGCATGGTGTCACCATTTTGAGAACCTTCTATGTCAAGAAGCGTAAGATAGGACAAGCTATTTGGTTTAGACAAAGCGGAAATCTATCTAGTACCAGCTACCGTGAAATCTAATTCCTCTAGAGCATAATTCAGCAGAGTCTTGGCGGACTTCACTTCACTTTTGACGAGGAGACCCTCTATTCCGAGTACCTTGCCGCCATGGTTTGGGACCATGAGGTCGGCGGTTCAAGTCCCGCCCACCCCGACCACGGGTAGAAACAGCTCAAAAGCGTCTTTTAGTAGCTTATGAAGCGGGGCAGGAAGGTGGCGAGCTGGGGGAAGGCGATGATCAGCGCCGTCGCTATAATAAAGGGGATCAGGTAGGGCAAGATACCCTTGAAGACGGTCTCCAGCGGTATTTCCTTAAAAATTCCTTTCACCACATAGGCATTGACGCCGACGGGCGGCGTGACCACCGCTATCATGCTGAATACCGTGATAATGACACCGAACCAAATCGGGTCAAACCC
>Ga0315537_1003550_pt1 | contig 11576 bp, 15 predicted proteins | sample SalMarSW160270MG_FD_203091 | JGI IMG/M metagenome (GOLD analysis project Ga0315537, IMG submission 203091) | Salt marsh sediment microbial communities from the Plum Island Ecosystem LTER, Massachusetts, United States - Salt Marsh Sediment SW1602-70 ... | reverse complement strand
GGCGTGCATTATACCCTGGCAGAAGAGCCGCCGCCCGTCGCCCGCTTCGCCGAAGTCATCACCAACCGCATCAAGGAGCGCTGCCGCGAGCTGAAACTCGACCTGCCGCGCCTCATCATCGAGCCGGGGCGGCGTATCGTGGCCCTGGCCGGGGTGGCCTTATACACCGTCGGCGTCATCAAGGACATACCCGGCATCCGCTGCTACGTGGCCGTGGACGGCGGCATGGGCGATAACATCCGCCAGCCGATGTACGGCGCCCGGCAAGAAGCCCTGGTGGCCAACCGCGCCGCGGCCAGGGCGGACGGTAAAGTCACCATCTGCGGCCGGTACTGCGAGTCCGGCGATATCCTGATTAAGGACATCGACCTGCCCGCCATGCAGGCGGGCGATATCCTGGCGGTGGCCGGCAGCGGCGCCTACTGCGTGCCGATGCAGAGCAACTACAATGCGTCCTTCCGCCCGGCGATAGTCTTCGTCGCCGGAGGTAAGGCCCGCCTGGTGCGGCGCCGTGAGCAACTGGAGGACATCACCCGGTGCGATATCGTCTAGCGAGGAGGCCCGCGGAATGTGGCAGGTAATCGGACAGCCCCGGACGGTCTCCCTCCTCCAGCGCAGCCTGGAGGCCGGTAGCCTGGCCCACGCCTATCTGCTGGTGGGCCCGCCCCACATCGGCAAGATGACCCTGGCGGTGAACCTGGCACAGGCCCTCAACTGCGAAGGTGACGCGCCCCCCTGCGGCCAGTGCCCCCCCTGCCTCAAGATAGCCGCCGGTAACCACGCCGACGTTCAGGTTATCGGGCTGAGCCGGGACGAAGACAACGCCGAGGCCAAGCTCATCAGCATCGAGCAGATTAAGGATTTGCAGCACGATGCCAGCCTGCCCCCTTTCGAAGGCCGGCACAAGGTGTTCATTATCGAAGGGGCGGAGCTACTCTCCATCGAGGCGGCCAACCGCCTGCTGAAGACCCTGGAGGAGCCCAACGAGAAGGTGACCTTTATCCTGCTGACGATAAACGAGCGGCTATTGCCGGCGACGGTCGTCTCGCGCTGCCAGCGGCTGGAGCTGCCCCCGCTGCCCATCGAGGAGGCCGCGGCCCAGCTGGAGAAGGCAAACGGCCTCGACCCGGAGCAGGCCCGGCGGCTGGCCGGATTCTCCCACGGCTGCCCGGGCTGGGCGCTGGCGGCCCTCCGCGACGAAGGCCTGCTGCGGCAGCGCCAGGAGGAACTGGATGCTATCGTCGCGGCTATCCGGGCGGGTAGCGACGGGCGCTTCGCCTATGCCGCGCGGCTGGCCACGCGCTTCGGGCAGAACCGCAGCGCCGTCTACGACGTCCTGGAGCTGTGGCTCGATTACTACCGCGACCTGATGCTGCTGAGCCTGGGCCGCGACGATTTGCTGACGAATATCGACCGCCGGGACGAGCTTGCCCGGCTGGCTCAAGGCTTTACGCTTTCGCAAATCAAGGCATTCATCGAGACCATCCAGGCCACTGCCCGCGAGCTTCGCCAGAACGTCAACGCGCGGCTGGCGCTGGAGGTAATGATGCTGGATATACCCCGCAATGAAGGAGGTGAACCGGAAAACCGTCCCAACCGGGTTTCCGTAAAATATGGCTAATATAACTGGTATACGTTTTCGCAAGGCCGGGAAGGTCTATCACTTCGACGCCGGCGACCTCGAGCTGGCGGCCGGCGATACGGTCGTCGTCAAGACCAGCCGGGGCATGGAGCTGGGACAGGTGGTGATTGCCCCCGGCCAGGTGCCCGGCGGCGAGAACAAGGAATCGCTGAGCCCGGTGCTCCGCAAGGCGGAGCCCGAGGACATCGCCCGGGCGGAAGACCTCAGGGCCACGGCGGTGGAGGCCTTCGTCGAGTGCGGGCGCCTCATCGGCGAGCTGAGGCTGCCCATGAAGCTGCTGACCGCCGAGTACAACCTCGACGGCAGCCGCCTTACCTTCCAGTTCAGCGCCGAGGAGCGCGTCGACTTCCGCGACCTGGTGCGGCGCCTGACCGGCAAGTTCAAGGTAAGGGTCGAGCTGCGCCAGGTAGGCTCGCGGGACGAAGCCAAGCTTTTAGGCAGCTTCGGCCGGTGCGGGCGGCCCCTGTGCTGCACCAGCTTCCTCACCGAGTTCACCCCCGTCTCCATCAAGATGGCCAAGGAGCAGGACCTGCCCCTCAATCCCATGAAAATCTCCGGGGCCTGCGGCCGCCTGATGTGCTGCCTGGCCTACGAGGGCGAGCAGTACCGCGCCATCAAGGAAAAGATGCCCAGGATGGGCCAGCGTGTCTCCACGCAGATGGGCGAGGCTACCGTGGTGGGCTCTAACCCGCTCAAGGAAACGGTGCTGGTAGAGCTGGACACCGAGGCTAGGGTCGAGCTTCCCCTGGCCGACGTCTCCCACTAGCCGGCTTTTACTGCCGCAGGTACTTGCGCCACTCGTCGCGGTGGCTCAGGTAGTGATAGGGGACGATGAAGAAGGTGCCGTTCCGCGGCGGCGCCGGGGGGCGGATAAGCTTCATGTTGGCCTCTTTGGGCGTGCGGCCGGCCTTGCGGCGGTTGCAGGCGGCGCAGGCGCTGACGACGTTCTCCCAGGTATGCTGGCCGCCGCGGTAGCGCGGCACGACGTGGTCGAGGGTGAGGTGGCGGCTCTGCTCGCCGCAGTACTGGCAGGTGTAACGGTCGCGGTTGAATATCTCGTAGCGGGTCATCTTGCGCTGGCGTCGGGGCCGTCTCACCATCTGCCCCAGCCTGATTACCGAGGGCAGCGGCAGCGTCTCGCGGATGGTGTGGATAAAGCCCAGCCCGTCCTCCAGCATCTCGGCCTTACCCTGGTAGACGAGCACCACCGCCCGTCGCGCTCGGCAGACCGTCAGCGGCTCGTAGCTCTGGTTTAGGACCAGCACCGGGTGGTTTATCTTCAAAGGACGCCCTCTAGGTGAAGCTAGCCCTATTTTACTGCAAAGATTTCAGACGTGCAAGGCGGGCGGAATGTTGGACAGCCGTGCTATAATCAGAACGGTAAATAATTTTCAAGGAGGCATTGAGATGAGCGTTCAGGTAGGCAGAGAGGCCCCCACCTTCACCGCCCAGGCCTTCCACCAGGGCAAGGCCAAAGACATCAATCTGGCCGACTACCGCGGCAAGTGGCTGATGCTCTGCTTCTACCCCGCCGATTTCACCTGCGTCTGACCGACGGAGTTAGCGGCAGTTGCCGTTAAGTACCCCGAGTTCCAGAAGCTGGGCGTAAATGTTATCGCCATCAGCGTGGACTCTAACTTCTCCCACAAGGTCTGGCAGGAAGTGGAGCTTTCCAAGATGGTCAAGGGCGGCATTCCCTATCCTATGGTCGCCGACCTTGGCGGTAAAATCGGCACCTTGTATGGGGTCTATGATGATGTAAAAGGCGTGGACGTGCGCGGGCGCTTCCTCATCGACCCGGACGGCATCGTGCAGGCCATGGAGGTACTCACGCCGCCGGTGGGCCGCAACGTCGCCGAGGTGCTGCGCCAGCTGCAGGCCTACCAGCACCACCAGAAGACCCTGGAGCTGATGCCCTCCGGCTGGCAGCCGGGCAAGCCCACCCTTCCCCCGGAGACGGAGACCCTGACGCGGGCCGGGCATGTGTGGGAAATCTGGAAGCCTGACCTGGCTTTTTGAGCACTAAGATATTTTATCTACCTCACCCCCTGTATCCCCCTCTCCTGACGAGGTGTCACAGGAGAGGGGGAATTGTTTTTAAAAAAGAGGGGCTTACGCCCCTCTTAAACACCCGTAGGGCGGCGGGGGCAAAACTACGGGCTAAGCCGTGGATGATAAAGGGCGGCCGGGTGGGAATAGATAACTCGGACAGGGCGGGGTGGAGGAAATCTAGGGCCTGTGGCTCTTACGGTATTCCAGGTACATTAAAAGCCCGGCGATGCTCTTGGCGTCCTCGATTTTACCAGAGGCAATCAAGGCGGGGACTTCGGCAAGCGGCACTTTCACCACCTCGATTTCGTCGGTATCCTCGGCGTGCAGGCGGCTAGGCGCGAGCCCGGTCGCCAGGTAGACATGCAGGTACTCGGTGGCGTAGCCCGGCGCCGCGTAAAAGCCCCCCAGACGCTCGAGCCTGCCGGGTTTAAAGCCGATTTCTTCCTGAAGCTCGCGTATCACGGTGGCCTCCGGCACCTCGCCGGGGTCGATACCGCCCGCCGGTATCTCCAGCAGGTCTTTGCCCGCCGGGGTGCGGTACTGCCGCACCAAAAGGACGTTGTCATCATCGTCGATGGGGATGGCGGCGATGACCCCGTCGTGCTCGACGATTTCCCGCGTCGTCTCCCGCCCGTCGGGCTTGCGGACGGTGGCCACGCGCACCCGGATGGCGCGCCCGTTGAAGACCTGGCGGCTGGCGATTTCCTCTTCGGCCAAGGCTACTGTTCCTCCGCGGCGTGGTAGATAAGCGCCGTCTCGTCGCAGTTGGGGAACTTGGGGCAGCGGAAGCAGTCCGTCCAGACCTTGCGCGGCAGCTCCATCTTGTCGATGTCGCTGAACTTATAGCGCTTGAAGAAATCGGGGTGGTAGGTAAAGCAGAAGACGGTCTTGATGCCCAGCTCCTCCGCCTCCTGGAGGAAGGCGTCCACCAGCTGGCCGCCCAGCCCCTGACCCTTCTTATCGCCGGCCACGGCCACCGAGCGTATCTCGGCCAGGTCCGACCAGCTGACGTGCAGGGCCCCGCAGGCGACCACCCGCTCGCCCTCGCGGATGACCATGAAGTCGCGGATGTCCTCGTAAAGCTCGGAAAGCGGCCTCGCCAGCATCTCGCCGTTCTTGGCGTAATCGTTAATCAGCTTGTGTATCTCGGGGACATCCGTGATTTTAGCCTTCTCTACCTGAATCACCTTGTTTTCCTTTCAGTTTTGCCTCCAGCGAGCCGTAGAAGTACTCCCTGGGGCGTATTCTCAGAAACCGGGCGGTATGGGGGCTGCGCCGGATGGTAATTTCGTCGCCGTCGCCGAGCGATATATTGATGTGCCCGTCGATGCTGAGGGTGGCGTCGTGATAGGTGCTCAGGCGCAGTGTGACCGTCGCCGCTTCCGGCAGCACCAGTGGGTAGGCCGGGCTGAGGTGCGGGGCCACCGGCACCAGCAGGAAGTCACGCGACGCGGGGTACATAACGGGGCCGCGCGCCGCCAGGGCGTAGCCGGTGGAGCCCGTGGCCGTGGCCGCTACCAGGGCGTCGGTCTTGTAGAGGGCCAGCGGCTGGCCGTCCACGGCGGCCTCGATGCGTATCAGCCGGGCGATTTCCCCCCGCGCCACCACGATGTCGTTGAGGGCGTCGAAGGTGCGCGGCTCGCCGCCGGAAGCTACCAGCTCCGCCCGGAGCATGGTGCGCTCGTCGAGCCAGCCCTCGCCTTCGAGGAAGGGCGGCAGCTTGGCGATGGCTTCATCGGCGTCGAGCTCGGTCAGGAAGCCCAGCTTGCCCAGGTTGATGCCGGTAATTGGCGTGGCGCCGGGCAGCACTATCTGCACGGCCCGCAGGATGGTGCCGTCGCCGCCCACGGTGAGGAGCAGGTCGGTGCCGGCAAGCTTATCGCCGGCCCTGGCCTTTTCCCAGGCGGAGCAGACCCAGACCGGCAGGCCGCGGGACTTGATGAAGTCCTCAATCTCTTTTGCCTTGCTCCGGGTGGCGGGCACCTTGGGGTGATAGAGTATGCCAATCTTTTTCACGGCTGTTTCCTTAAACCATCAACCCCTGACATAATCAGGGGGAACAAGAAAAGTGTAGCAATTACCCGAATACGGTGTCAAGCGGCCAGAATAAACGTATTCAGAAAAATAGCCGCCGTCCGCTTTGCAGGCTAATCAGCAGTATTGTTGTTTTGAGCTTTAGCGGACTTTTTTAATGAGCAGGAACATCCCGGCGGCGAGCAACGCGATTGCCGCCGGTATCACCAGCGGGTCATGTAAGACCTCTCGCCGCTGGGTCGGCCAGGTGCTAAGCGGGAATTGAAAAAACCCGAAAATACTAAATACCGCGCCCACTAATATCATAAGGACGCCGGAAACAACCACAACTCTGGTTGGTTGCGGCTTTTTACTGAAGGCCATGCCAAGACCAGGAATGATAAAAACTACGGCAATAACATAACAGACATAGAGACCTGCTCCGAGGTCTTTTACCTTAGGAGGCCAGCCGCTGGAATCCGGATAGGTATAAGCCATAGCCGCCTCGGTGCACATTATTGCCGCAAAAAAGGCTACTGGTAATAGTATGCCGAGTTTCCTTAGATGTTTCACACCTTTTCTCCTGACGTCGGTGTTGTGGTGTTGCTATTATATTGTATCCGATGTGCCTTAACAAGCCGGCTTTGTGGATTTATTCATGTCAGTCAATATACTATATTTGGCACAAAACGTCTTCCGTTAGCGGTTCTGACATTCACTTACCCGTTTCCTGATAAAGAATAGCCGCCGCCCCTTGCAGGACAGCGGCTATTCAATAGTACTATATCGGGTGCGGGATTACATCATGCCGCCCATGCCGCCCATGCCGTCCATGCCGGCCGGCATACCGCCGCCCGCCTTCTCCTTCTCGGGTATATCGGAGACGAGAGACTCGGTGACCAGCACCATCACGGCGATGCTGGCGGCGTTCTCCAGGCCCGTCCGGACGACCTTGGTGGGGTCGATGATGCCCTTTTCCACCATGTTGACGAACTCGTCGTTCTCGGCATCGTAGCCGACGCCCTTGGGGCTCTTCTTGACGGCGTCGATGATGACCGAGCCGTCCTTGCCGGCGTTGGCGGCAATCCAGCGCAGCGGCTCCATGACCGCCTTGCGGACGACATCGACGCCGGTGGCCTCGTCGCCGGTGAGCTTCAATTTATCCAGGGCCGGGAGGGCGTTGAGCAGGCCGACGCCGCCGCCGGGCAGGATGCCTTCCTCGACGGCCGCGCGGGTGGCCGAGAGGGCGTCCTCGACGCGGTGCTTCTTCTCCTTGAGCTCGACCTCGGTGGAGGCGCCCACCTTGATGACGGCCACGCCGCCCACCAGCTTGGCCTGGCGCTCCTGGAGCTTCTCGCGGTCGAAGTCGGAGGTGGTCTCCTCAATCTGGGCCTTGATCTGCTTGATGCGGGCCTTGATTTCGTCCTCGGCGCCCTTGCCCTCGACGATGGTGGTGTTGTCCTTATCGGCGGTGACGCGGCGGGCCCGCCCCAGGTCTTCCACGGTGACCGAGTCGAGCTTGCGCCCGATGTCCTCGGAGATGACCTTGCCGCCGGTGAGGATGGCCATATCTTCCAGCATGGCCTTGCGGCGATCGCCGAAGCCGGGGGCCTTGACGGCCAGGACGTTGATGGTGCCGCGCAGCTTGTTGACCACCAGGGTGGCCAGGGCCTCGCCGTCGATGTCCTCGGCGACGATAAGCAGGTTCTTGGATACCTGGAGGATTTTCTCCAGGGCGGGCAGCAGGTCGGAGACCGCCGAGATTTTCTTATCGGTAATCAGGATGTAGGGGTCTTCGATTTCGGTCTCCATGCGCTCGGCGTTGGTGACCAGATAGGGGCTGATATAGCCGCGGTCGAACTGCATGCCCTCGACGTACTCTATCTCGTACTGGGTGCCCTTGGACTCCTCGACGGTGATGACGCCGTCCTTGCCGACCTTCTCCATGACCTCGGCCAGGAGATTGCCGATTTCGGGGTCCTTGGCGGTGATGGTGCCCACCTGGGCAATCTGCTCCTTGTCCTTGACCTCGGTAGAGGCCGCCTTGAGCGCCTCGACCATGGCGGCGGCGGCCTTCTGGATGCCCCGCTTCAGCCCCTGCGACTCGGCCCCGGCGGCGATGTTTTTGAAACCGCCGTTGATGATGGCGTGGGCCAGAATGGTGGAGGTGGTGGTGCCGTCGCCGCAGGCGTCGTTGGTCTTGGAGGCCGCCTCCTTGACGAGCTGCACGCCCATGTTCTCGAACGGGTCGGGGAGCTCGATGTCCTTGGCGATGGTGACGCCGTCGTCGATGACCGAGGGCGCCCCCCACTTCTTATCCAGGGCCACGCAGTGGCCTTTGGGCCCCAGGGTGACTTTCACGGCGTCCGCCAGGGCATCGATGCCCTTTTTCAGGGCGTGTCTGGCTTCTTCTCCGAAAATTATCTGTTTGGCCATATTTGTTCTTCCTCCTTAGCCTGCCTTATCGTTATTTCTTCGCCAGAATATCGCTCTCGCGAAGGATAATCAGCTCTTCTTCGTCGATCTTAATCTCGGTGCCCCCGTACTTGGCGTAAATCACCGTATCGCCCACCTTGATGTCCATGGGGATGCGGTCGCCCTCGTCGCCGTACTTGCCCGGCCCCACGGCCAGCACCTTGCCCTCCTGGGGTTTTTCCTTGGCGGTATCCGGCAGGTATATCCCGGACTTGGTCATTTCCTCTTTCTCGATTGGCTTTACCAGAACGCGGTCAGCCAGCGGCTGAAGTTTAGCTGCCATACTTTTATTGCCTCCTTTCTCTATTGAACAGCCGGTTACTGTCACAGTCATTAGCACTCTCGCAGGGAGAGTGCTAACATCTATATCATACCGTAGATTGACGGTGAGCGCAACCGGATATAGCGGTATTTAGAGTAAATAATGGCAGTTAGAGAAAAAATATCTCGTCTTTTCACCCTTTTTCTCCTGCGAATAGCCCGGGATGTCTTCTTTTATTAATCCCTTACTATCCGGATGGAAGATATTTTCTCCCGGGCGATAAAGTGCTAAAATATGTTAAGCAATACTGGTATACGGGGCGAAGAGATGAACGTGAAGACGCTGCCGGCCACGCGCTGCGGGGAGACCGAGTTCCGCTGGGGCGAGCGCACCTATATCATGGGGGTGGTAAACCTCAGCCCGGACTCCTTCTCCGGCGACGGGCTGGGCGACGACATCGAGGCGGCGGTGGCCCAGGCCCGGCGCATGGTAGCCGAAGGGGCCGACATCATCGACGTCGGCGGGGAGTCCACCCGCCCCGGCACCGAGCCTACGTCCGCCGAAGATTACGACGCAGAGCTGCTCCTGGTCATCCCCGTCATCGAGCGGCTGGCCGCCGAGCTTACCGTGCCTGTCAGCATCGATACCTACAAGGCCAGGGTGGCCCGCCGGGCGCTTGAAGCCGGGGCCAGTATCATCAACGATATCTGGGGCCTCAAGCGCGACCCGGAGCTGGCCAGAGTGGCCGCCGCGGCGGGGGTGCCCCTCATCCTCATGGCCAACCAGCGCGATGCGCCCCCGAAGGCGGGCATCATGGCCAGGGTCTTAGCGGATTTGGAAACGGGCATCGCTACCGCCGAGAGGGCCGGCGTCGCCCCCGGGGATATCATCGTCGACCCCGGCATCGGCTTCGGCAAGACCCTGGAGCAGAACCTGGAGCTGGTCAACCGCCTGGCCGAGCTCAAACGCCTCGGCAAGCCCATCCTGCTGGGGACGTCGCGCAAGTCGATGATCGGCCTGGTGCTCGACCTGCCGCCCGACCAACGCCTGGAGGGCAACCTGGCGGTGACGGCCATCGGCATCGCCAACGGGGCCGATGTCGTCCGCGTCCACGACGTGCGGCCCACGGCGCTGGTCTGCCGCATGAGCGATGCCGTTATCAGAAGGGGGGCCGTCGGTGACTGAAGCTATTACCGCCTATTTGAGCCTGGGCTCCAACCTGGGCGACCGCCAGAAGAACCTGGACCGGGCCCTGGAGCTGCTGGCCCAGCGCATGCGCCTGGGCAAGATATCGCCGGTATACGAAACCGAGCCGGTGGGCAATACCGACCAGCCGCGCTTCCTCAACCTGGCCTGCCAGGTCTTCACCCATCTGAGCCCCACCGGGCTGCTGGCGCTGGCCAAGGGCATCGAGGAGAAGATGGGGCGGCGCGGTAAGTCCGGCGAGGCCCGCCTCATCGACATCGATATCCTCCTCTACGGCGACAGCGTGATGACGTCGCCGGAGCTTACCATCCCCCATCCCCGCATGGCGGAGCGGGCCTTCGTGCTGGAGCCCCTGGCCGAGATTGCCCCCAACGCCGTCCACCCCGTCACCGGCCAGAAAATCAAGGCGATGCGGAAGGCCATCAAGGAGAAGCAGGGAGTCTTCAAGCTGGAGGACGGGGAGTAGTGTACGAGATAACCGTGACGCGGCACTTCGACGCCGCCCACTACCTGCGGGGCTACCAGGGCAAGTGCGAGGCCATGCACGGCCACCGCTACCGGGTGGTTGTCAAGGTGGCGGCCAGCGGGCTCAACGACATCGGCCTGGCTTATGACTTCACCGATATCAAGCGCCACCTGGACGCAATCTTGGCGCGCTACGACCATACCTGCCTCAACGACGTGCTGCCCTTCGATAAAATCAACCCCTCCGCCGAGAACCTCGCCGCTACCATCTATGACGAGCTTAAGGGGAAGCTCTCCGGCGAGCCGGTGGAGCTGGCCGCCGTGGAGGCATGGGAGACGCCGGAGCAGGGGGTTAGTTACCGCCCCGATTAGGCCCGTTTCCCCGTCGGTGTTATCTATTCCCACCCAGGCCACCCTCGCAGCATCCGCGGCTTAGCCCAGAGTTTTCCCCACCGCCCCTTCAATTAAGATACATCTATATTAAATTCCCTTAAAGGGCATGTTGGGCGGACTCTTCTCCATTTGAAGCTCTATCTTGACCTTTGCCTCAGCCTCATCCAAGCGTACCATAATTTCTGATGAGTATTTCTTTCCCCAGTGTATACCCATCACTTCCACATCCACTCGCATCGGCAATTTCCCATCACTCTGTAAGGGCACTATCTTCACGTCTGTTATCCAGTTTGGCAAGCTTTTACTGACTAGTATTTTTTTATAGTGCCCCCCTATATTACGCACAAAGAAACTGCCTTTTTGCTTAACGTATGGTAGGCCATCATTTATTTTTATGGTTTTAGGATGAACTCCCGGTTTTGGTTTTTTACCAGTTTTAGATTTTGATTCAGTATAAACTTTTGACTCTGAATTTCCAGTTGATTGATGGTTTTTCAGGTTGCTTAAACCTGATGTGCTATCATATTGTGTCCTTCTTTCAAGATTCGATAAAATCGTAAAGGCTTCATTAACTAATTTTAGTTCATCTTCTGCTTGTCTGCGGATACGTTCTGATGCACCTACTAGACGGTCTGGATGTAGTATATTAACCTTATATACATAGGCCTCTTTTATTTCCTCGGTGCTTGCATCCGAAGAAACACCAAGTATCTCATAGTAATTTTTGTCAGTAGGCATGAGTAGCTCGCTCTTTGGATAGTATTATACATCACGCTTTTTTTAAGTCAAACAGTGTTGCTTAAGCAGTGTGTCTGAGAGGGGCGCTAGCCCCTCTTTCTAAATACAAATTCCCCCTCTCCTGCGTCACGCCTCGTCAGGAGAGGGGGACACAGGGGGTAAGGTAATAATTACCGGGATAGGCCGGGTGGGATAAAAATACACCGTGGGGCGGGGAAGGGGGAGATACGGATAACCCCCTTTAGTGCTTCCAGTCCAGGTGCCGGCCCCCCATAAAGTGCATGTGCAGGTGGAAGACTATCTGCCCCGCGTCCGCCCCGCTGTTGATGG
>Ga0315537_1003548_pt1 | contig 11581 bp, 8 predicted proteins | sample SalMarSW160270MG_FD_203091 | JGI IMG/M metagenome (GOLD analysis project Ga0315537, IMG submission 203091) | Salt marsh sediment microbial communities from the Plum Island Ecosystem LTER, Massachusetts, United States - Salt Marsh Sediment SW1602-70 ... | reverse complement strand
GGCAATTTTTGGCTACAAAGCGGAAGAAATTCAGGGGAAAAATTTAGACCTCATTATCCCCGAAAAATTACGTCAACGACATTGACAATACTGTAGCATTTTAATTTAATCCATATCTTTTGTTTTATCCTTCCCTTTTATTACCTATCGGGCCCTTTCCTGGCTTTGATCATGCTTTGATGTAACCGCTCTGCTCGTAAGCAGAAGGCTTCCAGTTGCGCATTGATTACCTGAGGAAAAGGGGAGCCGTCACTTTCAATTGCGAGAAAGGGCAGATCTCCCATGCCTTCAAGAATGGTTCTTAGTTGTTTGTTTTTCGGATCTGTTGCCAGTTTTGCCTTACTGTTCATGGCTTCGGTCAGAAGTGCCTCTGAAAGACGATTGGGCATGCATCCGAAAGGTCCGATAGCAATTACACCACAGGCGTGCGATACTATTTCGGTAATGGAACTTCCCACTGTCAGGATAGCTTCGCCGGTAAGATTCGGTGACAAGTAAGGTGAAGCGTTTTTAATTACCATCTTAACATCAAACGGCATTGCATGAATGAGGCCTGATCTTGACAAAGTGGACTTAAGTTGCTTTTCGTATCGGGCCATAAACTTTTTTCTGGCCATGAACTCCAATCTATCCTTTATTGTCATAGTGTGATCTGCGAGGTCATTGTCTATAAGATAGTGGCAGTACAACAGCCATTCGATTGATGATGAGCAGATACTGGCAATTCCTTTTTCTGCAAGATGTTCCATAATATATCGGCGTGACAAACCATCCCGTCGAACAAATATTTCCCCAACCAACGCGATAGTGGGTACTTCTTTGGGCGGAAGATTCATGGGAATGTGGCTAAATCTTTCAGCGGTTAGGGTGAGTTGCTGCTCCAGAAAGGAAAAATCACCTCTTTCGAGTTCTCCCATTATCAGATCCCACTCCTCATGGAATATTTTCATTGCGAATTCGGTATCTGTGGCGTTGGCGAGTATCATCGAACGGGTGTCTTCCATAAGATCGGAAACGATTGTCCCCCAAAATGCCTTTCTCTGGAAATGGTTGCCCAGCCCTGCATAGGAGTCTTCTGATGTTGGCGAATACATGGCAACATTTTTGATTTCGAGTCGCCTCACAAGATCTTCCATAAAAATATAGTACTGACCAAAACGGCATGGTCCAGAGGTCGTTGGCATAAAGTAAACTAATACTTCGTCATCTCGTTTCCCGTTTTGTATATAATTAAGCAGCGTTCCCGTGGTGAGTATTAGGGGCAGGCATTCCTTGCAGGATGTGTTTGCACGACCCAACTTTAACACCTCTTCGCCAGATGGTGGGTGGGCCACTGTATTAATACCTAATCCGCGAAAGACTGCTGCCATTGACTCTGTGAATATTTTGCCCATAGACGGGAACAAGAGTGTCACCCGAGGGTCGTTCAGATGTAACGTTTCCCCCTCAGATGTAATTACCTTTGCAAATCCGTTATCAAGAAATGTCCTGGCAGGGGCAAACCTTCGTTTTTTTTGGATGATCGGCTTATGAAGTAATAGTTGACGGTGTGTAGCAATGATATCCAGAAATGCCTCAATACGGGTTTCCAGGCCAGCATCTGCGGTGTGACTGTCCAGTTCAAGTGTAAGAGATGGCTTTCGACCCATGATGTCCCTAATGTATCCAATAATAAACGAATCCGGGCCACAGGAGAAGTTTGTTATGAGAGTGCCGAACAGTTGAGGATGCCTTTTCACGAATCTAGTAGCTTTCATCATCAGTTGGCCCATCCCCCAGTACATATGGCGCTTTGTTTTCTCGTTATCCAGCGGGAGGAAATCCAACGGTATGACCCGGATGCCCCTGGATGCAAACTTGTGGGGGATACCCATATGTGCTTCTTCGACAAATCCATTGTATGGACGGGCGAAAATTACCACCGCAATCTTATCCGGGTCGGCTTCCAGTTCCTTAAGAGTCTTTTTCCCAATTTCTTTCATCTCGGCCAGACAAGCAATCTGTTGATCGAGTGCCTTGTTAAAAGCTTTTTGGGCCTCTTTTCGGCTAACTCCCATTCGGACCGAAGTTGCAACCAAAGGCTCTCTGGCTGTAGCCAGCCCTCCTCTTAAGTCCAAAAGAGGCGTTAATACTTCAGTTCCTTTTCTCTTCAGATCATCAAATTTATCCTTAAACGCAGTCCGAAGATAGAATGGCTCGCCCTGGGCGAGAGGACAAACCTCAGACGTTGAGTGTCCGTCTTGGGCAGGAACCGCTTTGAAATGGGGCAGAAAAATAAATTCCGGAGGATCTTTCATCTCGATAAGCGAATAAAAGAAACCATGTGCTAATTCTATTGGATAGCATAAAGCAGCGCCTATATGGTCAATCCCTTCCTGAGAACAAAAATCCGGCACCACCGGCTCGAATCCCAGTTCGGTGAAAAATGTTGAATAAAGAGGATAGTATGTGTTTACCAAAAAACTCCTGTTAAAACCTATTTTCCCCCGAAGCTTCTTCCTTCTGCCTTTAGGCAATTCATGATCAGAAACCGGCACGACCGCAGCACCATACTTTTCAAAGACAAGTCGCTGTCGTACCCGCACCATATCCAATTTTTTAACATTGTAAGCTATATTGTGCCGTAAATTGTAGTACCGGTTACAGGCGCCGCCAAAGGGGTATTTGGTTCCCTCAAGCTCTATCACGGCAATTTCACACCGCCGGTCACACTTTTCTTTGCCGCCTTTGCAGGTAAATGAGTTGCCGTAGGTGACCTCTCTGTCCGAAAGCACCTTCAGGTCGAAGCGACTTTTTTTTATCAACCCCATTTCAATTCGCTTTTTTACCTCAAGGGCCACCCCAAAAGCCCCCATCAGACCGGGTTCCGGAGGAACAATGATAGGTTTACCCACCAGGGAGGCCATGGCCAGGGGGATCGCCCGGTTGTAACAGACGCCCCCTTGCATGAAAACCTTCTTCCCTACGGGGCGGTTCCCTTTGACCCGGTTCGAGTAGTTCATACAGATGGAATACACCAGTCCGGCTACGATATCTTCGTGCTTGACACCCTCGTGGATGGCATTTTTTATGTCAGAGGCGATGAATGCGGCACACTGGTCGTTGAAGTTGGGCGGATAATGTCCTTTGAGGGCAATATCCGCAATATCTTCCATTGCCACACCCAGAGTCTCATATGCGGATTCTTCCAAACACGACCCGGTACCGGCGGAACACGCTTCGTTCATGGCGTAATCCGAAGCCACCCCGTTAGTGATGTAAGTGTATTTGGCGTCCTGTCCGCCGATTTCAAAGATAGTGTCCACCTGTGGATCAAAATATACGGCAGCGGCGGCATGGGCGATGATTTCGTTGATAACGCCGTCTGTGAGTGCATGCAGACCGGCAATCTGACGGCCGGAGCCGCAGACGCCCAGCCCCTCAATTGATATTTGAGAGGGATCAACAATTCGGCCAATCTGATTAAGAATAGAATCATAGCACTGACGGGAAGCTTCAACCGGATTGCCGTTCGTACGCAGATAAACATCTGCCAGGATTGCATTGTCCGTTTTTCGCAGAAGAATCGCTTTGGTAGTAGTTGACCCCACGTCGAGCCCAAGTATGCAGGTATCGCCGGGACGGATTTCTCCTTTTTCAATGGTTTTGAATTCCACGATGTCTTCAAAATTTTGCAAGGGAGGAAGCGTGTCAAAAGATGCAGCTTCAGTACTGAACAACTCGGATATGCCGGGGAATTTGGCGGTTTCGTGTTCCAGCCCCCAGAGTGCGGCACCCAGAGCTTCAAAATAAGGTGCTTCCGGAGGAACAATCAGACCGGGAATTTCCTTACGGATACGCTCTATCATCATGTGGTTGCAAGCCGTCCCTCCGGTGATCATAATGTTCTTTCTTTTCACCTTTTTTAAAAGCTCTAAGATTTTATTTGCCATCATCTGGCAAAGACCGGCGGTTACTTTTGCTTTGGGAATTCCTTTGTTGGTGGCATGGGTGCAGTCAGATTTGCAGAAAACCGAGCAGCGGCCGGAGACGGGATACGCTTCTATGGAAGCGGCCCACTGGGCGGCCTCTTCAAGTGATACATTCATTCTTCGCAGTTGCTGAAGAAAGAATTCACCGGTTCCCGAAGCACATTTGTTACCGGTCAGAACGTTGGAGATTTGTCCCAGACGGTTTAGAACATATACCATAAAGGTTTCGCCGCCCGCGGAAACTACAGCAGGACACGATACGTCCGGCGGTTTAACAAACCGGTAGGCGTATTCCACGGCTTCGGGTTCGGGTATTGAGGAAAGTGTTACGAACTTCCGGAATTTTCTGCCGGTGGCCGAGATACGGTCAAATGAATTCAGGTCTAGGTTTTTGAGGGCTGACAGCAGTGTCCGTTTGGGATCCCCCTCGTGGGGGTGCAGCGAATATTCGACCAGTCTCGGGGGTTTTTCCCCCGGCGTAAGAATTCCTTTATGAAGATTTTGTTCCTGCTCTACCTGGACAATGGAAACAGTGGACGCTCCGAGGCAAAGCCCCAACGACCTAATCTTTTCGGACATAAGCCTTTTCCGATTAGATTGCCTCTGTGAACCTTCATATTCCATTGGAAGTTAAAAATCCAAACGAAAAAAGAGAATTGCTCTGAACCAACCCAAATTGTGCAAAAATTTTTCAGAGGATTTGAAAGTATAAAGAAAACTGGTTTGGGTGTCAAAGAAAAATATCAATTTATCGAAAAAACGTAGCCTCAACAATACACATTCGTTGGCCTGGCTCCTCTCGCCATGGCGGAAGAATGTTAAATTTTCAAGACGATCTAATTAATCCTTGTCTCAAAGTTTTTTCCGTGGTATTTGCATGATTTTAATTAGACTTTTTATATAAACATTTGTAATAAAGAATGGTTAGAGGGAGGAATTAAAATGGTACGATTAAGCAAGAGCGCCGGAATAATTTTGGTTCTGGTCCTTGGATTCTTGGTACAATCAATTTTTTCTTTTGCAGACCATATAGACAGCCCGAGCAAAGCGGTTGTTCAATTCAGTAAAGCATATTTTAAGCTCGACAAATCCATGTCCAAAAGAATCTGCAAGAAACGGGTGGCATCTGAAGATGGCGATGTTATCGACCAATATATCTACCTCGCGGCCAAAGAGGCCAAAGAGAGAGGCTTTGGCATCAGTTTTATGAAAAAGAAACTTTATGACATAGAAACTGAAACAATATCTAAAAAAGGTAATGAAGCACAAGTTCGGATAACCGGCAAAATAAGAGTTTCCATAAATCCTGTTTATCCAATTGTCGCAAAATTATTCAACATCGGAGCAACCCATGAAGTTGACGAAATCATTAATGTTATAAAGGAAGATGGCAAATGGAAGGTTTGCGGCAACCTTTTTTCTTTGCCGGTAACTTAGTCAGAACATGCAGAACCAAAAGATATTTGCCACAAAGGCACAAAGACACAAAAGAATTTTTTTTATTTTGATCTTGATAACCTGCTTCTGTGGGCCAGTATTCTTTACTTTTTCTTAGTGCCTTTGTGACTTGGTGGCGAAAACATGAAGCTTATATATGCTCGTATTCGGAAGAAAGCCCTCAAGATTGTTTCCCGTTATCCTTCTCCTGACTTCTATCAAGACCATTTTTTATCAAATGAATTGTCTCGCCAGTATTTTGAAACAAATCCTTTTACTGTTCAATTACGGGCCGTTGTTGACCGGCAATTAAAAGATGACTTTGGACATGGCCTTGAGCACGCAGTAAAGGTGGCCGTAGACGCCGGTGCCTTGATGATCATTGAGAACGAGCTTGTCGGGTCTTCCAATGACGTTATAAATCGCAGAGTCATTCTTGTCCAATGTGCTGCTCTTCTCCACGATATTAAGCGCAAACAAGAAAATCACGCTGTCAAGGGAGCTGAATATGCCAGGAAAGTTCTGAAAGACTATCCCTTTGATCCTGACGAAATCGAAGATATTTGTCTGGCCATTCGAAACCATGAAGCCTTCAAAAGTACTGAAAAATCAAACTCTCTGGAAGGGTTGCTTATTTCCGACTGCCTCTATGATGCCGACAAATTTCGGTGGGGGCCTGACAATTTTATCGATACCGTTTGGACAATGGCATCATTTTTTAAAATTCCTGTTGTGAAATTTATGGAGCTTTATCCCAATGGAATGGAAAAGATTGCTAAAATAAAGCATACATTCCGTACGGGTACGGGGAAAAAATACGGTCCCCAGTTTATTGATATAGGACTTGCCATCGGTGAAGAATTGTTTGATGTTATTCATATGGAGTTTGCAGATTTGTTATAGGCCGCTTGTCTTTGAGGTTGTCTGATGAAAGCAGTATTCTCAGATAGTTATAACTCAAGTACAACCGTTTTGCGGTGTATCACATTCATTATTGCTGCAATGGTAACGATTTTCATCTTAAGCACAAACATCGAAGCGGTTGAAAAAGACTTTCCTTTTTATCCGGGTGAAAAATTGACCTTTCAGCTTAAATGGATTGTTGTACCGGCCGGGGAAGGCATTTTGGAAATCCTCCCCATAGAAACTATAAATGGTGCTAACGCATATCATTTTGTTTTGACGGCCAAATCCAATTCATTTATGGACTTATTTTATAAAGTTCGAGATCGAATAGATGCCTATACAGACATTGAAATGACTCACACCATCCTGTATAAAAAAAAACAACACGAAGGGAAAACCCAAAGAGATGTGGTTGTGAATTTCAATTGGAATAACAACAAAGCTCGATATTCCAATATGAAAAATGTTCGAGAACCGATTGACATACTCCAAGGATCTTTCGATCCGTTATCTGCTTTTTATTACATACGTCTTTTTGATTTCAAAGAAAAATTAACCATTGAACGTCCGGTAACGGATGGGAAAAAATGTATAATCGGAAAGGCATTTGTTATAAAAAGAGAAACACTTGAATTGGCGATCGGTACATATGATACATTTCTTATAGAACCCGAGATAGAACATGTGGGCGGTGTATTTGAGAAAAGTAAAAATGCTAAAATCCAAGTATGGGTTACCGCAGATAAACGGCGAATGCCCGTTAAAATAAAAAGTAACGTCGTGGTTGGGAGCTTTGTGGGAGAACTTGTTTCGGCCACAGGTCTCGAAAAATAGGATTACCACGGTTAATCCATCTTTAAGGAACTCGGCTAAACAGAAAACCAGATGAAAGCGTTTGCAGACAGGGGCGTTTTTTAACTAGTGTCCATCCATAAATGGTCTTTTTGCCCAATCTCTGCGTTGTGTTCAAAAAATAATCCTCGGAATATTAAACATATGCCTGCCTGTCCCGTAGGTCGGCAGATCGTACCGGGGTGGTTATTTTTTTTACATGCCTTGATCTTGAACAAAAATCCTCATTTATGGATGGACACTAACTATAGAAACTTCGAGATGTAAAATTATGACAAAAATACTATTAATCAGCAATAAAGAGGATGATCTCATTGCTATTTCCACCTTGTTAATAAACAATTTGTTTTCTGACTGTCAGGTGATAACGGCCCAATCCGGTCTCCAAGGGATAGAAAAAGCAAAAAATGAGTCACCCGGTACGATTTTGATAGATGTTGAAATACCGGGAATAGACGGATATAAGGTCTGTAACATTCTGAAATCTGATGAAAAGACTGAACACATCCCGATCATTATGATCACGGAGGTCCTATCGGATTCCAAAAGTCGTGTTAAAGGATTAGAGGCCGGAGCTGATACTTTTCTGAAAAAACCCTTTGACGAAGTTGAATTAACGACTCAGATCAATATGGCATTACGAATCGATGAAGCAGAAAAAGAGAAGATCAATCTTAAAGAAAAGCTCCAACAGGCCCGGAAGATGGGGGAAATTGGAACTTTGGCAGCTGGTGTTGCACACGAATTAAACAACGTGCTTTTCCCGATAATCGGCTACTCCGAGATGAGTATATGCAACCTGCCTGAAGACAGCGGGATCAAAGACAACCTTAATAAAATCCTTAAAGCAGCCGATCGCGCTAAATACCTTGTTCAACAGATTTCCGATTACAGTCATCAGGACGATCAGAATAGGAAGTAATGGCAGTTAATAATTTTCGTTGCACCAGATACAGCGAGACTTTTGCAAAACGCCCCTTTTAGCCCGATTTCTGCGTCCCCGATGAGCCGGATTTGTCAACAGTCTCACATTTTAACCCGCCACCGAACTTTGGCGGGTTAATCCTCGAAATACTCAATGTATTCGTGCCTGCCCCTTAGGTCCCCGTGAAAATACCGGGACAGGGCCTGCGGATCGTACTGGGGTGGTTAATCCGCCACCGAACTTTGGCGGATTAAATTTTTCGCGTTGACTCGGGGCGTCCATGCCCCTCGCCCTTGCGGGCAGCTTGAGAGCTGTCCAATTCTGCTATCCTGCAGAATTGCCCTTGAATTCAAACAAAAATGTGCATTTTTCAAGGGTCTCACAGCGAGATAATTATGGAAAATAATTCCGGGTTTCCGGATATCAGGGACTCTGTCATAAAACCTGTCCGTGTAGGAGAGATTACGGAAAAAATTCGGAACGTGTTGGATAAAAAATAGTAAATACAGAGTTTGGGTGTCAGGAGAGAAATATGGAACCTATCAACAAAAAGAGCCCAGAGCATTTTCATATTATGGTTGTAGATGATGAGGAACTCATCAGGGATATGATCCGCCAGAATATCGAATGGGCCGGCTATGAATGTACAACTGCCGAAAGTGGAACAGAAGCTTTAGAAATTCTGGCCGGCGGCAGCAAGAAAGTGGATATAATCATAACAGACATCAGAATGCCGGGCCTAAACGGAATTGGATTGACGATGAAAGTAAAAGAAAATTATGATTCTGATATCATCGTTATGACCGGATTTGCGGATGATTTTGATTATGAAAAAGTTATAGAAAGCGGCGCAAGTGACTTTTTTCAAAAACCGATTAATCCCAAAGAGTTAATGTTAAGGCTGAAACGGGTTCTTAAAGAGCGTATTCTTCTTGCCGAGAGAAACCGGGCGGATATGGAACTTAAAAAAAATATCGAAAAATTACAAAATGCTCAAGAACAAACCGTCGCCGCATTGGCATCTGCCGCCGAAATCAGGGATCCATATACTTCCGGTCACCAAAAGAATGTCACCAAGCTATCCTGTTTAATAGCGGAACATTTGGGCCTTTCAGCAGACCTGATTAAAGGGCTCCGTATTGCAGGGTTACTTCATGATATCGGAAAGATATCCGTACCGGCAGAGATTCTCAGTAAACCCGGTGAGATAACAAAAGACGAAAGAAATATTATTAAAAATCATTGCCGGGTTGGCTATGACATTTTAAAAAGCATAGAATTTCAATTGCCTGTTTCCAAAATCGTTTTGCAGCATCATGAAAGGATGGATGGATCCGGGTATCCTTTGGGAATTCAAGGGGAGGAAATTCTTTTGGAAGCAAAAATTCTGGCGGTTGCAGATGTAATTGAGGCCATGTTCTCTCATCGACCTTACCGAGCAGCACTGGGTTTAGATGAGGCTTTGGAAGAAATCCGCAAAAAGCGAGGAATTTTATTTGATCCCGTGGTGGTAGACGCCTGTTTGGATCTTGCTTCCATTGGCAAATTGAAATTTGATTAAAACGAAAATATATTATTCTTAAAAAATTGTAACCGGTTAGTCCGTTGAAAAAAATTATCGCATTCAGATATTCCAGCTATAAGGGGATCAGGAAGTTTTACCTGTAAAATCACATAGATCATAAAGGGGACATGTGGAGCAGCCGGGCCTTCTCGCTTTACAAACAGCTCTTCCAAAGTAAATGAGTTGTAAACAAAAGTCATTCCACTCATTTTTGGGAATGATTTTCATCAGATCAAACTCGATCTTTACGGGATCATGGTTTTCTGTGAGCCCGAGTCTTTTCGAAATCCTTGCTACATGGGTGTCCACAACAATTCCCGGAATACCAAAGGCAGCGCCAAGAACCACATTGGCGGTTTTGCGTCCTACCCCGGGAAGTTTAACCAACTCATCCAATGTTTGCGGTACGTCACCTTTGTATTTTTCTATGAGACTCGCAGAGCATTTTCTGATATTTTTAGTTTTGTTGCGAAAAAAACCTGTGGGTCGAATCAGTTTTTCAATAGTCTCGGTGGATGCTTGGGCAAAAGCCTCGGGAGTTTTCAGTTTATGGAATAAATCTTTTGTTACGCTGTTGACCTGTTTGTCCGTACACTGAGCGGACAGTATGGTTGCCACAAGCAGTTCAAAAGGGTTCCGGTACCGTAACGGGGTCTTGACATTCGGAAAAGTGGCTTTTAGTATCTTACGGATTATAGTAATCCGGTCTTTATTTTTTTTTGACATTAATAATTCTTCGCAAAAAATTGTTCGACTTCGTTTAAAAGTGTTTTGAATTTTCGTATAACATGAATTTAGCTTCAAGAAAAGTGCGCGCTTTGGGTCTTTGTTCGGGCGGCCTCGACAGTATGCTGTCCGCGCTGGTTTTGCGAAAGCAGGGGATAGCCGTTGAATGGGTAAGTTTTGAAACACCGTTCTTTTCATCTGAAAAGGCTCGGCGGGCATCGATCCTTACCGGAATACCGTTGTTGGTCAGGAATATAACCCCGGTTTATCTAAAGATGCTGAAAAATCCTCATTGCGGTTATGGAAGGTACATGAACCCTTGCATGGACTGCCATGCTTTAATGTTCAGGCTGGCCGGTGAAATAATGAATAAAAATGCATTGGATTTTCTTTTCAGCGGCGAGGTGCTCGGGCAGCGCCCCATGTCCCAGAATAAGCAGTCTCTTCGTTATGTGGAAAAACAGTCCGGTTTCGATGGCTACATCCTGCGCCCTTTAAGTGCAAAAATGCTGCCCATAACCATACCTGAAAAACAAGGGCTGGTAAACCGGGAGCTGTTGCTGGATATTTCAGGAAGATCGCGAAAATCCCAGATAAAACTTGCTGAAGAATTCGGAATTACGAGCTATCCTTCTCCTGCGGGCGGCTGCCTGCTTACCGACAAAAGCTATTCGTCTCGGCTAAAGGATCTTTTTGACCACCAGGATTCCTATACGGAAGAAGAACTCCATCTTTTAAAGCATGGGCGACATCTTCGCCTGAACAAAAACACTAAGATAATTGTTGGGCGAACCCAGAAGGATAATGAAAAGATAAAAAAATATTATGACCCGTCCGTGGTCACCCTAATCAAAGTAAAAAATTTTCCAGGCCCCACCGTTCTTATGCCATCCGGCGGCGGCAAAGAAATGATAATTTTGGCGGCGTCAATATGTGCAGGCTATAGTAAGGCTCCGGATGCCGAACCTGTTGAAGTTGTCGAGATAACCCCCAAAGGAAATGAAATAGTTAAGGTCATCGCTATCCCGCCGGCAGACATCAGGCATTTTTTAATATAGCAGCTTGCTCGGATTACACTCGACGCCAACCAAAATCCACCGCCTAATTTTACGAATTCCTTTATTAATAAGGTTCTATGGCAATTTTGCTTGCACCCAAGTATTACATCTAAATCTTTATAAACCTATGGTTTATAATACT
>Ga0315537_1003545_pt1 | contig 11586 bp, 10 predicted proteins | sample SalMarSW160270MG_FD_203091 | JGI IMG/M metagenome (GOLD analysis project Ga0315537, IMG submission 203091) | Salt marsh sediment microbial communities from the Plum Island Ecosystem LTER, Massachusetts, United States - Salt Marsh Sediment SW1602-70 ... | reverse complement strand
TCGCGCATCTCGGCGATACGAATCAAATACCGATCATAGCAGTCGCCGTTATGCGTTACCGGGATATTAAAATTAAAACGATCATATATCGAATAAGGGTCATCTTTTCTGAGGTCGAATTTTACACCTGATGCCCGCAATGACGGGCCGGAAACAGCGTAAGCAATAGCCATCTCCGGCGTCAGCACGCCGATATCTTTATTACGCACTATAAAAATCGGATTTTCGGTCAGTACGCGCTCGTAGTCATCGACTTTGGCATCAAACTTATCCAAAAACTCTTTGCATTTGGGAATAAATTCCGGGGGAATATCTTTGGCCACGCCGCCGACGCGGATATAATTGTATGTCAATCTCTGCCCGCAGGTCATCTCGAACAGGTCAAGAATATCCTCTCTCTCACGAAAGCCGTACAAAAACGGCGTGATGGCCCCTAAATCCAGCGAGGTCGTTCCGAACCAGATGAGATGACTCGCGATTCTATTCAACTCCAGCATAATTACCCGAAGATACTCGGCCCGCTCGGGAACTTCCAGCCCGCCCAGTTTTTCCGCGGCCAGCGCGAAAGCTTCGTTGCATGACATCGAGGTGCAATACTCGAACCGATCCAGAACCGGAATACATTGCTGGTAAGTTCTGTTTTCGCAGATTTTTTCCAGCGCCCGGTGAAGATAACCGATAACCGGCTCGGCCTTAATAATCACCTCACCGTCCATGGTCAGAATAAAGCGGCAGACACCATGCGTCGAGGGATGGTGCGGCCCCATATTGACCTGAAATTCTTCGGTATGTATTCCCGGCGCTGTCATTCCACTTCAGGCATCCTGACGAAATCGGGGGCATCCCAATTTTTACGCATCGGGTGACCCTGATCCCAGTCATCCGGCAATAGAAAGCGTTTCAGGTTTCCGTGGTCGCGAATATTTATTCCGTAGAGCTCCCACATCTCGCGCTCGTACCAGTTGGCCGCCGGCCAGACTTTTTGAACCGAATCGATTTCCGCGCCCTCATATTCAAAGCGTAATTTAAAATCAAAACGGATATGTTTCTTAACCGAGGCGACATCGTAAACGACCTCAAAGCGTTCGCCGGTATCGACGGCGCCGATATTGCAGAGGTAATCTATATCGAGGTTCTCGTCGGTTTTAATTGATTCGCAAAAGGCAACCAGATCGTCCTTATTTTTCAAAAGAAAAAACGGTTCGGCCCGGCCGGTTTCCAGAAGTTCGATTTTTTCCGGGAATTTTTCAAGCAGATGTTTGATCAGTTCGTCGCGGTCCATCTCGGTTGTGCCTTAACTCCAGTCTTTGATTTTTTCTTTCTTAACCTTTTTCTGAAGCGTGATACATCCCTCCAGCAGCGATTCCGGCCGCGGCGGACAACCGGGGATATAGACATCGACCGGTACGATATGATCGATACCCTTCTCGACCGCGTAACTGTCATAATAGAACGGCCCGCCGCCGACCGTACAACCGCCCATGGCAATCACATAGCGCGGCTCGGCCATCTGGTCGTAGAGAAGCCGCAAACGGGGCGCCATTTTTTTGGTGATGGTTCCGGCGGCGATAATTAAATCAGCCTGGCGTGGCGAGGCGCGGAAAATCATGCCCAATCGGTCAAAATCGTAGCGCGAAGCGCCGGTTGCCATCAACTCGATGGCGCAGCAGGCGGTTCCGAATAGTAAATACCACAGCGAACTGGCGCGGGATTGGTCGAAAACCCAGTCAAGGGAAGTGGTGAGAATCCCGCCGCCGGGAAGTCTCTCCAGATATACCGGTATTTTCTTTATCAGACCCATTTCAGGACACCTCTTTTCCAGGCGTAATAAAGGCCGAAAACCAGTATGACGATAAAAATAATCATCTCAATCAAAGCAAACAAACCCAACTTCCCGAACGCTACCGCCCAGGGAAACAGAAAAACAGCTTCCACATCAAATACGACAAAAATCAGGGCAAAAATATAAAAACGATTATTGAATTTAATCCATGAACTGCCAATCGGTTGCTCGGCGCATTCGTAGTTCTGGTTCTTGGCTTTGTAGGGATGCGACGGCCGTATCAGGCGGGAGAAAAAGAATGTAAAAAGGACCAATCCTATTCCCACCAAGAGGAAAATCAAAACCGCCAGGTATTGGTCCATTATCCGGTTAACCTTTCGCTTCGTATGTCAACTTTGTGATATAAATCACAAACTAATAATTTGAGAAAATATGCCATTTCGCCTTTTTGTCAAGCTATTTATAAAAATAATTTGGGTTTTAAGCTATTGCGTTCTGAATTTCGAAATCGCCGTATATACAACTATCACAGAGACCGCCGCGGCTGCAGAGAAATAAAATATAAACTTTACCCCGAATCGTGCTGCCAACAGACCGGCAATGATACCGGCGATGACTTCGCCGACCGAGCAGGTCATATTGTACGCCGATAGATTTGTGGCGCGCCTTTCCGACGATAACGCCCGATTGAGATGCGTCGATATCGCCGGCCGCACTAATTCTTTGAGTGCAAAATAGATGACGATTCCGGCTATGGCGGGGTAGATTGTCAAGCCGGCCGTCATATATAATGACAAAGCCATCAAAATAAAACAGCCGGTCAGATATAACGTCAGCCTGTTATACAACTTCTCGCTGAATTTCGCGGTTAAAATCACAAGTATCAGTCCGGCGGCGGTGATTATACCGAAATATGAAGGCTCAATTCTCTTAATTTCCGAAAACAAAACCTGCCAGTATTGATCGGCCGGTTCATAAGCGAAGTTGGCGAATAATCCAACCGCAAATAGAGCCATCACGATCGGTTGTGTTTTTAGAAATTGTTTTAGGGTAGGTCGGAATGCCTTTTGGGCTTTCGGCTCTTTAAGATGTCGAAATCCCTTGGGATTATATCCCTGCGGGGATTTCGACCTACCGCCTTTAACTTCCTTCAAAAACAACGCCATTACAAATCCAACCAATGCAATACAAACAAATGGTATAAACAGACTCGACAAGTACGATCCGGCCAGAAATCCGCCCAGAAGCATGCCAATCAATAAAAACGATGTTTTAAAAACGGTTCTGTCGGCAAAAAGCTTCGACAGATTTTGATCGCGCCTGACTGTATCCATCGAATCGACCGCCAGGGCTTCCAATGCACCGGAGATAAACGTCTCGGCAATACCGAAAATTATCTCGGCGACCACGAATCCGAGGAAGCTGGTAAATCGAAAAAAGACGAATCCCGATACCGCATACAGAAAGAAACCCAGATTAGTCGATAATTTCCGCCCGTATTTATCGGCCATGTATCCGGTGGGCACCTCAAAAATTATTATCGTCGCCTCGAACAAAGCCGCGAGAAAAGCGACCTGAAACAGAGTGATATCGAAATGACGAAAATAGACGACATAGACCGGAAGGATTATCCCGCCGGTCAGCGAAAGAATCGATTCTAACGCGTAATAAAATCTTATATTGCTCCGGATCACATCAGATGGCCGCTATCGCCTCGATTTCCACCAGAACATCTTTCGGCAGTCGCGCCACCTGCACCGCCGCCCGCGCCGGAAGTTGACTCGTAAAATATTTTGCGTAAACCTCGTTGACCGCCGCGAAATCATCCATGTCGGCCAGAAAGACGGTCGCCTTGACCACGTTTTCCATCCCCGCCCCGGCTGCTTTAAGGACCGCCTCGAGATTTTTCAATACCTGCTCGGCCTGTGCTGAAGCCGTGTCGCCGACAATCTCGCCGCTTTTCGGATCGAGCGGAATTTGCCCCGAGCAGAATAGCAACTGCCCATATTTGATCTTAACCGCCTGCGAGTACGGCCCGACCGCCGCCGGCGCCGCGGAAGTTTTAATTATCTCTTTCATGCTCACCTCGGAAAATTCAATTATAAATTTATCCTATCATACAGGCCTTATCGCCGTAGTGTCAATCAATAATTTACCTAATTCTATTGACAAATCGATTGGATTTGTTAGAATAATAAACGTCTGCTATATCGACATCCGAATATAATCAATCGGGATACCCGCGCCCGAGAGACTTATTTGCAGGAGGATTGCCTATGAAAAAGGATTATAAGTCATCCGGCGTGGAAAGCCATTCCGCTGATGAAATCGGGTCCAAGGATAATTCAGCAAAAGTCGACCACGCCGAAAAATGGGGTTTTTAATAGGAGGAATCGTTATGAGAAAAAATCTACGAAATTTGACAGCTTTGATATTGCTTTTTTCTATTTTTATGTATCTCGCCTGCTGCGACGACTGCCCGAGTTGCCCGCAGCAACAATCTGAGCCGGTGTCGGATTATGATTTTTACTAATAAGCTATTCCAGTAAGGATACCGGTATTTATGTTTATAATACTTCGGAAAAACAGCTAACAGCTTATTATCCTATGTCAACATATTATATTCGCGATGTTGCCATAACTTTCGATGCTACAAAGCTAATTTTTACCACACATAATGCCCCCCAATCTGATTCTCTCTATGTACTTAATATGCCGGATATGGATACGCTTTTAACGAGACCATTTGACGGCTGGATTGAAGTATCTAATACCGGCGCTTATATAGCCGTTTTGGACGATACCCTTACTTTTCTTGATGGAAACACATTTGAAATTCTGTTTTCCGATACGGGGAGAGTATATAATGGCCGTTTTCTACTCGATGACAGCAAATTCTATACTGTTTATGACAATCATATTATTAGGGTTTATGACATGCATGGAGAATCGCTATATACTGGAATAGATTACTATGACAATGATTCATTACATCCGAGCCTTTGGTATATACAGCCGTCGGCCACCGGCAACAAAATATATCTTCAGGCGGAATATGGCTACAATTATCAATTTCTGAATACATACTATCCGGCAATCGATTCAACCGGAAACAAACAATTTATATTCGCCGGTTTGGCTAATTTGCAGATAACGCAAGATGGAAACCGGATAGTTGCCACTAATCCCTGGTCGGCTACGGGTGATATGGGATCAAGTACTATTTTTTCCATAAATCCGGACACCGATCTATTTTATCCGACGATCACAGCGTATTTTGCTATAGACGATGATCAGTTTCCCGTATTTGACCCCGGTAAATTTGCAATCACACCCGATGGCAGATACGGTCTTTTTACTACCGGACCGAATCCCTGGCCGCGGGGTATATTGGGCATAGTCGATTTTAGTACACATGAATTTATTGACATGATAGGGGAGGGTACAACAGATTCCCTAAACGTGTTTAATGTCTTATGTCAAAAATTTTTGAAATAGAAATAATTATTGAGGATTTTTGAAATGAAAAAATAAATTTTTATCTTAATTTTTGCCGCAACATTTTGTGCGATCCTGTCAAGTGTATCTTCAGCTCAGGATAGTTCGTATTATTACTTCAGAGGAGAACAGACATATCTAAAGATCGATACTGCCAAACTTCTGATAAAGTTTGATGGCTACGCGCCCGCGGAAGGCTAGAATATAATCAAAGATTCTGTATCATATTTAAACTATGATTCGACATTGGCCAAAAGACTTGAAAATTTCGGTATTTTTGAAGTCGAACCGACCAAGGGATACCAATCGGCAATTAGTGAACTTGAATCATTTGAGATGATTGAGTTCATAAATCCATTCACTATGATTTACGATTCCATACCTATTTATATGCTTGACCGGTTTATTGTCCAATTTTATTCGTATGAATCACAATCTCTTATAGACAGTCTAATTGTGGCCTATCATTTGGAGATTATAGACAGCATCCCTGAAGCCGCGGGCGAATATATATTCCGTATAACCAAACAAACCGGATATTCAATTGATGAAATATCAAATATTTTCTATAACATGGACTGTACCGCCTTTTCCCATCCCGATTTTCTTTGCCGCGCAGAATCCTGTGCCTATCCGGTTTACGATGCTTTTTACCCCTACCAAACCAACATAAGAAAATCTATAGGTTATTCCGATCATGTTAATTCCTGCTGGGAAATAACTAACGGCGATTCCAATATTAGCGTAGCGGTTATAGATGAGGGTTTTGAGGCGCATGAAGATTTGGATTCCAATCTTACGTTAGCGGGATATGATTTCCTTAATGATGACACTATTCCGGAGCCTGTAGATGATACATTCTCAGTTCATGGCATGATTTGTGCCGGTTTAATATTCGCCATGCATAATAATTTTGTTCCGGATTATCCACCGACTGACGGTGACAAAGGAATGACATCAATCGTCGGCATGGCTCCGAGATGCAAATTCCTTCCCATAAAGCATGATTGGTATCAAGGTGCATTATTATCCTCGAGCGCTGAAGAAGCTATAAGATTCGCAGTTGATAATAACGCGGCAGTTATTAATTATAGTTGGGGGATTAGTGGAAATCTCGATAATTTGGAGGCGATAATAGACAGCGCATATTATTATGGAAGAAATGGTCTAGGGACAATTATTGTCTTCGCCGCAGGAAATGGTATTATTTGTCCAATATATCCACCGGCAGATCGATCCACGGTCCTCGCTGTCGCTGCGCTTTGGGATAATGACGTCTGGTGGTCGTTAAGTTGCCGCGGTGATTCGCTCGACCTTGTCGCTACCGGGGCAGATGTATGGACATGGGATAGAATGGATTCTCTTGGATATAATCCACTTTATATGGAGCCGCCTTATGATCCGCAATTTTGTACGCCAATAAATAGGGTCCATTATCTATGTCATGTATCTGGCACATCAGTTGCAGCCCCTTTGGTCGCCGGGGCGGCGGCTTTGGTCTTATCCCGCCGGCCCGATTTAACGGCGGCTGAAGTATTCGATGTGCTAAAATATTCTGCTGATACTTTATTATACGATACCGTTCACCCGCCCGATCCCCAATACGGTTACGGCAGAGTAAACGCATTTAAGGCTCTATTAGCGGTATGTCGCGGCGACGCAAATAATGATGGCACAGTAAATATACTCGACCATTCATATCTCATCAATTACTTGTATTTGGGAGGCCCCGCTCCGTATCCGGATGTCCTAATGGGCGATGCCAATTGTGATGGTATTGTCAATATTTACGATATAACATATATCTATACGTACCTATATTTCGGCGGCGATGAACCACCGATATGCTTTGAATATAATGAATAACCCAAAAATAATTATCAGAAACATGAACTTTGGGGAGTTGGTTATATGGCTAACTCCCTTTTATTTAATCGACTTCTGTTAAGAAAATGAACAAAATCTCCGATAAATTTAGCAGTATGGATAACGATTTCCTTTTATCGGAATTTCAACAGGCCGAAGTTAAAGAAAAGGTAAATCAGCTTCTGCGGCGCAAGAAGCCGAAGCCGCTCTGGCGCGAATACCTTGAAGTCGTTCTGATTTCGCTGGCGGCGGCCATCTTTTTAAGACTTCTGGTCGTCTCGGCCTATCGGGTCGATTCGGGCTCGATGGAGGACGCCCTTTTTGAGGGCGACTATATCTTTGTCAACAAGCTCGCCTACAAATTCGGCGAGCCGGAAATCGGCGATATAATTATTTTCAAGTATCCGCTCGATCCGACCAAAGATTATATCAAGCGGGTCATCGCCCTTCCCGGCCAATCGGTGGAGATTGTTGACAAAATTGTCTATATCGACAACGAACTGGCCCATATTTTCCCTCTGGCCAAAAACAGCGACCCGAAAATCCTGGCGGCACAATTATCCTCCCGTGACAATTTCGGCCCGATTCAGGTGCCCGAGGGACAATATTTCGTGCTCGGCGATAATCGTGATATCAGCCAGGACAGCCGTTACTGGGGTTTTGTTCCCGCGACACATATCAAAGGCAAAGCGGTGTTCATTTACTGGTCGTGGGAGCCGGATCCCGACGCGCCGGAGTGGCATTTCCCGTATATTCACTCCGCTTTTCACTTTGCATATTATTTCCTGACCGGTATATTTACCCATACCCGTTGGGAACGACTGTTTACGGCGCTGTAAAGAATGGCCTTATCATTATATATACATTTTCCCTTTTGCCGCAATCGCTGCGACTACTGCGATTTCTATAAAGAAGCGATCACTCCGGAGATGGAGGAGCAGTACGGCAAGGCGCTTCTGACCGAACTGCGGCTGGCCAAAGAAAGCCTTGAGGCCGATGCCCGGAAGCTGGAAACGATCTATATCGGCGGCGGAACACCCTCGCTGATCGATTTCTGGCATTTCAAAAATCTTATCAGCATGATTAAAGAATATTTCGAGATCGATCCTCTGGTCGAGTTTTCTTTCGAGATAAATCCGGAATCGATCGACAGCGACAAACTTCTCGCGCTTCGCGAGCTCGGCATCAATCGGCCGGTCTTCGGTATTCAGAGTTTCGATAACCGTCTTTTAAAACGCCTCGGGCGCACCCATAACACCAAGGATTCCTATAAAGCGGTCTATCTTGCGCGGGCCACCGGTTTTACCAATTTCGGCATCGACATGATGTTCGGACTGCCGGGCCAGACGACCAGGAAATTATCCGACGATCTCAATCAACTGGTCGATTTGTCGCCGCCGCATATTTCGTACTATCAATTGACCGTCGAAGAAGAAACCGCGCTCGATACCAAAATCAAGTCCGGCAAAATCAAACTTCCCGATCAGGACTTGCAGGCGGCGATGTATCAGGCGATTAATCGCGAGCTGAAAGAAGCGAGCTATTATCGTTACGAGATTTCTTCGTTTGCTATTCCCGGTTTTGAATGCAAACATAATCTCCGCTACTGGGAGGGCGGAGATTTTCTGGGATTGGGTCCCTCGGCGCACAGTTTTATCGGTCAGAAGAGGTTCGCCAACACATCCGATTTAAAAATCTATATCGACAAATTATCCTCAAATGAGCGGCCGTTGATTTATGACACCGACAGTGTCGAATCGCGGATTGTCGAATCGGTTATGCTCGGTCTCCGCACCGCGCGGGGGATCGAGCGCGAAAAATTCCGCCGGCGCTTCGGGATGTCGATTGAGGAAGCCATCAACAGCGAGCAGTATAAGAGATTGCTCGATTCGAAGCTGATTACTTCCGACGAGGATTATATTCGCCTGACCGAAAGCGGCTTACCCCTTGCCGACGAAATCATCCGGCAGATTATCAAGTAAATTTTATTTTAAAAGCGCAAGGGCATTTGATTTTTTACCCGCACCGTCCACGCCAAGAATAAAAACATAAAAAACGCCTACTCAAATATACTGTACATTGGATCCCAGGGGGGACAGATAATAACCGGCTGGTCGAATATCTTGAGAATCTCTTTGGGGACATATTTCTTCTTCACGATAACGTTATATACATGATTGTCAAACCATGAGTCATACATCGTCCAGTATCCTTCGTTGCCGTTTTTATCTCCCCAGCTGTTTTCCACCAGCCACTTGACCGGTTTATCATCCTTTATATCGACGCCGGTCAAAACCATAGCATGATTGGGCGCGCTCTCACGATACATCAACTGGTCGGCTTTGGTCAGGCTCATATCGGTATTATAAATCGAACCGTAGTCATAGATATCCATCGCCATAATACCAAGGTCACGGCTTTGATCCTTGCCGACATCATTGCCGAACCAGACCGGCTCGTCATCAAGCACCGATTTTTCGGCCATCTCCTTAAGTTTGTCGATTTGGACATTGGCGTAGTCGACATCCTCGCCATCATAAATATTCCGCGACAACCTCAGCTGATAATGCTTACCGTAATCTTTGCTCGGGTCATTGAGAAGATTGACATATTCCTTCAAATCGACGCCGACGAATTCTTTATAAAAAGTCAAGGGTGTGTACGTCTGCTTTTCGCTGACCACCGAATCACGATCCTCGAAACGCCACTCGAATTCGGTTGGCGGCTCGCCGAGGTTCATCACCAGCATCCGGTAAATATCATCGAGGATTTTTTCTTTCGCTGCTCGGAGCTCATCGACCGTTTTGCCGCCGGCATACATGGATCGAAGCTCGACCGCTCCGGTGCGGAGTTTGCGGCTGACGAGTTTGTTCATATCACCGGTCTTTTCGGAGCTGTGTGTTTCCGGCATGATTTCCTTGGGCACGGCGCCGTACTTGTCGATCAGGGCGACCACATATTTCCAGTAACCGCCGTCGCCGAACGGCCGCCTGAGAATTATCTCCAGTTCACGATCCAGCAGGTCCCGGTCGCGAAGTTCAATAATGAATTCCAGGAAGCTGTTCGCTTTTTCCATTTTATCCCAGAAAGAGAGATAATTTTCGGAAAACTCAAACTTCGACAATTTGTATTTCTCGATGACCTTGGGCCGCAGAATATTCAATCCGGCAAAAAGCCAGCAGCGCCCGCTCGATTTTTGATTGGTAACACCATGGGTCTTTATCTTATGGCTGAAAATATCATTATTCGACCGAACAATATCCCGATTGAGGGCAAGATTTTTTATATCATTATTGGTGATGGCGTTGTACATCGCTCTGGTATTCAAATCCATTTTGAACGACGAACGGATGTTATTGATTACCTCGCTCGATAACGATCCGTCAGCGGCCAGGACCGATGAAATCATCAGCGAAATAATAAATGTCATAATAATGGTTGTTTTTTTTATTGATGGAATCATTTTGATTGCTCCCGGGTGTAAAGTTGGTGATACATTTTTGCCATAATATAGCCGTCGCCGGATTGGGTGTCAATTGAATATTCCGGTTCGATTTCTTCGATGAATTTTAATTTCGGGTATAAAAAACGGCCGGGTTTTAAAACCCGGCCGTTCATCTATATTAAAACGTAACGGAGAGGCATCATATAAATTATCCTCCCCAGTCGACATCATCCATTCCGTCATGCTCGAAATTGCTCCGCGGACAATACGTTTTCCAGCGGCCCGCGAAATACCCTTTCTTGATGCTGTTATCCGTCGGCGCCATCCGATAGTTGCCTTTCAACACACCCTGAATATTTCTGTTGGCGTCGAAGAAATGGCCGTAAAATTTGCCGTGGGGAGGACAATTGGCATCAATGCTCGGCCATGGATGAGGAACATATACACCTTTTATAAGTCCCTCGAACTTCCCGGAAACATCAATGTACTTACCATAAAAGACCTTCAGCACCGTCGTATCGGCGCTATCGACGATTGTCTTACCCCATCGTCCTTTCAGATAACCGGCCAGAAGACCATTCTGGGATATCCAGCGACCCCGGAATATTCCCTGCCCGGTGCTGTCGCGACCCCATTGGCCTTCCAAAAATCCTTTCGGGCAGCCGTTGCGATACAACTTATGAGCGCGAAAAGCGACCGCATTGACCGAATCGTCGAGATAAAGAATAGTATCCAGTTTCGCCAGATCGCTGATGGCAAATGTCTGCGTCAGCGGTCCGGTCTCGAAGGTAATCGTCTCAATCACGGTCGCGGTCGATGGCGGGATATAAAGATTGACGAAAATACCGTCATTATGAACTGTGGTTTGGGAAACCCACTCGACAAGTTTCCGATCGGTTCTCGGCAAAATGGAATCGGTCGCCGGCTCGAATCGTATCAGTCGACGGAGAAGCATCGCCCCGTCATCGATGGATAATGAGCCTGACCAATCAAT
>Ga0315537_1003544_pt1 | contig 11589 bp, 12 predicted proteins | sample SalMarSW160270MG_FD_203091 | JGI IMG/M metagenome (GOLD analysis project Ga0315537, IMG submission 203091) | Salt marsh sediment microbial communities from the Plum Island Ecosystem LTER, Massachusetts, United States - Salt Marsh Sediment SW1602-70 ... | reverse complement strand
CGCCTTGCTCGATATTGCGACTAAGCAAAGATGCGCCTGTATCGCCACCGCTCATCAGAAAAACGACAACGCCGAGACCATTATGCATCGGCTGATTCGAGGCACGGGATTTCGGGGCCTGTGCGGAATCTGGCCCGCCAAGCAGTTCTCAGGCGGCATCAGGTTTGTAAGGCCTTTGCTTTGTGTCTCGCGCGAAGAGATTATTCAATGTCTCAAAAGCAACAATCTGAAATGGTGCACCGACAGGACAAATGAAGATTGCACATACAGGCGTAACTTCGTTCGCCATCAGTTGCTTCCGGCCTTGCAGAAAGATTGCAGGAATCCTCTTGTCGAGGAGTTGTCCGAACTGGCGAAGGCATCCCGCGGCTTTTACCGGCTGATTTGTGAAAAGGCGAACGCAATTTGGCCCATTATCGCAACTGTAAATGAACACACGGTGGTTCTGGATTCTGGTAGGTTTGACGAGCAACAGCCGGAGGTTAAAATTGAAATCATTAGAAGGATATTGTCCCGTCTCGACGTCGGCGAACAGGAAATTACCCAGCGACATTACGAAAACATACTCCGGCTGTCGAACGGCGACAAATTGCAATTGCCCGAAAGTGTGGAGGTATTTAGGCAGGGAGGCAAAATCGTTTTTGCTCGCTCTTCTGAAAAATCGCCTGAAACCGGCGTAACGGAAGCGGTTGTGTTGAAAACGCCGGGAAGGACAGGGTTTGGTTCCCGCACAATCGATGCTGAGGTTTTCGAAATTGAGCAAAGCCGGTTCGATGCTTTCAAAAAGACCAAAACATGTTCTGTCGAATGGTTTGATTTTGAAAAGTTAAAGTTGCCGCTTGAAGTTCGCTTTAGAAGGAATGGTGACCGTTTTTGGCCCCTTGGTATGCGGGCTGAGAAAAAAGTCGGCAAGTTCTTGACAAGCTCAAAGATGCCCCAGGCATCGCGATGGAAATTACTTGTTGTTGCCGATTGTGAAAAGATTATCTGGCTTTGCCCAGTAAGGATAAGCGAACAAGCAAAGGTGACGAATGGAACAAAGAGGGTTTTGCAAGTGAAGGTTTGTTCCTGACCGGTGTAAACTACTGTTCAGCCGATTCGAATAATTCCGGTTGGTCGTTCGCTGCTTTCTTATGGTATTTCAGGCCGAGATGCTCACAGGCGTCCCTCGTTATCTCTCTGCCGCGTTTTGTCCGACGGACAAAGCCAAGCTGTAGCAGATACGGCTCGACCACGTCTTCTAAGGTGTCTCTTTCCTCCCCAAGTGTCGCCGCGATTGCCTCGATACCCGCCGGTCCCCCTTCGTAAACACCGGCAAGCGCACGCAAAAATGACCTGTCTAATTCGTCCAGACCAAGCTCGTCAATCTGTTCCATCTTCAGGGATTGCTCAACGATGCTCCCGGTCAAATCGCCTGCTCCCTTTACTTGCGCGTAATCACGCACCCTTTTTAACAGCCGGTTGGCGATTCTCGGCGCCCCGCGGCTCCGGCCGGCTATCATTTCCAGCGTTCCGTCATCACATCGCAGTTTTAATAATGTGGCCGACCGAATTAAAATTCTGGTCAGCTCTTCGGTATTATAAAATTCCAGATGATACAGCATTCCGAATCGGCCCCGCAGCGGCGCGCTGAGTAATCCTGCGCGGGTGGTGGCGCCGATGAGCGTGAAGCGCTTCAGCGGAAAATTTATTGTCTTGGCGTGCAGCCCGCTGTCGACCGTGAAATCGACCCTGAACTCCTCCATCGCGGGATACAAAAATTCCTCGACCGGCGTGCTGAGTCGATGTATCTCGTCGATGAACAGTATGTCGCCCGTGCCGATATTGCTCAAAAGCCCCATCAGGTCGCCCTGCTTTGTCAGCGCAGGCCCCGATGTGCAGCGGATATTTGCGCCCATCTCGTTGGCGACCACGTTGGCCAGAGTGGTCTTGCCTAATCCCGGCGGCCCGTAAAAAAGGATGTGTTCAAGCGGCTCGTTTCTTTTCTTCGCCGCCTCAATCGCGATTTTGAGCTTGTCGATTACCCTTCGCTGGCCGACGCATTCGCGAAGCTGTCTGGGCCTGAGAGAGACGTTGAAATTCTCCTCCGCCTCATTCCTCGACTCACTGGTTATAACTCTGTCTATCGCCATAAATTTTGTCTTGTGTCTTGGGTCTGACTATACCTCTATGCCTTGTTTTACTCTGTATGCTAACGGCACAAGCTCTTCGGCCGACTTTACATCAGGGTGCTTCCTGCATGCAAGCTCAATCAGCTCAATCGCATCGTTTCTCTTCTCGCCCCACGCGATTAGAATCTCTAATGTCTCCGCCTGGTATGGCTTAAACGCCGCCTTCGCCGCCGCCTGTTCGATGCCCACCGCAAAGCTTCCCAGTTTGCCCTTGAGTTCCGCGATAATCTGCTGGGCGGTTCTTTTGCCGATGCCGTCTAATGCAGTCAGCATCTTGTCGTCGCCGGCCTCAATCGCCGAGGCGATATTGGCTATGGGCATACTCAGCGAACGCAGCGCCTTTCGTATCCCTATTCCTTTAACGCTTGTGAACTTCGAGAAGAATTCTCTCTCGCCGTCGCTTAAAAAGCCGACTATTCTGGGGACGAGATTTCCTCCTCCCAAAGACCCTTCGTAGTATTCCATCGTGCAAAATATCACGTCCGAGCCGATTCTGCCTGCCAGCGCGCTTACACAATAACCGGCCAGCATAACCTCATAACTGACTGAGCCGACCTGCACCAATGCGCTTTCGGTATCGAGCTTTACCAGTTTTCCTTCGAGTCGTGCTATCATAAATTTTTAAACCAGGGCAATACTTTTTTGCGAATTTGCGCAGCACAAAGCAACCGCCACCGCGTCCGCCACGTCGTTTGGCTGAGGCACAGCCGACAGCGACAAAAGCGTCTTGATTGTCTTTTGAATCTGCTCCTTCGAGGCGTGCCCGCTTCCCGTGATGCATTTTTTTATCCGCGTTGCGCCAAAGCTTTTAACCTCGATACCCGCCGCTGCGCATCTTTGCAATATAACTCCACGGGCGTGCCCCATCAATATCGCCGTCCTCGGATGCGCGTAATGCGAATACAACTGCTCAACTGCCACGACTTCCGGTTTGAATTTCGTCAGCAACTCGTCAATATCCTCGGCTATCTGGTTCAATCTTTTTTCTATCGCCGATTTACCTGTCGTGCGAAGCACTCCCGCCTCAATCAAATTGACCTTCGGTGATGACGTATCAATGCACGCATACCCGCAAACCTGCAATCCCGGGTCTATGCCCAGAATCCTCATTTCATTCTCCAGCCCGTAACTCCGCCGGGTTTATCCTCGAGGACAATCCCAATTTCCTCAATCCTCTTCCGCAGAGCGTCCGCTGTCGTCCAATCCTTTTTTGCTTTCGCCATCTTCCTTTGATCGATCATAATGAGTATGACCTTATTAAGCATTTCCTCGTTCCATTCGCTTTGTTGCAGGTATTGGTCTTTTACAATGCCCAGCACGTCGCCGCCGAGCCGCATGAACATATTGTCAATGGCGACCAGTGTTTCGCCTGTAACATTTTTAGTAAGCGAATCATTGGCAAGGGCTGCAAGCTCAAACATTACCGACGAGCCGACAGCGGTATTGAGGTCGTCGTTCATCGCCGACTCGAATTTATCCTTCATCTCTTTTAGCCGCTTCGCGGTATCGCCGTCGATGGGGCCGTTGGGGGCATTTTTGATTTGTTTTCTTACCGCGATAACCGCACCTGTCAATTTGTCGTATCCGCTTTGTGCGGCGTGAAGGGCCTCATCCGAAAAATCGAGCGTGCTTCTGTAATGGCTGTTGAGTATCAGTTGTCTGACGGCAAGAGCGTCATACTTCCTGCTTAATCTTTCGTGTTTCAGCTCAGGCGAATCAGCAAAGACCTGCTTTAGCGTGATGAAGTTGTTCAAGCTCTTGCCCATCTTCTGGCCATCGACCGTCACCATATTATTATGCAGCCAGTATTTGACGAACTGTTTTCCCGTCGCGGCCTCGGCCTGTGCGATTTCACAGTCGTGGTGCGGGAACTGGTTCTCCATTCCGCCGCCGTGAATATCGAAGGGCTGTCCTAAATATTTTGTGCTCATTACCGAGCATTCCAGATGCCACCCGGGAAAACCTCGCCCCCATGGGCTTGGCCACTGCATAATATGATTTGGCTCGGCCTTTTTCCAAAGGGCAAAATCAGCCGGATGTTTTTTCTCCGCCGAAACCTCCACCCGAGCGCCTGCTATCATATCCTCCACCTTTCGGCCCGACAGTTTCCCGTAATCATCGAATTTCGATACGTCGAAATATACCGACCCGTTGACCTCGTATGCGCAGCCCTTGGCCACAAGTGTCTTGACCAGTTCAATTTGCTCGACGATATGCCCGCTTGCCCGCGGACTTATATCTGGCCTGACGCAGTTTAATCTGTCCATATCCTCGAAGTAGCTGCGGGTATATTCCTCCGCCAGAGCCATCGGGTGCTTGCGTTCCTTCGCCGCCGCCTTTGCAATCTTGTCCTCGCCCTCGTCTGCGTCGTCGGTCAGATGCCCCACGTCGGTGATATTCTGAACGTATGTGACGTCGTAGCCGAGGTAGCGCAGATAACGAACGAGAATATCGAAGCTTACATAACTTTTCGCGTGTCCTAAATGTGCGTGCCCGTAAACCGTCGGCCCGCAAACATATATCCCAACCCTCCCCTTGTTGACCGGCTTAAATTCCTCTAATCGCCTCGTTAAGCTGTTGTATAATTTTAACGTCATTATAATGTCCTTTTGCTTTTCTTTCGTAACATTGCGACCGCTGTTGCGGCTATCGCAGTTCCTTCGCCGATTTCACCAAGCCCGTTATTTGTCTTGGCCTTAACATTTACCGCGTTGAAGTCGATTTGCAGCAGTCCTGCGATGACCCGTTTGATTTGTCCCTTGAATAATTCCAGCCGGGGCTGCTCCGCGTGAATCGTAACATCGACGTTCACTACTTCCCATTTCTTTTCCGTCAGTTTTTCTTTGACTGTCAGCAGGAATCCTTTACTGTCGGCGTCTTTCCATTTCGCCTCGGTATCCGGGAACAACGTCCCTATATCGCCCATCCCTGCCGCACCCAGTAGCGCGTCCGCCACCGCGTGCAAAACCACGTCGCCGTCGCTGTGCCCCAGGAGCCCCATAGCAAAAGGTATCTGCACTCCACCCAGCATCAGCTTCCTGTCCTCAACGAGGCGATGAACGTCCGTGCCGATACCTACTCTGTAATCATCCGTTCTTTCGTCAATCGTCATAATTTAAACTACTTTATTGATTATTACCCCACGCTTCGCCCTAAATCATCAATCATCAATCATCAATCATCAATCATAAATCATAAATGCTTATAGCGTTCCCTTTGTGCTGGGGATTTCTTTGCCCGTTATTTTCACCGCTGCGCTGAGCGCCTGGCCCAGCGCCTTGAAAATCGCCTCCGCCGTGTGATGGGCGTTGGTGCCGTAAGGCACGTTTATATGCAGGTTGAACTTGCCCGCGTTGGAAAAGCTTCGCAGCATCTCCTCGAGGCACTGCACATCGAAATCGCCGATTTTCTCCGCCCTGTATTCCACGTTGTAAACACAGCTCGGCCTGCCCGACAAATCTACCGATACGTTCGCTAACGAATCCTCCATCGGCACCGAGCTGTTCCCATATCGATTGATGCCCTTCTTGTCGCCCAGCGCCTCAAGCAGGCATTCGCCCAGGCACAACCCGATATCCTCGACGGTATGATGTGCATCAACGTTGAGGTCGCCCTTGGCATTGACCGTCGTATCAATCCTGCTGTGCTTGCTCAAATGGCTGAGCATATGGTCTAAAAACCCGATACCTGTATTGATTTCGTATTTGCCGGTCCCGTCGAGGTTCAATTCTATGGTGATGTCTGTCTCTTTTGTCTTTCTGTGTTTTTTTACAATTCGCTTCTTCATATCGATGTCCTTTACGCGGATACGATTTCTTTCAACGCCGACAAAAGTGTATCGTTTTGCTCTTTTGTCCCCACTGTTATTCTCAGTTTATTTTCGATGCCGACCTTGTCCCAGTACCTCACGTGGATATTACGCTGCACGAGCTTTTCATAAATTTCTTTTGCCCTGCAGGCCTTGTGCTCTGCAAGGACGAAATTGGCCGCGCTTTCCGGCATCTCGAACCCCAGGTCCCTCAACTGTTCCGTCAGCCGTTTGCGCTCGAGCTTTACCTTCTCGATATTCTGCCTGAAATACTCTCTGTCTTTTATCGCCGCCGTCGCTGCCGCGATGGCGATTGCATCGACATTGTACGAATCCTTGACCTTCATAAGACCCGCAATTATTTCCGGCCGGGCTATCGCGTATCCGAAACGCAGACCCGCAAGCGAATATCCCTTGCTCATCGAACGCAGGATAATTACGTTGTCAAACTGCTTAACTAATTCGGTGCAGTTTCGCTCCGCGAAATCCACGTATGCCTCGTCAATCAGTAATATCCCTTTGGCCTCCGATGTGAGCGAACCGAGCTCGCCGGCCGAAATAAACGTCCCGCTCGGTGCATTGGGATTGCATACTATTGTCAATGCGGCTTTGACTCGTGCTAATCGCGCCGGCAGGTTGAACTCCTTATCGAAAGGCACTTCAATCGCCCTGCAGTTCTGGATACTGGCCAAAACCGGATACAGCGAATACGTCGGCACGGGATACGTGACGGGCCGCCTGCGGTCGCAAAAAGCCGTAAACGCCATCCTGAGCAAATCGTCCCCGCCGTTGCAGCACATAATCCAGTCGGCTTCCACACCGTTGATTTGTGCCATCACTTCCCGAAACGCATTGCCCGTCGGGTCGGGATATCGCCGAAGCTGCTCTGGCCCAATCTCCGAAATCGCCTTCATTACCGCAGGAGAGGGCGGATAAGGATTCTCGTTGGTATTGAGCTTTACAACGTCCGCCTCAACCGGCTGAAAACCCGGCTCATACCCCTTTGCCTTTTCTATATTGTCGCGAAAATAACCCATTCTTTGCTCCAGTGCCCAGATTATATGCTTTTAGCGCAAAAACAAAAGCCCCGAAATTTATGTCTCTTAAAAAGACTGCTCTAATGTTATAATCGTCCCGAAGCTATGAAAATGAGATTCAGAAACCTGACGTGTGTTTTTATTGCCGTTTTTTTCGTCGGTTGTGCCGATTCTGGCAAACCTCGCAGTAATCTCTCCGATTTTGAACGACCACCGAAAAATGTAATCATTTTTATTGCCGACGGTGCCGGCTTTAACCATTTCAAGTCAGCCGACTATTACCGATGTGGCCAGACACCCTGTTGGCCATACGAAGAGTTCCCGGTCCGGATAGCGATGTGCACCTACCCGGTCCTAAGCGCATATAATGCCAACGCCGCATGGGCCGATTTCGATTATGTTAAGAAGGGCTACACCGATTCCGCTGCCGCAGTCACGGCAATGGCCTGCGGCGTCAAAACTCGCAACGGTTCACTCGGCGTCGATATCGGCGGCAATCCCGTCCTAAATCTCGTCGAACGCGCCGAACGTCTTGGCAAGGCGACCGGCGTCATCACCAGCGTCCCCTTCAGCCACGCTACCCCAGCCGGCTTTGTCGCGCATAACCGCTCTCGAAATAATTACAAACAAATAGCTGATGATATGGTCAACAGCGCCGCTGATGTCGTTATGGGCTGTGGCCATCCGTTTTATGACGCCGACGGCAGGGCTGAAAATACCCCTCACTACAAATACATCGGTGCAGTCGTTTGGGATGATTTGACGCAGGGTTCTGCGGGCGGTGATGCCGATGCCGACGGCATACCCGACCCCTGGGTGCTCATCCAGACGCGAGATGAATTTAAGGCCCTTGCGACAGGCCCAACGCCAAAACGGGTATTCGGACTCGCTCAGGTGTATGAAACTTTGCAGGAGGGCCGTTCGGGCGATGCCGATGCTGTCCCTTACGAAGTACCCTTGGTCGAAACCGTCCCAACCCTCGAAGAGATGACCCGTGTGGCTTTGAACGTTCTCGACGAAGACCCCGATGGATTCTTTCTTATGATTGAGGGTGGCGCCGTTGACTGGGCCGGCCATAGTAATGAGTCGGGCCGCCTTATCGAGGAAATGCTTGATTTCAACAAGTCCGTCGAAGCCGTTTACAGGTGGGTTGACAAAAACAGCAACTGGGATGAAACGCTCGTCATTGTTACTGCCGACCACGAAACCGGCTGCCTCACCGGCCCCGGCTCAGGCCAACAGCCCGCTGGCACTGTCTGGAATGACCCGGCCAATAACGGCCCCGACAAGTTGCCGACTATGGAATGGCACAGCAAAGACCACACCAATTCCCTTGTCCCCTTCTTCGCCAAAGGACGAGACGCTCAGCTGTTCAAAGATGTCGTTGCCGGCCGCGACCCCGTCCACGGCCCATATATCGACAACACCTCCATCGCCAATACCATCTTCATGCTCTGGTCAGCCGATTAAGATACTCGACTTGTCGGTGTGGGCTGCGTTTAAAAATAGTAGCTCAAATTCAATGAGCCGTAGGAGTCCTCGCCTTTCTGTTCCTCGAATTCGTGTGTAAGGAACGTCTGCGAGTAGCTTACCTCGAATGATTTGTATCGCCAGACCACACCTAACTGGAATTGTCCGACCACCGGCCTCGTGTCAAGGCCGGTCAGAAAACGGTCATACTGCACAAATTTGGCGCTCGCCCGCCCGAAAAGATATAGATATATCTGTTTGTCACCAATCGGCCCCATCGCGCAATAGGGAAACTCTAATTGCCCCGGACCGAAATCATTTGGCAGATTCTTTCCTAATCTCAATAGAAGCCCTAAATTCGCGTTGCGGTGCACCGACCCCGCCGTAAATCCGTATTCTAAAAACGAATCAAAGCTCGGCGTATGTTTGAACGGCAGCCCATCCGTACGCTCTCTTTTCAGCCACGTAAAATCAATCGCCAACTCATCGTCCAATTGCTCGTCCCAGCCGTTTGGCTCCTCTTGCCCGACAACCCTATGAACGAAAGTTTGAATCTCGCCTCCCAGCGCCGATGGCCCTGTCACACCCGCGTTCAGTTCGAAGCGTTCCATCTTGTCTTTCGTCGCCCGCTGCACGAATATCCCCCCGTAGAGCCACGCCGCGAAAACCCGGTCTGTAGCGCTTCTGCTCGCTGGGTCGTCTGCATGGTCGGGCGTGTACATATTCTGGCCGAAAAAGTACCCAACTGCGGTATCGGCCTTGTTACCGTCGCCGAAGTTGTTCCACGTTGCGAAATTTTTCAGCCAGACCCAGTCGGGCTGGTCGGTATACACCAGTTTCAATCCGTCTGTGTAATGCCGGTCCGTGCGGTAGTTCGGCTTGACAAATGTCCCGTCGTTTTCCCAGTAGATTCTAAACGAGCTGTTCTTGGGCGGCTTCGGCAAAAGACTAATCGGCGACTTCTCTGTTCGAAAGCCCTCGTTCGTATCAGCTGACTGCTTTGCCCCGCCCGCGAACGCCTCCCCGTAACAGCCCACGCAAACTATCACCGCTAAGATTGTGTTAAGAAACCCCGACGTTGCTCTTTGCTTTTCTATGGCTGTCAGCCCTCTGTCCTTTATTGTATATATAACCCATTTTTGCCCGCCAAGATTAACCGATACTCGAACGCAAATCCAGTAATATTTACCCCCTCGGAGCGCAGCACAGATCCCAGACTTGCCCTGGGACCCGGTTTTACCAGAGCGCAGCGGAGATCCCCGCATGCCGTTGGCGGGGACCCAGAACACCTTTTACGCTTTTCAAACCTTATAACATCTGCCGCAGTTTACCGCCGTCCGTTTGGCGGGGTGCATTCTTGACATTCTGTTTTCCCCAAGCTAAATTCCTGTCAAATCGTGTTGTATATTTTTGTGTTTTATGAACACAGGAAAAAGGAGAAACATTATGGATATCACGACCGTCCGGGCTTTCTTTTTGTGGTGCACGATTATAAACGGGGGAATGCTGGGTTTATCTGCCCTTGTGTGCGCCTTTTTCGGTGATTGGTCATACCGAATGAACAACAGATTTTTTTCTGTCTCAAGAGAAGCATTCAACGTAATTCTTTGTTCATTCATCGGGTTATTCAAGATTTTTGTCTTGGCCTTCAATCTCGTCCCCTACCTTGCCCTCGTATAATCTGTGGAATTTGTTAATCTGCCGGCTGCGCGGCTCGGCAAAAACGCGTCCAGAGTCGGTATGCACTATGCCTGCAAAGCAGTGTTTTATTTGATTCTCTCTTAATTGGCAAAAGATATCCAATATCCGCTTCGCAGGATAGACAGTTGTTGCAATCCTGCCGGTCATTCATTCTAATATGCCCCGATGTTCAAAAACGTATCCATAATCGGCGACGGTGCTATGGGCACGACGCTTGCGATACTGCTGGCGGAGAAAAAAGTCCCCCTGCGCTTATGGGGCTACGACTTTATGCAGTTGCAGCAGACCCAGCGGAATCGCGAGAACGTGAGGTTTCTGCCGGGCTACACCCTGCCCGAGACGATTCAATTCGAGCCGGACGACAGGCGGATTATGACTGACGTCGATTTGATTGTCTCGGCTGTTCCATGTCAGTTTATGCGAAGCGTCTGGACACGCCTGAAAAAATATACTCCGAAAGATGTCCCCGTATGCTCCGTCGCCAAGGGAATCGAAAATAAAACTCTGATGCGCCCCACACAGATAATTGCCGACGTCCTCGCCGACTCCGGTTCGCGGCCTTTGGCGGCGCTGTCCGGCCCGACAATTGCCGGTGAGCTTGCAAGAAAACTTCCCGCCACCGTCTGTATAGCATCGGCCGACGAAACCCTCGCCAAAAAAATCCAGCAAACCCTCAGCACTCAATGGTTTCGAATCTATACCAATACCGACATCGTCGGAGTAGAGTTGGCCGGGGCAGTAAAAAATATCATTGCCATTGCCGCAGGTATCATCGACGGCATCGGCGCCGGCGCCAATGCAAAGGCCGCTCTATTATGCAGGGGACTGGCAGAGATAAGCCGGCTCGGTGCGGCGATGGGGGCAACGCCGCAGACCTTCGCCGGACTAACCGGCCTCGGCGACCTCGTCACAACCTGCATTTCACCAAGGAGCAGAAATCGCTCCTTCGGTGAAAGAATCGGCAGGGGCCAGTCACCCCGGCACGCAAAATCCGCCACAGAATCCGTTATCGAGGGTATCGCCACCTGCAAATCCGTCGTCGAAGGATTGCTCCCTGAATACAAAGTCGAAATGCCGATTACCGAAGCCGTTTATGATGTTATCTTTAACAACAAACCCGTCCAGGAAGCGATTACCGACCTTATGACCCGCCGCCTCAAGGCCGAGTGACCGATTATTAAATCCCGCCGTAGAACAATGGTGCGATTCAGGTTTAAGGCCCTTTCGAGGTGATTCGGATTGCTATGCCCTTCGGCCTCGCAATCACTCACAAACGGCTCACCGGTCACTGCCGGCGGATAATCAACCTGCAAATGTGAGTCGCACCAACACTGCGTCCCGCGAAAAGCGCTTGCCTTATTCTGCCGGGATGGTAATAATAGTTCGTGACCTTTGGGGCGGT
>Ga0315537_1003540_pt1 | contig 11592 bp, 12 predicted proteins | sample SalMarSW160270MG_FD_203091 | JGI IMG/M metagenome (GOLD analysis project Ga0315537, IMG submission 203091) | Salt marsh sediment microbial communities from the Plum Island Ecosystem LTER, Massachusetts, United States - Salt Marsh Sediment SW1602-70 ... | reverse complement strand
AAACAGGGGAGAAAGGTTATTAACCGGCGAAGATCCAAAGGGAGAGCCCGTTTATCGGTATAATAAACATCGTTTTTGATATATATAAAGCAATAAATGCATAAATAGCAATAGGTTGCAGAGGACAACGCTTTTTGCGCTTTTATTTTACCAAGGCAGATAGAATTCTAAAACGCTCCGAGTTTCTCGAAATATCAAAATTCGGCAAGAAAACTCAAAACAGAGATTTTGTGGCTATATTTTCTACGGGTCGATATCAAAGAACGCGCCTTGGTGTGACAGTAGCGAGAAAGGTTGGAAACGCAATAACACGTAACAGGATTAAACGGTTTTCTCGCGAAAGTTTTCGGCTAAACAGGCACAGTATTACAGGTTATTGGGATATAAATATCATAGCAAAAAAAAAGGCCTCCGAACTTACATCGAAACAAGCTTTTTTTTCCCTGCAAAACATTTTTAACAGCATATCAAGGAGTCAGGGCAATTAATAAAATATTCCTGATAATTCCCTTGTTTTTGATAAGGGCATATCAATTAATATTGTCCCCGGTTTTACCTCCTTCATGTCGTTTTTATCCGACCTGTTCTGAATATGCCTATCAGGCTATTTTGCGTTATGGACTACTCAAAGGGTTTTTCCTTGCCTTAAAGAGAATTTTAAAGTGCCATCCCTTTAATCCGGGGGGAATCGATTCTGTTCCTTAAAGCGCAACATCCTATACCCTTGATAGAACAGTATCGGCACAAATGATGCCGGTTCTAGATGGGAACATATATGTTCGTCTTCTATCACTCCCTCAAAAATGTTTGCTCCTCTGTGTTTAACCTTTTTAAAATATTCATATTTGACTGATCAGAATATATTTTTGGCTATTTTTTAATATTGGAGAAGAAAATGGAACAAGCTCGACTCGTTATTGCCATAGCGCTTTCCTTACTTGTTTTTATCGCATGGAATTTTTTCTTTGTTGAAAAAAAAGTGAACCCGCCGTCCAAACAGGCTCAGCAAAAAGAACAAAAAACAGATAAAAAATCGGAGATATTAACAAAAGAGCAGATTACAGCAGAAAAATTACCTTCGATAGACAAGGTACCTCCTCTGCCAGTTATGACATCGAAAATCGTCACGGTAAAAACGCCGTTATACAAGATTCAAATTTCTGAAAAGGGAGGTGTGTTTAAAAGTTATGTCCTTAATAATTACCGGGAAACCATAGATGCTGACTCCCCGTTACTGGAAATGATATCTCCGGACATATCCGGCGGAACAATCCGCCTGGGATTCGCCGGTAATAGCCTTACGGGTCTCGATGATGCGATCTTTATATCAGAGGTTAAAGAGGATTCCGTTGAAATCAACGATAAATCTAAAGAGATCTCTTTTGTTTGGACATCGCCTCAGGGTGTGGTTGTAGAAAAGAAATTTTTATTTTCACCGGAAACATATATGGTTGGTCTTAACGTTACCATCAAAAACCTCTCCAGCAAGACCTTTCGGGACAGTCTCACCCTTACTTTAGTGCGAGAGGCAGACGTAAAAGAGTCCAGGTATGGTTTTACGGGGCCGAGTGCGCTGATCAATAATAAGCTAAAGCAGATTAAGACAAAGAAAATAAAGGATAAAAGCCTATATACAGGTAATATAAAATGGGTGGCGGTTCAAAGCCGTTATTTTATGTCCGCCATCATACCTGATGAGGCGATAGATGCCGGCATGCATCTTTACATGGATAACGAGATACTTCAAAATCGTTATGTTCACCCTGAAAGCGTGATTGATTCCGGTGTCGAGAATATTTTTAAATACAAACTGTTTTTTGGGCCAAAGAGCATGAAGGTCTTGAAACGTGTGGATTATGACCTGGTCAAAGCCGTCCATTTCGGTATGTTTGATATAATCGCCAAACCGTGTGTCTGGATAATGAATTTTTTATATGATCATTTTATTTCTAACTATGGTGTTGCCATTATCATTTTGACACTATTTACAAAGATTCTTTTGTGGCCCCTTGGGAATAAAAGCTATAAATCCATGGCTGAAATGAAAAAAATCCAACCGCTTATGGCGGAGATCAAGGAAAAATATAAAGATGACAAAAAAAGAATGAATCAAGAGGTCATGGGGTTGTACAAAACATATAAAGTCAATCCCATGGGTGGATGTCTTCCCATGCTCGCACAGATTCCCATATTCTTTGCCCTTTATCGAATGTTGTACGAAGCCATAGAATTAAGGCACGCTCCATTTTTCTGGTGGATTAATGATCTGTCTGCTCCGGATCGCCTTTTCAGGTTTGATGTTTCCATTCCCTTCATGCAACCGCCCTACGGCATCCCGGTTTTAACCATCATTATGGGGGCATCCATGTTTATACAGCAGAAAATGTCGCCACCCATGGGTGATCCCGCTCAAGCCAAAATGATGATGTTGATGCCGTTAGTCTTTACGGTTATGTTTATCAATTTTTCTTCGGGACTGGTTTTATATTGGCTTGTAAATAACATAATATCAATGGCTCAACAGTACTATATTCAAAAGAAAAAAGTTTAATCACGGAGGTTATATGATGTCGCATTGTGTGGAATTTGAGGATAAAAATGTGGAAATGGCTGTCAAGAAGGCCTGTGAAGAACTAAATATACCCCGGGAAAAACTTAAACATGATGTTATTTCTTACGGTTCCACAGGAATTTTTGGACTGGTTGGGACTAAGAAAGCACGAATTCGCGTTACGTTACCAGAGGCATCCCCAAAAATTGGTTTTGAAACAACAGATAAAGAGCACCAAAAAGAAAGATCAAATGAAAAACCAAGAGAAAGTGGGGATCAACAGATAAAAATATCAAATAATGAAGGTTGCGACCACAGTGTTGACGATAATCCTGTAGATCTTGGCCGGGAAGCTTTGCAAAAGATAATCGATTTAATAACAACAGACGCAAAAATATCGATTGAGGAGCATTCCAATAAAATTGTTTTTAATGTGAGTGGTGGAAACTCTGCTGTTCTTATCGGAAAACGCGGGCAAACCCTTGAAGCGATTCAATATCTCGTAGAAAAAATTGTAAACAAGAACAGAAAAGGACGGCTCGTTATTCACATAGATGTGGAAGGCTATCTCGAAAAGAGGCGAAATAGCCTTCAAAGTCTGGCTGTGAGGATGGCGGAAAAGGTGAAAAGCACCGGAAAACCTTCAGCAATCGGTCAAATGAATGCTCATGATCGAAGAATTGTGCATATCGCCCTGCAGGATGACAACGGGGTCAGAACTCAGAGCAAGGGAGAAGGTTTTTTAAAAAAGCTTGTCATATTTCCCAAAAAAAATTCTTCCCGCAAGCAAAAATAATGAAGTGGTTTGCTTAATTCCCGGTAAATTTTCAAAAACTTTCGGTGTATTACCTGAATCTTGCACGAGTCGGAGGCTTTCATATGCAAGGCACTTAAGGGTGAAGTCATAGTGAACTATTACGAACCCTTAATAACGCAGCAGATGAAAGCCTCCGGCTCGCCCTTTGGGTGAAAATTAATGAATAAAAAAGATTATCATCCGATTTACCATTTGGGTAAAATGGGTTGATTCTATGATGTTGTTTAAACCCGCTTCAATTAAGGATTATAAAGATTCTCATAAATTTTCATGCAAAATTCAGGTATTAATTGATGATACTGACCCCAATTCACAATTTATCGGGAAGTTACGAGTTTGGGAATATTAATGTTGGAAATCCGGCGTATCAAAAATGGACATCGCAACTATCGCTGCTATAGCCACGCCGACCGGAAGAGGCGGAATCGGGATTATTAAAATTTCAGGAAAAGATGCTTTTTCTATTGCCGGATCTATCTTTAAAAAATCCGGACCGGTAACCGATGATTCTGAGAAAAAGGGAGAACCTTCTTTTTCTTCTTTAAAATCCCATCGCCTTTATCATGGTCATATTGTGGATAAGGAAAAGGGAAGAACTCTTGATGAAGTGCTTCTTTCCGTAATGGTGGCTCCGCGAACCTACACCATGGAGGATGTTGTTGAAATAAACACGCATTCAGGGGCGGTTGTCATGACGGCGATTCTCGATTTGGTTTTAAAAAAGGGTGCAAGACTGGCTGAGCCGGGGGAGTTTACAAAAAGAGCCTATCTCAACGGACGAATTGATCTGACACAGGCTGAAGCTGTTATCGATATCATTAACTCAAAGACCGAAAGATCATTAGAAATAGCAACTTCGCATATAAAAGGCGGGTTAAAAAAAAAGATTGAAACCATAAGAGGCGCCCTGCTTGATATTTTGGTAGAGATAGAGACCACCATAGATTTCTCCGATGATGCCGGAGAAATCTTTAATTCGGAGAAGACCATCGAGACCATGGAGCGGGTGATTGTTAATGATTTAAAAGGGCTTATAGAGAAATATGAAAATGCACATGTTTTAAGAGATGGTCTTAAAATGGTCGTTATCGGAAGGCCGAATGTAGGAAAATCGAGCCTTATGAACCGATTGATTCAGGAAGATCGGGCAATTGTTACTCCTATTCCCGGTACGACAAGAGACCTGATCGAAGAAACGCTGAACATCCACGGCATTCCGGTAATAATTGCAGATACTGCCGGTCTGCATGAAACCGACAATCCGGTTGAAATCATCGGTATTGAAAAAGCGCAGGAATATATTAGCGATTCGGATCTGATTCTTTTTATGGTAGATGCAAGTGATCCCTTAACCGGTGAAGATTATAAAATATATAAAACCGTAAGAAATAAACGGTTGATACTTATAATTAACAAGTCGGATCTTGTGGAAGATGATTTTGAACTTGATATTCCCGATTCATGGAACACACTGCCGAGGATAAAAATCTCAGCCCTTTACGGCAGGGGGCTGGACGAGCTTAAGGATTTAATCGTAAACATTTGTATCGGGGAATATGGTCTGGAGGTTCAAAATAAAATCATTCCCAATTTAAGGCATAAAACGGCTCTTGAGCGCACGTTACGGTTTTGTGTTGCCGCAGAGGAAGAAATACGAAAGGAGACCTCTTTTGAATTTATTGCCATCGATATAAAGGAGGCTATAGCGTGTATTGGTGAAATAATAGGAGATACTGCAAGAGAGGATGTCATCGATCAGATTTTCAACCGGTTCTGTATCGGAAAATGATGTTTCACGTGAAACAAATTAGGAGTTAATTTATGACAATAGACTTTACGCCATATTTTGAGAAATACAAAACAATAGTAACTCAAGTCGATGAATTGTTTGCAAGGGTGCAAAAAGAGCATCCGGAATGTGTAACATGTAAGATTAAATGTGCAGACTGCTGTCATGCTCTGTTTGACCTCGTGCTGATTGAAGCGATCTATATAAATTATCAGTTTAATAAAATCATCAAAGGCAAGGAAAAAATCAGGCTTATCGAAAAGGCCAATCGAGCGGATCGAAAAACACATATGGTTAAAAAACGAGCCTATAAAAATAAAAAAGCCGGAAAGAACGAGACGGAGATACTCATGGATATTGCCGCAGAGCGGGTCCGATGTCCTCTTCTCAACGATAATGATCTGTGTGACCTTTATGAATATCGGCCCATAACCTGTCGACTTTATGGAATACCGACATCCATAGGAGGGTGCAGTCATACCTGTGGGAAATCGGGATTTGTTGAAGGAAAACAATATCCGGCGGTTAATCTGGATGCGATTCAAAAAAAGCTTTACGACATTTCCTATGAATTTGTAAATGAAATAAAAACAAAGTATGTAAAAATGGCTAATATGCTTGTTCCTTTATCAATGGCCATTCTTACAGACTTTGATGAAGAGTATCTTGGTGTTGGAAGCTCGAAAGAAGCCAAAGAAGAACAGGGGGGAGAAAATGAAAAAAATCTCACCTGAAGAAGAGGAAATAAGAAAAAAGGCGATTTTCGAAAGCATGTCACCGAGGCGGCAGAAACATATTCTAAAAAAAGGATATGAGAACTGGGAGCCGTTTCAGGAACCCAAAGATCCTATAGATATAAGAAAAGACAAAACAAAACGAACAACCCAGTCGCTGGTCCGGGAGTTTTTACAGACAAAAAGTTTTGAAGAATACAGCAATGCATATGGAAGGGGAGTGTTTGAACTATGCCTCGGTCTTATTAATAATGATGACCGGTATAGGGGAATGTTTGATTTTTCGGTCTGGTATCAGGAATTGTTAAAACGTGAAGGTCATGAATGACTCAAGCCATGAATATCTCTTTGACACCATCAAAGTCCAACCAAAAAGCTCCACAAAATACCGGCACAAATTGCGGAACCGATTACACCGGAAGAATTGCAGGCCATGGCATGCATGAGAAGGTAATTTTCCGGGTCCTCGGACTGACCCACCAAATGAACTTCTCGGGCCGAGCCGGGAACAGCGGATACGCCGGCAGCCCCCAAAAGAGGATTTATTTTTTCTTTAAGAAAAAGATTCATAATTTTGCCAAAAATGACCCCCGAGCCGGTTGCTATGCTGAATGCCACGGCGCCCAGAAAGAAAATACCCACAGATTTTCCGGTTAAAAAAACATCACCCTGAGTGCTGGCGCCAACAGTTATCCCTAAAAATATTGTCGCGGTATCTATAATAGCCGTGCGCGCCGTCTGAGCCAGTCGTTCGGTTACGCTGCATTCTTTTAAAAAATTTCCAAAAAAGAAAGTCCCCAGAAGGGGTATGGATGCGGGTGCAAGAAAACAGCAGAGCAAAACGCCGACGGCAGGGAAAATAATGCGTTCTTTCTTGGACACCTGTCTTAGTTCCGGCATCCGGATCAACCGTTCCTTTCGGGTGGTCAAAAGTCTCATGATCGGCGGCTGGATCACGGGTATCAACGCCATATAGGAATATGCAGCGATGGCTATCGGGCCGATCAGATGCGGCGCAAGCTTGGCGGTCAGAAAAATGGATGTGGGACCGTCAGCGCCGCCGATGATGGCGATTGAACCGGCTTCCTTGGGCAAAAAGCCGAAGGCTAGCGCACCCAGAAGAGTGAAAAATATTCCCATTTGGGCAGCGGCCCCCAAAAGCATAAGCACCGGCCGTGCCAGCAAAGAAGAAAAATCAGTCATTGCCCCGAGACCCAGAAAAACTATTGAAGGATAGAGGCCTGTAACCACGCCGAAATACAGATAGTGTAACACACTGTTGCTTTCATATATTCCAAGTCCAAATCCCTTGAAAAAAGGAACATTTCCCACTAAAATTCCAAACCCGATCGGAACAAGAAGAAGCGGCTCGTATTTTTTTGCAGTCCCTAGATACAAAAAGAAAGAACCGACCACGATCATTATAACGTTTCGATAGTCAGCCAGATAATACCCGGTGTTTGATAAAAATTGAAAAAACAGCTCCATTAATTAACCCTCAACGTTTTCATTATCATCATTTTCTGTGGGGGGATTCCAGGTAAAAACACCATCGCCGTCAGGGATTAATAGGTTCGATTCACGAAAAGCTGTAAGTGTGATATGGGGGTGTGGAAAACTATTTTTTTTTGACATTTCATAAAGCTGGGAAAGATAAAAGGTTTCACCAAGTTCTTCAACCAAGGGTTTATACAAACGGGCAACTTCTTTTATGTCTGTAGGGAATTGTTTGGGTAATGAAATCCAGGGCTTGTCTTCCTGTGGTTCCACATCGATTATTTCCGGGTCTCGGTCAATATGGACAGGCTTTTTTTCAAAGAATATTATAATCTTATGAAGTTGAGAAATTACGAACGATAGCACCACAAGACCGGAAAAGACAATTAAAGCGCCCGCAAAAGCCATGGCCCAGCCGTTGTGAACGGCTATTGCGTGAAGACCGTACAATTTAATCCCCCTGCGTTAGATGGTTGAGGAGTCGTAAAGTTTTTTTATTCAACCGCTCCATGAATAATCGGCAACAGCATCGTACAAACTAGTATATAACGGCTCGTATCAAAATTAAAATAAATAGGATAGTTAGATAAAAAATAAAAAAAATCTTGATGATAAGACAGAGTATTTATTTCGATCATACAATGTAAAAAATGTCAACAACAAAGAATCGGGTTTTCTATCTATGCGTTATGACGACAACTTCGTTAATGATTCATCCGCGAAAGACAGGTAGATTTTCTAAAACAAAATGTTCATCCATGCATGAAAAACGTATTTCCTGCAAAGCCAAAAAAAGCATATATCCAATAAAATGTTGAAACAAAGTCGAGCATTTTAAGCGATCGTTACTAATCACGATTTAGGGAATGGTGTCGCGACTTGATGCAAAAGCGATAATCGTGAATCTCGTTCCCAAGGCCTCTCACTCGTGATTGATATCGAGGGTGCGCTTCCCCAATGATATTGCCCAGTTCCGAATTTGGAAGACGGTTTGGCTGCGCCATTCTTTGGATACCCGCAGCTTGATGAAATGGGAAAAGAGATTGTTAACAAGCCCGATGACCTTTTCAATTAGATAGGTCTTTTCGATAACCGCTCCCTCAAGATCTTCCGGCGTTTCCACCGGTCCGGTCTCCGGCAGCTTCAGGTTGGATATGTTGAGGCTTTCTCCTTTGAGGTTAAATTGCCAGTGTTGATCTCCGGCTTTATAAGACAGGTGTATTTCGGTAACAACCGCCCCCTTTGTCAGCGCCAACAGGCCTTCTTCAAGGTTGGCATCCTGCCCTTTAATGGTGACGGTCTCTTTGGCGTTGTTGCGCGTGTTTTCAAGCACCATCCGCCTGCCGATGTTCAAAGATACAAGATCCGGTTCATACCGACGCAACCGGTTCTGATCGGTCTCGATTATGAACCACAACCAGGTCAAAAATTCGTTTCCTAAGAATTTGTAACGGTTATATGCTACGGCGATATCCAGCATGGGTTACTCCTCAGATGGGCTCGGCGCCAGTTTTAACAAGAGATCTCGCTCACTGTCCGATAGTCCGGCTGTCAGATCGGCCGTTGTATATGGGAACAAGCGAATAAGGGGAAGACCAAAGGATTTGATAAAAAGCGTTTCCAGCGCCTCGTTGGCCGATTTCAGGTTGGAAAAGAACCACAAGGAAGAGTGCTTATAATGCCACGCTAAATCATAGACATTGGGTATGGCCGGGATACGACGGCTCAGGGTGTTGACAACATGTTCTTTGATGGCTTTTTTCTCGTTGCCGGATAAAAATTGCCGGCCGGTGCCCGCCAGATGCTTGGCAACTTCCAAGGCATAATGTTTCTGAACGAGTTTAGGCGGAATAGATTTTTTGTCGATCCGCAGAGCAAAAAGCATGTGGGCGCCAAAAACAAAGGAATACCCTTGGAAATCCGGCGCATACGGAGACTCAAAGGACGTCCAGCCGACCATGGCTTCCGAACCGTCATCTTCAATTTCGGGAATCGCATGCTGTTTAAGGGCTTTGTAGACGGTTTCATGTACAGAGCCGTCAAGTCGACCCGCGACTTTATAGCGTGTGATGGAAATGCGTGATGATAATAGGCCCATGATATTTAGTTTATAGTGATAACGATAAATGTTCGTCGGAAGAGATTCGCGCAATAAATTCGGTACAAGAGCCTTATAATGCTTTTGCCGGATACTTACAAGGAATTAATCATAACCATTTCAGCCCGAATATTTCATGAGATTTTTCGAGTAAGTTTTTTAGCCGTATTGCCGACATCTCAACAGATATCCCTCTCAAAGTTGAGTTTGACAATTCATGATATATTGATTAAACTAAATTCAATGGCAGCTTCAAAGACAATTTGTCTAATGTAATGTCAAAATTGAATCTGCAAATTTAATCCTCTGTAAAGATGATAAACCCGTAAAAAGTCCGATTTAGACGGTTTTGTAAAAAGTTCAAATTCAAGGCGTGCAAGTTTCGTAATCATGAGGCGTACTTATCGTACGTTGAATGATTGCGAAATGCAGCACAACGCAGAAGTTGGACTTTTTACGAAACCGTCAAAGATATTTCACCCTTAAATTTGTAATTGTTAACAACCAACAAAAGAGATGGAGCTATGAAAGACCTGATCAAGCGAATTGTGCGGACAATGGTTGACAATCCGGATGAGGTAGAGGTTTCAGAGATAGAGGGTGACCAGATCTCGGTATTAGAACTTAGAGTTGCCAAAACGGATATTGGTAAAGTTATCGGGAAAAAGGGCCGGAATGTTCGAGCCATACGGACGATATTAAGCGCGGCCTCTGCTAAGGAAAAAAAACATACTGTTCTTGAAATTTTAGAATAGTACGGTATTGTTCCTACCGATAAAAGTTCTGCCATCATGTTGGCGCAAACGGAACATATATGCAAACATTCTCAATAGTTAGCTGGATACTCTAAAAGAAAGAAGCTTCGGCTGTCAAGGATTATCTATATGCTCCCTAAAGCATTATAAAGGGGGGGCTGGATAGCTTTTTTCGATTTTTTCATGAAAATTAAAGGAATTTGGTGGCCCACACCGTCGCCTGATGCCGATTCATACTCTCAGTGTCCCAATCCAGTTACCCACCCAGTGTGTAATTGCAAGCACCAAGCTTGCGATAATAAGATGTTCACCGACAATCTTCCAAGCCGGTTCGCCTTGTGATTTTGCGATGATGTAGCTCAAAGCAGTAAGAATGGAGAGACCCCATAGCAAGCTTACGATAATTGCCGCAGAGAGAGGGAGTAAAAGTACAGGAACCGCAAAGGTCAATGCGAACAAGCACTTCGAAAAGAATGTCGCAATGGTTGCTCCCCAAACTTGTTTGGCCGTGCGGGTCTTATCTGATTCCTCTGAAACGTGGATACCTAAGGCGTCTGAAAAAGCGTCGGCAATGGCGATGGTCAGAATCCCGGCAAGAATTACAATCCTGGAATGCGTTCCTGAGTGAAGACCGACCATGAGACCGAGGGTCGTGATGACCGCTGATGTCAGCCCGAAAGAAATGCCTGTGCGTAAAGAATCTCTCATCTGTTTTTCCTCTCCATAGTGCTAATGGATTCACGTTTAAAAACCGCAGGACATACAATAGTATCGGCCAACACCTTGTATAAGCATTTACATCACATAAGGAGATCTTTTAAATCCGATTATATTGTAAGTTGGATTGCTGTTTCAGTCTTGATGCAACATTACGAACATAATTTTTGCATCAGTGACATACCAAAATCATATAAAATTTCATGCATAAACCCCAACTTTTTTATGTGGTGAAAAGTGTGACTGTCGTGCATACATATTAACCTTCTGAAAAGAGGAGATTTATAGCCGAAATCAATTCTGACATCTTAGCAAGATCACCCAAATAGGTCAATCTGAGATACGCAATATTCACTCCTTGATGTTATCAGACATATTTGTTAGGTATTTGCTAAAAAAAGAGTCTGTTCAATATATTATAACGTTATGCCAAATAAGCTGAACGAGAACTAAAATGCTTCGGGTTGGATTTTTTCAATTTGCCCCAAAGTTTGGGGAAGTGGCGACTAACCTATCAAAGATAGTGTCCGCTTTGAGCAGCGCTGAAGCAGATATCATTGTTTTACCTGAGCTCGCGTTCACCGGATATTTCTTTCAAGAGCATTCCGAGCTGGCTTATTTAGCAGAAGACCCG
>Ga0315537_1003536_pt1 | contig 11596 bp, 14 predicted proteins | sample SalMarSW160270MG_FD_203091 | JGI IMG/M metagenome (GOLD analysis project Ga0315537, IMG submission 203091) | Salt marsh sediment microbial communities from the Plum Island Ecosystem LTER, Massachusetts, United States - Salt Marsh Sediment SW1602-70 ... | reverse complement strand
CTTTCCTGGATGTTGCAGGTTTCTGTAAGTAAGATAGGGGGCTACTTGCTTGGTCGTGCCTTCCTAAGACTACCCAGCAAATTGCTTTTGGAAGTTTATTATCTGGCCCTTTACGGTATCAGTTCTATCGTGAACAAGGGTTATCAAGAAATCGTTTTGCATAATGAATCCATACTTCTCTATCTCAGCCCTAGCCTCGGTTTCCATATGCTTCGGGTAAACAGAAAGGAGACCGCCCGGTTTGAGCACCCGGCTAATTTCGCCGAGCAAACCTCGCCTCTCAGCCATACTCGAAAAGTAGTAGTAATGAAAAACGTCAAAGAGGAGGACTACGTCCACTGAATCGTTGGCCAGTGCGATTCGAGTGCCCCCGGGTGTATCCAACCTTCTAATATTAGCCAGCCCCGCTGAACCTGCCCGTTGCATCAGATCATCTAAAGCATGCCGGTCCTTATCTAAGGCATACACCTTTCCCTGGTCGCCAACTGCGCGGGCAAGCGGAATCGCGTAGACCCCCGAGCCGCAACCGAAGTCGAGGACTGTCTGGCCCGCTTCGATTCCCACCCTTTCTATTGCCCTTGATGCTGTCTCTGAGAGGTCTGTATCACTACGCCGCAGTCGCACTTCTTAAACCCCGCTCTCGGGCTACACCGACCAGTTTTCGCGCCACCACTTGAGGTAGGCTTCATCGGGGTATGCCCCGGCTACATCCTCCGCTCGGAAGCTGTACTTGTACCGGCGGCAGTACTCTTGAAGCAGCTCGTACGCCCGGTTTAGTTCCCTCATCGTTTCTGCGGCATCTTTATCTCCATCACTCAGGTCAGGGTGATAGCGATGGGACAGCTTGCGGTAGGCAGCCTTTATCTCCTTAAGGTCGGCTGTCTCACCGAGCCCCAGCAGCCGTCTCGCTTTATTAATCTCTTCGAAGCTTGCCATTCCCTTACACCACCAGTCCACTGTCTTTTACTTACGAGGGGACTTCGTCCAAAAGCAACCCTCGTAACCTGTCCAGGGTAACCCTATAGGGCTCTATAGGGATTCCCATCCAGTCGGAGAACTCCAGTATCTCCTCGGGGTTATCGGCCATAACACGGTCGAAGAAACCCACGGCATCCAGCATGATGGCTCCCCCACCGTGCTTCGGGAAGTTCTCATTGGCCAGGCCCTTGTCCCAGCCCTGATATACCTGATGCCGGTATTTCATCCACCCCGGAGTCAGCCAGTAGACGTCTCTGCCCTGAGCTATCCCCTCCCTGTCCTCAGCGCTGGCGAGCATATCAACGCAGTGGGTCGCCTTTGTCCGGGTAATCCTGATGCCCGGCTCCTGCTGCTCCTGGATTATAGTATCTATCTTGCGGTAGGGGTCGTCGGCATTTACGTAGCAGAACCTGCCCCCATAGACCACGATGATGTTTGAGGCGTAGGTTTTGGCGGTACCTATTTGCTTTACCAACTGACTCTCCAGCTCCCGCGGTACCTCGTGACGGCCGGGCTTGGTATATAGGAGCTTACTGACACCAAGAAGGCCGCTGTCCCGGAGGTAGTTAAGTTCCAGACTCAGCGTCCCGCAGGCAACGATTGCGCAGTCCTTTAGACGATTCTCCGTGTTATCCACTGGCTCGCTCTACTGTTTCCCCTGTCTCAAGCCTTTCAATCCTGGCCAGGATGTCATCCACCTCGCGGGATAGTCTCCTTATATCCTGCCCCAGGACCTCCCGCGAAGAAGCGTACCCCTCGGACATGCTCCCCCTTAGAATGCCGCTTATCGCGTAACCTACCCCTGGGTCTCGTCGGCAACCGAAAGGCGAAGCCTTCCCCTTGGCAACAGCCCTGGCGAACTTGGCGCAGCTCTCGAACCCGCAGCGTCCGCAATCCGTCTTGGGTAGAGCCTCGTAGATTCTCTTTATCCTGTCTTTGGTGTTAACAGCCATCCTGCCATCCGGTTACTATCCTGCCGCTGCACGGGGCGGTATCTTCGTCATACCAGGCGCCCCTAATTCAGACGCCCGCGGAATCAGCCTCCCCGCGACACCCTTCACAGTACCCTTCGAGGTATAACTCCGCCTTGGTAACCTTAAAGTCATGCTCCCTCTGAATCGCGTCCACGAGCTCCTGAACCAGAGGCGTCTTGAACTCCAGAATCTTACCGCACCCCTGGCAAATCATGTGCTGATGCTCCGGCGATTGCTTCATCTCGTAGTAGCAGCGCACCCTGCCCAGTCTTCTCTCCTCAATTAGCCCCAGTTCCTTGAAAAGGTTCAGGCTGCGGTATACCGTTGCCGGGCTTATTGACTCATCCCTGGCGCTGGCGCGCCGATAGAGGGCCTTGGCATCTACGTGTCCGCCAGCTTCGCCGAGCAACTCCAGAAGCAGCCGGCGTTGAGAGGTGAGCCGGTGGCCCTCGATTATTGTATCCTTTTTGAGATTGCGTCTCATTATCTTAATTCTAATAGCCAGCACCCCCTGCTGTCAAAAGAGGCCGCTGGCTCAATCGTTATCGCTCCCGGTTTACCGGGTTAGTCTCGTGGGCAACCGGCGCGTGTAGAAACTCTTTCCCCGGTATTCCAGCCGCACCAGGCTGCCGTCATCGATTAGCTCCCGGACAGACTGCCAGTCGTCACCGGCCTTGTTCAGGAGCTCGGCCACGGCGTCCTCCCTCATCGGGTGCACGGCGGTAATGCTGAGCAGGTCATCTTTGGCGTTACCGGTAGAGGCGAAGGCGTTACCCTCGTAGCCAATGAGGTACTCTACATCGCTCAGACCTTCTCTAAAAATCTGGTATGCCATATTGACGGCTTCCTCACCGGGGACGACTATCGCCTTCTCAGCCGGCGGCCTTATAGGAACGGCCAGATAGGCCTTGCCCGGCCTAAGCCCTCTAAGAAAGCGGGCAACCCTCTCAATTTCTGCGCTGTTATCGTTAAAGCCTGCGACGAGCATGGTTTCGGTGGTTAGGTTCCCCTTAAAGGCATCGGCGAACCTGAGCATGCCGTCCAAAACGTCTTCCAGCTCCAGGGTTTTCTGGGGTCGGTTGACCCGGCGCCATGTTTCTTTGCTTACCGCATCCACCTTCAGGGATACATAGTCGGCTTCCTGTAAATCCTGCCTTACGTCCTCACGCCAGAGAAGAGAGGCGTTACTAATAACCGCAACCTTGATACCTAGAGGCTTGAGAAGGTTAATCTCCCTTCCCAGGTTAAGGTCCAAGGTCGGCTCACCATCCGGTACGAAGGTCAGGTAATCAATCAGTTCGCCCCTTTCCCGACACCGGGTAACCCTCTCCCCCACGGTAGCGGCTATGCTTCCGGGGTCGTAGAAGGCACCCCGCCCGACCTGCATATGCCTGGCCCTACCGAGCTGACAGTAAACGCAGGCATAGCTGCACATCTTAGGAGGAATATTGTTAATCCCCAGACTGCGCCCTAATCGCCGGGACGGGACCGGCCCGTAGACAATTGACACCGTAGGTTATGCTCCTTATCGCCTGTTTGAACGGCTGGACCTCATCTTACAGGTTTCTTTTGCTTTCCAGGTAGTTCTTGACCCGCTCACTTACTGTCCCGTTGGGTAGCACGTAATCAGGAGATACGTAGCCATCCTCTTCGAACCTCTTCTTCCTCACACAACCCTCACCGCCCTTCCAGCAGTATTCTTCCACCCACTTCTTTTCGATGAGACCCAGGTCATAGGCCCTTTTTACTCCGGAGGTCTCATTGTACCAGCGGCATATCATTTTGCCATCCATATAGTTATCCCCCAGTTCGTCTCATTCCCCAATAGCTAGAGACGGTAACATTATAACATTTGCCATAGATGCTGCGGCCGCTCTTGAGTACTAGATAGAGCCCTTGTTCAAGAAAGTTTATCGTTCCACAGAACCCACAAGTTTTTCCTGTGTACTGTTTGCATGAAATGTTATTCTTTTGTAACTTTTACCGTGCTAATTTTATTGTTTTTCAATAATCGTGGTGATAGTATTCTGATGCTAATCTAGCCGAGTGAGATGCATCGTATATCATAAGTAAGTTCGGCAAAGGAGTATGCTCAAATGTACAAGAGGATTCTGGTTCCATTAGACGGGTCTGAACTTTCAGAGCATTATTGGATAACAAGACATTACAGAATCATTTGCAGGGAGGAAAGCTAAGATGGTCAGGACAACAAAGTCAATAGCAGAAAAAAGATTGGGCGATGTTCCACAAGAAAAGCAATTCTGGTGTCATAACGGACAGGTTTTGAAAAGTCTGTCAGAGCTGGAGAGTGCGCTTAGGGACATGAGCGACGAGGTCTTCCGCCGCCATGCGAATGAGAGCAATAACGACTTCAGCAATTGGGTCAGGGATGTGTTTGGCGATGAGAAGCTCTCAAACGATTTGCGTAAAAGTGCGACTCGGACAAAGGCGGCGCAAAGTGTAGCCGAAAGAATAGTTTGGCTAGAGAGCAGAACGTAGCTGCGATCGCAGCGCAGCTATATTCTTGTAAACGCCCTGAGTGGCTAAAGACAACTCTGCAAGGCATGAACAGAGCCAATTATGAAATGGACTCTGTAGGAAAGCAGGTGCTCCTTTCGTGGAGCACCTGCGAGTTAGTTAGAGTAGAGACGGATAATACATGTTTATGCGAACCGATAGCACTGACACGGTTAACCATCACGCTACGGCCGAGGAAGTCATCCGCTGTGAGCAACTGACCAAACGTTACCCGGGCAACATTCTGGCAGTAGACCGGCTCGACCTGTCGGTGCACCATGGAGAAATCTTCGGGTTGCTCGGCCCTAACGGTGCCGGCAAGACGACCACGGTCGGCATGCTCACTACACTGGTGATCCCGACGGGCGGTAAGGCCTTTGTGGCTGGTATCAACGTAGTCGCTAATCCAGCGCTCGTCAAACAGGTGGTCGGTGTCGTAGCCCAGACCAACAATCTGGACCGAGCTCTGACTGTGTGGGAAAACCTCTACTACCACGGTCGCTTTTTCGGGATGAGCGCTAAAGAGAGCCGTGATGCCGCGGACGAGTCTCTGGCTAAGTTCCGTCTCACCGAGCGTGCCAAAGCAGAGGTAATGACTATTTCGGGCGGCATGGCGAAACGTCTTATGGTGGCCCGCGCTCTCTTGCACCGGCCACCGGTTCTCTTTCTCGACGAACCCACCGCTGGCCTTGACCCGCAGAGCCGCATCGCCCTGTGGGAGATCCTCGATAAGCTGCATGCCGATGGCCAGACGATACTGCTAACTACCCACTACATGGAAGAGGCCGACTCGCTCTGCGACCGACTGGCCATCATGGACCATGGTCGCATCCTGGCCATCGACACGCCAAATGGTCTAAAAGAGACGGTCGGTACCGACAGTATCGTAACGGTAACGGCCACAGGCGACCTCGGTGCTCTGGCTCGGTTTCTCCAGGAGCGAGTTGAGGGGGTGACCAAGAGTCAGATAGTTGGTGGCGTAGTTCAGTTGCATGTCAAAGGCACAAGAGGTGTGCTGCCCAAAGTCGTCGCCGCTGCCGAGCAGGGAGGTTTCAACATTACCGACCTGTCGGTGGCCGAGCCCAGCCTCGAGACCGTCTTTATCAACTTGACGGGAAAGGAGTTACGCGACTAATGGCCGACATAGCTAGCCCTACTGTCTACCCGACCAAATCCATGCGGTCGGCGGCCGCCGCCAGCCGTTCCGCGTTCTGGGCACTACTGCTACGCGACCTCACGGTACTAAGAAAGAACCTCGGCATCTTCATCGCACGCACCCTCGTCCAGCCTTTCCTCTTGGTCTTTGTCTTTCTCTACGTATTTCCCAAGATTGGCCAGGGTATTGGCGGCAGTGCCGGTACCGGCGGCGAATCGTCATTTGCGGCTGTTTTGGTGGCTGGTGTGGTGGGCCTATCAATCATGTTTCAGGGAATCCAGGCAGTGGCTTTGCCTTTGGCCAATGAGTTCGGCTACACCAAAGAGATTGAGGACAGGGTGCTGGCACCCCTTCCGGTATCGCTGGTTGCCGTCGGTAAAGTGGTGGCGGGTGCTATCCAGGGCCTCATCGCGGCGGCTATCGTGTTCCCGATTGCCTCGGTTATCCATGCACCAGGTGTACAAGCACAACTGTCCGTGAACTGGCCGGTCTTACTTACACTCATCCCGCTGAGCGCCATAATGACCTCCAGTTTTGGTCTGGTGTTGGGGACCCGCATCGAACCTCGTAACATCGGGGTGATGTTTGGATTCATCGTCCTGCCGATAACCTTCCTCGGCGGCACCTACTACCCGTGGACATCTCTAGGGGCAATCAAGGTCGGGAGTGTTCCCTGGCTGCAGATTCTGGTCTGTGCGAACCCGCTCATCTATGTAACCGAGGGCTTCCGCGCCGCGTTGACCACAGCGCCACACATGCCGCTGTACGTGATCTATACGGTGCTCTCTGCGCTCTGCGGCCTGTTCCTATGGATGGGATGTAGGGGATTCCTCAGGAGAGTCATAAGTTAGCACACCTCTATTGCCGCTAATTCTCATTGCTCGCTCCATCATCAAAAAAGCTGAGTGCCCCAAATTATATCACACAGCCACAGGGAAACCTTGCCAGGCCTTAAGCCCGCTTAACGCCGACATCAGCCGGCTATTGGCTAGATTCAGGCCTCTAACCTCGCTGACCCAGTGTATAATTTGACCGTTTTACTGATAATCAAAAGAGCAAATTAAGAACACAAGACTGCGGAGATAGACTGACCCACAAACGCGCGGATTCGCTGTGTGTAGTAGCAGAAAAGGAAGAAATACCCCTGGTAGGCTGATGCAGGTAGTGTAGTTAGTTATGAAGGCTCCTGAGAACTACGAATAGAGACAATTAGCGACCTTTTACCTCGTATGAACTAAACATGAAGTCTAGGTCACTCTGTAGCACATTGAGCCTTTCTTGGGTGAAAAGCTTCTCATCAATATCAAATATTACCTTTGTTTCACCTTTGTCTGAGCCCAGGAGATGCACAGTCATACACTCCTTCGCTGGCTTTTCTGCCCCGCCTTCTATAGTGAACGTCATCACACCACGAGAGATAAATGATGATGTATCACCCGGTGCAGCGGATGTATACAGTTTTGCCTCTTGTATAACCGTCCCATGCTTTGTGGCGAATTCTTTTATCTCTTCATATAGTAGCTCGGGTTTTACGTTCTGATAAGTTTTTCTAATTTGCACTTCGGCTCCTTACCCTCGCTTCCTCAAAACTATCTAGTATAGAGTAATACTTAGCAATAGAGTTTGTCTAGGCTGTCCCAAAACCTCGTCTTACTCGTGAAGACGTCCTTTGGCTATAGGCGAAATCCTATCTGAGTAGAAGCACCTGAAATTGCGTGTCCCCTCACCTTAATGTAGGTTGAATAACATAAGCTATAGTGCAGCAATGGTCCAAATTGTGTCCCGTTATCGCTGACGGTCTACAGACCGGGAAATACGCTATTATCACTGAAGGGCACAGTAAATGGTTGCTCCGATATTGGATTCCAATCGCTACGTCGGCAACGGGGACATCTCTTTGGTTTTGCTTTCCTGGGCACCCAACTGTGATTGCAATGCCTGCAGGTATATCTGGTTTTCTTCATATTGTCACCCCCCTTGTAATTGTTTCTTGGATTATCCCCATCACCATATTGGGAATAGATGTACGCCCTATTCTCCGTGCTGGCACGTCAAGCAGGATGCTTCTCCGTAAGTACAAACACAGCCAACATTCTTGAAACTTGCCACTAGCTTACCTTCCCCTGTCCGGCCACCTCATTTATAGCCTTTTCGACCTCATCGGCGTCTCCCAGATAGTAATGATTTAGTGGTCTCAGCCGTTCATCAAGCTCGTAGACAAGTGGTATCCCCGTCGGAATGTTCAGATTGACTATTTCATCGTCACCGATATTATCAAGATATTTAACCAGTGCCCTCAGGCTATTGCCGTGAGCCGACACTATCACATGTTTTCCAGACTTCAGTGTCGGCGCAAGGACTTCCCGCCAGTAAGGCAAAAATCTATCAACCGTGTCCTTCAGGCTTTCTGTAACCGGAAGCTCACTTTGGCCAAGCTCTCTGTATTTAGGGTCATTACCCGGGTATCTTTCATCTTTTTTATCAAGGGCCGGCGGCCGAACGTCATAACCCCTTCTCCACATATGCACCTGCTCTTCACCCACTTTCACGGCCATTTCCGCTTTATTCAACCCCTGCAATGCACCGTAGTGCCTTTCGTTCAAGCGCCACGAGCGATACACCGGTATCCACATCAGGTTCATCTCATCCAGAACCAGCCAGAGGGTCCTTATGGCTCTCTTGAGTACGGAGGTAAAGGCCACATCAAAAGGGTACCCGCTTTCTCTTAGCGTTCTTCCCGCTTTTTTAGCCTCGGTAATTCCCTTATCAGACAGGTCAACATCAGCCCATCCTGTAAATCTGTCTTCCTTGTTCCAGATACTTTCTCCATGTCTCAGGAGCACGAGTTTTGTTGTCATGTCAAAACCTCTTAATGGCAGGAGCCTGTCCTTTACCGCCTAGCTTATAGTCTCTACCTTGAGTAGGTCGGTAGTGCCTTTTACTCTAAGTGGTATGCCACCGGTGATTACTATCAGGTCGCCTGGATTAGCTAGACCAAGGCTCTTGGAAAGCATTGACGCCGCATCAAACAGGTCGGATATAGAAGACGGGGTGGTCACATGGATGGGCTGAACACCCCAGCACAGTATTAGCCTCATGCAAATGGCCTCACTGGGGGTCATCGCCAGAATGTTCATGCGGGGCCGGTATTTTGATACTCGAGCCGCGGTACTCCCTGACTCGGTAAAGGCGACGATTGCGCGGGCATCTAGGCTGTGAGCAGTAAGGCAAGCATTATAGCTTATAAGTTCCTCGGTTCTTTGCTCAAACCAGGTCCTTTTTTCCGACAAGGCCAACTCGTAGGGTAACTTCTTTTCGGTTTCCCGGGCAATCCTGTCCATCATCTTTACTGCCTCTAGCGGATGTTTCCCAATCGAAGTCTCTTCCGAGAGCATAGTAGCGTCCGTACCATCGAATATGGCGTTGGCCACATCTGTAACCTCGGCCCGAGTCGGCCGCACTGACTTAACCATCGACTCGAGCATCTCAGTGGCAGTAATTACTGGTTTTCCGGCGCGGTTGCACTTCTTAATTATCTCCTTTTGCACCAGGGGCACCTTCTCTAGTGGAATATCGACCCCAAGGTCTCCCCTGGCCACCATAATACCGTCACTGTTGGCCAAAATACTGCTGAAATTACCTACTGCCTCGCCGCGCTCGATTTTGGCGACAATGGGTATATCAGCGTTATTCTCCCGTAGAATGGTTCTCACATCGGCTATATCTTGCATACTCGTGACAAACGACAGTGCCATATAATCAGGCCGCTGGGTAATAGCAAAAAGAAGCTTTTCCCGTAAAACCTCGGTAACAAACGGTCCGGAGGTTTTCATTCCTGGCACTACAAGACCTCGCCCTTCGGTGAGAACGCCGCCAACGGTGACCAGGCACTTCACCTCGCTCCCATCTATTTGCTGCACCTTAAGTTGCATAATGCCGTCGGCGAGAAGAACGGTATCCCCGAGTTTTACATCTTTAGGTAGACTGGGCAGGTTCACTGACACCCTGGCCGCATCCCCTTCTATCTGCTGTGTAGTGAGCACCAGCTGAGCACCTTTTTTCAATATGGCTCGGTTACCCCTCAGCTTTCCGGTACGATATTTGGGACCCGGTAAGTCCATAAGAATGGCAATCGCTACTCCCAGACGCTGGCTCAGGTTTCTTATAGTCTGCACAAAATGGGCGTGTTCGCTTAGCTTGCCGTGCGCGAGATTAAGCCGGGCAACATTCATGCCTGTCCTGACTAACTTCTCAAGCATCGCCATCGAGCTAGTGGCTGGGCCGATGGTGCAAACAATCTTGGTGCGTCTTTGGTATATTCTTGATAGGCTCATTGCTTCTCTTTACTTTGAAAATATCTGGCGTTAGTAGCTCCTGTACCATCCTTCAGACAAGTCTGGGAATCGGCCATCCCTACGGCCCGTCTTGACATACCAAGGCACAGCCCATTTATCAGCTACCTGGGTAAGCTCCTTTAGCCTCGATACGGTCTGGCTCTTGAAAAAATTCTGTCTCTCTTCTCTGGAACTCATGTGAGAGGCTTCTTGCCAAAGGGCGCGTCCTGCCATAAAACCCGAAGCTCCGGCCTTACAGGCTATCTCTACCTCTTTCCTGAAACGCTCAAAGTCGGCGCCGGCACTGAGGAGTACCCAGGGTAGTCGAGAAGCCTGACTCAGTTCCTGGCAGTAAGACTTTAGCTTAGCTTCGTCCTTCTCGTAATCTATGTCGGCAGGGAACTCGGACTTCAAAATGTCTATTGGTAATGCAGTAAGTCTACGGGCCGATTCTACGACCAACTCAGGTTTCTTCTTGAAAAACTCTTCCGGATTATCCTTTTCTTCGGCTGTGAGGTAGCTTACTGATTCGACTAGCAAGGGTATGTCCTCTTCGATGCATTGCTGGGCCACCTTGCCTACTAGGTCCAACTGTTTTGAGGCTGCCTCCTTAAGGTCGGCTCGAAAATAGATTAGAAGCTTGACGGCGGAGGCACCCAGCTTTTTGACGCTCCTTACGCTCCAATCAGGCAGCAATTCGGTGATTCTTGCCGTACCAGCGCCAGAATACCCGGTCTTTTCCGCACTAACGAGAAGTCCGGTGCGTCCGGGCAAGATACCTGAAGCTATAGCCTGACCGGCACCATATATCGGGTCAAGCAAGACAGCGCTGGCGAAGGGTGCGACAACACCTACCAGATCAAGCTTGAAATCAACCATCTGCCGGTAGCTTACGGCTTCAGGATTCTTCTCATTAAGCGCCCGTCGCAATGACTCTCTATGGTCTATGGCACACACTGTTAGAATGCCTTTGGCGTTTGCTACCTGCTGGAGCCCCCTGAGTTTGCCAAGCGATAATCTCGACATTAAGTCCTCCCTTCGGACAAAAGCCGGCAGGTATTCTTTTCTTTTATGCAGAAAGAAGGCTGGCCAGTTCCTTAAGCCTTGGGCTAAGTGCTTTTTTCTTCCCCCAAGTATCCGCTAACGCGGTATAGACTATTTCGTTCTTTACCTCGCCCACCATGTAACCGCTTCTACCCTTCAGCAAAGCGTTGACTGCGGCAGAACCCAGATTACTGGCAAGAACCCGGTCATGCGCTGTGGGCGAACCACCGCGCTGAACGTGGCCCAGGATACACACTCTTGATTCAATCTGCAGTTTATCCTTTGCCTCTTGAGCAATCGCAAAGGTATGGCCAGGCTGGTCGCCTTCGGCTACTACTACGATGGCGCTTTTCTTTCCATGCTCAAAACTCTCCCGCAATCTTGTCCAGAGCTCATCGGTACTATCATCTTCAGGAATAATCGTCTCTTCAGCACCTCCGGCGATACCGCTTTCCAGGGCGATGAACCCTGTATGGTGCCCCATCACCTCTACAAAGAAGAGCCGTTCATGTGACATGGCGGTATCGCGAATACGATCAATAGCCTCGAGTGCCGTATTCACCGCCGTATCAAAACCTACGGTATAATCAGTT
>Ga0315537_1003535_pt1 | contig 11598 bp, 9 predicted proteins | sample SalMarSW160270MG_FD_203091 | JGI IMG/M metagenome (GOLD analysis project Ga0315537, IMG submission 203091) | Salt marsh sediment microbial communities from the Plum Island Ecosystem LTER, Massachusetts, United States - Salt Marsh Sediment SW1602-70 ... | reverse complement strand
AGAGGGCTGATATATGGTTAAGGATTAGACCAGGAACAGATATGGCTTTGGCTCTAGCTATGGCGCACGTAATTATAAATGAAGGAATTTATGATAAGGAGTTTGTTGAGAAATGGTGCGTAGGGTTTGGCAAGGTGAAGGAACATGTTCAAAAATATCCACCTGAGTGGGCAGCTAAGATGACAGGGTTATCCAAAGAGGATATAGTTAACGTAGCTAGGATGTATGCCACCAATAAACCAGGATGTGTTTACATACGATTAGGCGCTGGCTCCCAACAGGTTACCTCCACTCAAACGGCTAGGGCTATAAATATTTTAGTAGGTATATGTGGCAATATAGATGTCCCGGGAGGAAACCTATTATATAACAGAACTTTTCATGATGCGCTGTTCTGGCATACTTATGACATGGAGTTTGGTCTCAAGGGTCCTGCTGCAGTAGAGGCAAAGCGGATAGGAGCCAAAGAATATCCACTTATGCATAAGTCCGCTGAATGTGACATACCCGGTACTGTCCGAGCCATGGAAGATGGCAAGATAAAAGCATTATGGTGTGTTTCGGATAATCTAATCGTAGCGGAGATGGACAGCCGAAGGATATGGGAACTTATGAAGAACAAGCTTGACTTTATCTTTGTATCAGATTTCTTCATGACACCGACAGCTGAGCTTGCTGATATTGTACTTCCCGCTGCCTTCTATCCTGAATGTGACCAGCTTGTTGCTGCCTTTGGACATCCATCCAGTTACGTTACAGCTACAAAAAAGGTGGTAGAGCCTTTAGGCGAATCTAAGGATGACAGAGAGGTGGCCATAGAGATAGCTAAAAAGATGGGAATGGATGTTGCCCCATGGGAAAGTGTTAGGGACTTCCTTAACTGGAGGCTGAAATACCAAGGCCTTACATATGATGAGCTTTGCAAGAGATCAGGCTCCCGGATAACATTTCCAAGGAAGTATAAAAGATATGAAACCAGCATACGTCCTTTTAGTACTGCAAGTGGCAAGGTTGAATTATATTCAGTAGTTTTTGAAGCTATGGGCGTTGACCCTTTGCCTGTCTTCCAAGAGCCTCCTGAGAGCCCTGTAAGCACGCCAGAACTCTTTAAGCAATTCCCCTTGATTTACACCCATTATAGACTCTATGGGTACCAGCACAGCGAGGGAAGGCAAATCAAGCGCCAAAGGCAGGTAGAACCGGAGCCCTATCTGGAGATTAACGCGGAGACAGCCTCAAAACTTGGTATTGCTGAAGGGGACTGGGTTTACCTTGAAACGCCTAACTCTAAAGGCAAGGGGCGTCCTAACTTTAAGGCGCGGCTTGTTTCTGAAATGCATCCGGATGTTGTTGCCGGCCCCCATGCCTGGTGGTTTCCCGAGAAACCGGGACCTGAACACGGTTGTTTTGATTCAAATATAAATGCTGTGCTAACTCTTGACCCCCCTTACGATCCTGTGATGGGGGTTCCACAAATGAGAGCGATACTTTGCAGGATAAAAAAGGTTGAATCTCAATAAGGAGGGAAAAATGCCAGAAGGGTTGATGAATGAGAAGGTAGAGAAAATGCTTCGAATGTCTGCTGAAGAGCTAAAAGACATTTTACCTCTTACTCTTGATGAAATACGCAGGTACGGCACTGTAAAAACGCTGGAGGAAGTCCCAGATTTACTATCAAAGATAATAGGAAAGCTGGTTGAAGTCGATGCCGCAAAGCTTTTAAGCGATGCGCCTGAAATTTCAGACAAGTTCATGGATCTCCTGTGGGAAGGTGTGGGTTCACTTTCTGTTAAATTTAAGGAATTGAGGTTAGCTTTAGACAAGACAACCAGGGAAATAAATGTCAATATCGAGGCCTCGGATAGCCCTTTAAGAGGCCACTTCATAATAAGCCAGGGAAAACTCTCAGGTGGCTCGGGATTGCTGCACTTTAAGGAAGAAGACTATAAGTTTATGGGACCCACAGAGGTATTAATGGGATTATTGACTTGGGAGCTTGCTTTGGGTCTTAGTAACCTAAAGCTTCAGACAGCTGGACATTCAGGGTTCCAAGCCTTAGTCTCTCCAATAATACAAGGTATATCCAAGCTCATTAAGGGTAAATAACAACAACCGGCACCGAGGCTCCTTTTCACTAAGGTTCATCGCAATGACTTCTCCTCTTCCTTGGATTTCGTGGGATAACCCACTTTTTATTTCCTTTGCCGTATGCTTTCGCCAGGCCTGGCGTTTTCCGCCTTGATGGAGGTGATGCGAGAATAACCTCCCCATGTTTTTGAAATGAGTTCCTCTCTAAAAATATGAAGGATTGTCTCTTCGATATGGGTCTTACGGCCCTATTCGATCTCTTCGATTGCTGTGTGGCCCAATTCCACACCCATGTAATGCCTTCCAAAAAATAAGGGGTCTTCCGGATCATCCCGAAAGCTTTTCTGTCCTTTCGCCTGAGAGTTTCCCCTGCCTTGTCGAGGTTTCACCTTCGGCGTCCGCCCACGGAATCCCTACCATGATCCATTGACTTTTATATTTACAAAAAATGAAAAAGGTTAAAGGTTTTACTTTACAAAAAGGCACATGGAGGTTACTTTAGTAGCATGATACACAATACACAATTTTTCCTTGACATAGTATATAAAGTTTAGTTAGATATATCTTAAGTTAAATAATACATTATACTGTATGCAAAATAATAATATTTTGCAGGAAAAACCAATGCCATAGGGGCATTGAATTCCGAAAGACTTAATTTTTAGCAGGAGGTGCCATCATGAGAAAATTTAAGTTTTGGAATGTCTTATTATTTGCGATTGTGCTTGCCTTGGTTGCTGGTTTCTTTATCCCCGCAATTCTGCAAGCGATGGAGAAACCAAAGGGGTTTCCGAGCAGACCTCTTACCATGATTGTCCCTTATGGTACAGGTGGGGGTTCAGATCAACTGACTCGAGCCATGACTGGAGCCCTTGAGAAAGTCATCAAAGTTCCAGTTACCGTTGTCAATAAGCCAGGGGGTGGTGGTGTGGCCGGTTTGTCCGACTTCTTTGCTGCTCGTGCCGATGGTTACACACTGACCGAACACATTGATGATTCAGCCACCCTATATTCCTCAGGAAAGATCAAGGAAAATCCTGCGGTTGACTGGTTTCCTCTCTGCATCGCTCAGATCACCTTTAGCCAGATATATGTGCGGCCCAACGATAAACGCTTTCCTAACTGGGCGGCAGTTTTAAAAGCCGCTAAGGCGAAACCGGGTAAACTAACAATAGCCAATGTAGCCCATGCGGGGTCTATGGAACGTGTGACCCTGTACCTTTTGGATAAGGCGTTAGGATTTAAGGTCACACAGGTCAGCTTTGACAAGCCGGTCGAACGCTACGGAGCCTTAGTGGGCGGACACGTGGATCTCCTCTTCGAACAACCTGGGGATGTGCGTGCCTATATAGAATCTAAGGACATGAAGCCAGTCCTCACCTTCTTACATGAACGGCCCAAGGCATTTTCAGAGGCTGTTTGCCTGAAGGATATAGGGGTTGATATGAAGCCCCTATTCAGATTTAGAGGTTTTTTTGCCCGCAAAGGGGTGCCCAAAGCGCGGCTAAAGTATCTTGAGTGGGCTCTTGGCGAGGCATGGAAGAGTGACTCTTTCCAGAAGTTCAACCGCAGCAAGTACATGCACCTAGTTAACAGCTACAGAAATATGAAGGGTGGGAAGAAGCTCGTCCGAGACACGATCAACACTTATAAGCCAGTTTATAAGGAATTAGGGATGATCAAGTAGTAAAGGCAAAAACATTATTTTCTAAGGAATGCAGAACATATCAAATAATTTGAGGCCCCCAAAACGGGGGCTTCAAATTTTCAACTAACAGGCATGCAAAGGCATGGTTAAATTCAAGGATATAATCTTAGAAACAGGCATCTGGGCAGTGATTACCGGTGTGGCCTTTGCGCTTACCTTTCAATTTAATGAGCCTCTCCAGCAGTACCGTTATGGTGCGGCTGGATGGCCGAGGGTTATCATTGCCAGCATTGTGTTCTTTGTTCTCATTCAGGCTATATGGAGTCTCTTTCAGTCTCGAAGTAAGGAAATAATCATGGGCGAGGTTGAAGAACAGGTCTCCGATCTTCCCTCCGAACCCAGAGGCGCCTTAGCCCATGTGAAGTATTTAGCTGCTTTTGCTGTACCACTCCTCTACCTGGTTCTCCTTCCCCGCATGGGGTTCTACATCCTGACACCCTTCTTTATAGCTGGATATATGATGCTGCTGGGGGAACGCCGATTGGTTCATTTAATTGGAACAACGCTCCTCATCTTCGTCTTAACCGTCCTTATATTTGTAGAATTGCTCTTTGTGCCCCTGCCAGTTGGCAATTGGCCAGGATTTTATGAAATAAATTCTCTTTTCCTTTCACTCATTAAATAGTGGAAACAAGAATGAAATCAATTAATCGTTACTAAAGGACAGAAAGGAAGTTTTCATAGTGGAATTATTCCTAAATGGTTTTATTAATCTGGCAACAGATCCCATTGCTGTCCTCCTCTTTTTTTCAGCGCTCATCGGTGGTTTGTTTTTTGCCGCACTGCCCGGGATCAACATGGTTACCCTGGGTGCCATTATTCTACCCTTTACTGTCTATTTAACCCCCACCCATGCCATTATGATTTATGGCGTGATTTACGTGTCTGGGACTTACGGAGGAGCCGTCATGGCAATCCTCTTCAATATCCCAGGTTCTGCTGAGAACGCCCCGACAGCCTTTGACGGCTATCCGATGACCCAACAGGGTAAATCAGGAAAGGCCATTGGAGCCGCCATCGTATCGTCTTCTTTGGGGGGAATGATTTCAGCTATCGTGATGATGCTGGCTGCCCCCACTGTTGCGAGATGGGCAATCCGTGCCTTCGGACCTCCAGAGATGTTCTCTCTGATCTTCTTCGGGCTCTCAGTAGTAGCAGCTGTTGGTGCGGCGAACCTCTGGAAAGGGTGGATTTCGGTCTTGCTCGGTCTTCTACTCGCCACTATTGGTACCGATCCGTCAGGGGGGCTTCACCGATTTGCCTTTGGTACATACTATCTCCTTGCAGGGATCCATTTTATTCCCCTGATTCTGGGATTTTTTGCCATGTCTGAGGTCTTTGTTCAGGCGGAAAAGATGCGCACCAAGACATACCGCGCCCCTAAAGTAGGGTTGGAATTTCCCAGTTTCATGGAGTTTTGGCAGCTCAAACTGGCTATAGTGCGATCCTGGATCCTGGGGTTTTTTGCTGGTGTTCTGCCCGGCATCGGAGCAACCCTGGCAGCTTTTCTCAGTTACAATGAGGCTGTCCGGTGGTCCAAACACCCGGAGCGTTTCGGGAAAGGAGAACTGGAGGGTGTGGTAGCCTCAGAAACGGCCAATAACGCCGCTACTGGAGGAGCAATGATTCCATTGCTGGCCCTGGGATTGCCTGGTGGGGCCATAACAGCCATGATGGTAAGTGTCTTTATGATTCATGGGATGGACCCGGGGCCTTTAATTATGGTCCGGGCTCAAGACCTGGTTTGGGTACTTTTTGTGGCCATGTTTGTGGCCAACTTCTTCATCTTCGTTCTGGGCTATATCGAGACAAAGACCATAGTGAACTTATTGCGGATCCCCTTCAGGATCCTGTCACCCTGTATCATGATCCTTGCAACGGTTGGGGCTTTTGCCCTCCGAAATAGCCTGTTAGACGTCTGGGTGATGTTTTTGGCGGGAATCGCAGGCTACTTTCTTCGTCGCTCCGGCTATTCCATACCCGGAATCATCCTTGGTGTGATCTTGGGAAATTTGGGAGAATCTGCATTCGTTAAATCAATGCAGATGTTGCATTATAACTGGTTTGCCTTTTTTGGACGGCCCGTTTGCGCCGTCTTACTTGCTGCTGCGCTGTTAACATTGTTCTTCAATGCTTTCAAGTCCGCCATGCAAATGACCATCCCAAGCCAGGTCCAAAAAAGGCTATAAGGAGAAAACATGGCCCCCTCAATCAACGGTGTCATGCTCTACAGAGTTCGTCTGCCCTTGCGCAGGCCTTATCATCTGTCTTTAGTAACCTTAGAGTCCTATGATAGTGTCTTTGTCCGTATTCAAGCAGATGGAAAAGAGGGTTTTGGTGAAGCCACCGATGTTCCCGGTTATTTTACCCAGGGTTCTTCAGATGCCTGGAAGCTTGTTTGCACACACGGACCTGAACTCCCAGGAAAGGATCCAGAAGCAGTCCTAAAAAGCATTATCGCTAAAGAGGATACCTTTTCTTTTGCAGCCACCCCTCTGCTGACGGCTTTGGAAGGCCTTATCGAGTCTATCAAGGGACCAACAATGGGTTCAATAATCATTCCGCTTATGGGCGTTGTGCAGGGTGAAACACCTGAAGCAATAGTTGTTGATGCTGAAAAACTTTTAAAGGATGAATACCATACCCTAAAATTCAAGGTCGGTTTCTCTGTGACCAAGGATCTTGATCGAGTACGCCATCTCCAGACTCACCTTAGGCCAGAGACACAACTTCGCCTCGATGCCAACCAGGGCTATAATTATTCACAGGCGCTCCAGTTCCTTGAAGGTCTTGACCCCGTAGGAATTGAACTACTCGAGCAACCTCTCAAGCCAGGGGCTTGGGATGATATGACCAGGTTGGCTAAAATAAGCCCAGTCCCTCTGATGCTTGACGAGGGAATCGCGGGAGAGGATGACTTAGATCGGGCTATTGAGACAGGCTGTGCCAAGGCTGTTAAATTTAAGCTCATGAAGTGCGGCAGCCTTGCTCATCTTGAGAAGATGATCAAGAAATCATTGAATGCTGGTTTAAAGGTAATTTTGGGTAATGGTGTGGCAACGGATATAGGTTGCCTTCACGAGGCCCAGATTGCCCACAGGCTTGGCCTGACCGTTCATGCAGGAGAGATGAACGGATTCCTCAAAGGGGTGGAGCAGTTTCTCCAGCCCAGATTATCCGTAAATAAAGGGAACTTGTTTCTTCCTTCTGGTCTCCTAAAGGTTCAATGGGAACTCATATCACAGTTTGCTGTGGAGACAATGAGTTGGGGCGAGATCAATATGCCCGGCCTATCTCTGTGATATCAAACATGGCCGTCTCATAATCCAATTTCTTCTTTTCCTTTTTTTCCCTCTCTTTCAATTTCTCCTTGTGATATCCCTTGATCTCCCTGTTAAAGGGAAGATTGCCAAACTCCAGATATCGAACAGCTCCCTGGGCATCCCTGACCGGAATCACCGCCCCCTTTACACGCATGTTAGGAGCCCAGGGCACATCGATAGTGCCCGCCTTAAATCCCCTCACTGCCCCTATGGCAATATCCCCATCCCCAAGTTCCAGTGTCTTGTCAAGAATCGAGCAGGCCTCCATTCGGATGATTTCCATTTCTGTCTTCATATCATCATCAACTGGCATCTTTCTTTCATGCACAATCTTTATGGCCATTTTTGTGGCTCGGATCCCTTCTGCATTGGCCTCCATCGTGGGTATCCCAATAGATTCATGAGTTGTCTTGGTGATCACCTGTGTGGCTCCTGCCAGAGCCGCAATGATTCCGCCCATTGCGATCACGGAAAAAGCCCCTGCCTCATCTGTCGGGAATGCCTGCATCCATTCGTGAGTAGCAATGGAAATAAACATATCCTCATAATCAAGGCGCTTCAAATAGTGATGGCAGAGTTCCTCCATTACCTTCAAGCCCGCAACATCCTGAACAATGTCCAAGTTTTGAGTAAGCCCCACACTGTAATGTTTTAACCCCTGACCAGCGGCCAGTAGCGTCTCCATCACAGCAATGGCTATCCCTATTCCAGGAGGAATAAGGGTACCTGTTAAAAATCCTGGCTGCTCCCGATGGATGGGGATCCCATGTTCCGCATAGAAAAAGGTCAACCGATCTAAATACTGGTAATTTTTTATCCCTTCTTCAATCGGGAGATCTTTTATGTAAGATGTCTGATAGGATATCCCGGCGCCCAAAAAGGCGCTATAGCCTGCGGCAAAGGCAACTTCGGACGTTAACTGTGGAAAGGGAGTCCCTGAAAGAATCATGGCAGGACGATCCATGGCCTGGATGATCTTCCTGACATTTTTTACGCCATGGTTCACAACCGGGAGCCCATTTAGCATCGATCTTCCTGCTTTTTGACTTGCTTTAATTCCTACCTGGGCCTCATTAAACCTCACATTCCTGGTGTATGTGTCTGTAGTGGTGGGCAGGAGATCTGCGCCGCCTTCGTCTTGCAAACATCTTAAGAGCTTAATGTGCTCGTCCACCAATGCCACACCACCTCGAGGTTGGACAAGGGTTCTCCCCTCTGACTTGGCTCTGACAACCTCCTTGGCATAATTCTTTGTGGCAGGTAAGCTGTGATGAAATTCAATAGCCTCATCGAGGTCAACATCCTTGCCCGTGGGCCAAAGGGCCAGGACCTTCTTTCTCTCCCTTTGAAATTCTTCATCGCTCCACCTCTCATTTTTCAGTTCCATCTTCTATCCTCTATAATCTCTTTAGGTATTTCTTTGCAACCCTGAGTGCCTTGTCCGGTTCTACTTCTGACATGAGACCAACAGCATATAAAAGATATCTTTCGTCCAGGTAAAAGTCAGGAACCTTGGGTTTCAGTGAAAAGGGATTCGTTTCCGAATATACCATTTCCTGGAGTATCTTCTTTGAGACTGGGCTAAAAATTAGTGGCCCCCCTGTGCCGATCACAATCTTTATCCCTCTTAGATCTTTCCCATACTGTACAAAAACCTGACCTTCCGGCCCATAGGTTGTCTGTATAGCACCAGCATGCCTTTCCATGGCCAACCGTACTGCGTTCCGGGACAGTTCGGTATCCAGGAGCCTTTCTGATTCGGATTCCGGTAAGCGATCTGTGAAAAGAGAAAGCTGATTGATAGCCTCATCTAAATCGAAGTTTGGGTTCCCCAGTTGTTGCTCAAAGCGTTCTTTTCCCACTGCATGAAGAATGGAAGAGGCATTATAACGCAACCCTAAATCCCCTTCCACGGTTCTTTTGACAAAGGGCTCTGGAAGTCCCTTTTGCACTACACCGGGCTCGGTCGAATCACCCCGCGCAATGGAATGAATATCAGTGGTTGCGCCCCCGATATCTACAACAACGAGTTCTCCGAGACCCTCCTCTTTCGCTGTTCCTTGCGAGAGCAGTTTAGCCGCAGTCAGCACGGCTGTTGGGGTTGGCATCAGTATTCCATCGATAAATTGCTCGGCTTTTTTCAAGCCCTTGGTCTCAATGATCCTGTTAATAAACACCTCTCTAATGATGGAACGGACCTTGTCCACTTGCAGGACACCCATTTCAGGCATGACATTGTCCGTAATAACATACTCCTTATGCCCGGTGTCCAAAATAGCCCGGATTTCATCTGACGCAACCTTGTTCCCTGCCACGATAATGGGGACATGTAGGTTGCAGTGAGTGATACTTATAGCGTTATGTAAGATTGTTTCCGTATCTCCACCATCCGTCCCTCCAGCCAAAAGAACAATATCAGGTTCCATTATCTCCAATTCATGGAGTTCTTTTTTTGTCAATTTGTATGAATAGACACCAACAACCTTTGCGCCTGCCCCTAATGCTGCCCTTTTAGCTGCTTCGGCCGTGAGCTCTGGCACCAGCCCGATGGTCACCATCTTCAAACCACCTGCTGCACTGCTGCAGGCCAGCTTGTATCGGTATATAAGCTCTCCCCCTTGTGCTTTGTTTATCTCTTCCAAGACGGCGTTGAGCCCCAAGGTGATATCCGTATCCACTGTCGACGGGCTCTGTGCTTTTCCTATAACGCATTCTCCATCCAAATCTATCAATATGAGTTTTGTGAAAGTACTTCCAAAATCAATAAAAAGGCCGTAGTTGGTCCTCTTACTCATGATTTTATTCCCAAGTCCTTTTTCAAGTCCTCCATCACGACTTTAGGAGAGATCCCAGGTGGATAGACACGATTGAACCCCATTTCTTTGAATCTTTGCTTCACCTCCGCCCAATCCTGCTTGCCAATAACCAAGTTTCCGCCAACAACCAGATGAATATTCCCTTTGCCTGCCTCAATGCAATTCTCCCTGAAGCCCCTGCAATCCAACTCGCCATGACCGCACAATGAACCCACCAGGATAGCATCCGCATTCGTCTCCACAGCTGCCTTTATAAAATCTTCCTGGGTTACAAATGTGCCAATATTGGCTACCTTGAAGCCCTCTTTTCGTAGAGCATATTCCATGATCTTATTCCCAACGACATGGGCATCCACTCCCAAGACCCCTAAGATAGCGGTTTTTTGTTTCATGGCTCTTCCCCCTTGCAGCACTTTTAGCGAATTCAATACCCCAATTCTCGATCCACAATTATGACCGATAAGGACTCTACCCCCCTTGTTTTCTTTTCAATGATTGAGGTCACTCGACATAGTCTGTCTGGGCTGTTGCAGTCTGTACATTTCTTTCCCCTTGCGCAGGGCGTATTGTCCTGCCTCCGTTGACAATTCAAAGGGGCAGCCGTCTCCTTGATCCTCTTCATCGCCGCATCAATATCGGCTACGATCTTGTTTGTCCCCAGGACCACGATAACGTGTTGCGGACCGAAGACCAAGGCTGCCACCCTGTTCCCGGTGTTGTCGGTATTCACAAGCTTGCCATCCATGGTCACCGCGTTGGAACTTGAAAGATAATAATCCGCTTTCATGGCATCTGCTGCGGCCTTCATCCGTTCATCGGCCGTAAGCTCGGGCTTCCAATGCTCGAATACCGTATTGCCCCTTTTCACCAATGCCTCTGGGAGTCCTAATTGCCGAATGGTGACCGAACCACCTATCCCGACCTTTGCCTCCCGTGGAATCATTTCCAGAACTGTTGTCTTGGCCTGCCGGCCTGAAGGCACAAAGAGGGCATTCATGCCATTGCTTCGTAAGCTATCCAGAAGGTCCTTTACCTCTTTCATGGCCGGTCAACTCACCAGAAAGGGTATCTCGAGCCTGAGCGCCTCGGTGGGGCACTCGATCTCGCACGGCAGGCAATACCAGCATTCGTTGTAATATTCTATGGCCTTCGCACAACGAAGGCACCTGTCCGCTTCCTTTCTGGCTGTGACCTCATCGTAACCGATATCGATCACATCGAAGGTTTTTTTTCTCCTTTTGATCTCAATTCGAGGCATGGCTGCGCGTGGATATCTATGAGCACGACTTAGGTCTACATCACTATTGATTATTTTTTGATCTTTTATAATCCGGTTCAAAATCAAGTCTTGCCCGCGAACATAAAGGTCAATGCTGACAGCAGCTTTCCTTCCAGATGCCATAGCCTCGACAACACTAGATGGCCCGGTTACCATATCCCCGGCTGCGAATACTCCCTTCAGCCTGGTCTCCATAGTGGCCAGATTAACCCAAAGGGTGTTTCCTTTAAAAATATCCTCTGTATGGCTATCCGCCAAAAAGCCTAAGTCAGGTGATTGCCCAATGGCCACAATGATTGTATCCGCAGAGAGGGTAAATCTCTGATTTGGATCATAGGCAGGCTGGAACCTTCCTCCAGGACCCCACACTGATGTGCAGCGTTT